>Ga0102589_1000825_pt1 | contig 51498 bp, 42 predicted proteins | sample AraplaMF_Col_mLB_FD_76858 | JGI IMG/M metagenome (GOLD analysis project Ga0102589, IMG submission 76858) | Arabidopsis root microbial communities from the University of North Carolina, USA - plate scrape MF_Col_mLB | ecosystem: Host-associated > Plants > Roots > Endosphere | place: USA...
AGCATGAATCCGAACTACCTCGACTTCGAGCAGCCCATCGCCGACCTGGAAGCCAAGATCCAGGAACTGCGCCACGCCAGCAACGCCCCGGCCGTGGACGTGGACGCCGAAGTGCACGCATTGCAGGACAAGCTGCGCATCCGCACCGCGCAGATCTTCCGCGACCTGTCCCCGTGGCAGGTCTCGCAGCTGGCCCGCCATCCGGCGCGCCCGTACACCAACGACTACATCCGCGTGATGTGCGACGAGTTCCAGGAACTCGCCGGCGATCGCGCCTACTCCGACGATGCCGCCATCGTCGGCGGCCTGGGCCGTATCAACGGCCGCAGCGTGGTGATCATCGGCCACCAGAAGGGCCGCGACACCAAGAGCAAGATCAAGCGGAACTTCGGCATGCCGCGTCCGGAGGGCTACCGCAAGGCGCTGCGCCTGATGAAGCTGGCCGAGCGTTTCCGCCTGCCCCTGCTCACCTTCATCGACACGCCCGGCGCCTATCCCGGCGTCGGCGCGGAAGAGCGCGGCCAGTCCGAAGCCATCGCCCGCAACCTGCTGGAGATGAGCGAGCTGAAGGTCCCGGTGATCTGCACCGTGATCGGCGAAGGCGGCTCCGGCGGCGCGCTCGCCATCGGCGTCGGCGATCGCACGCTGATGCTGGAATACAGCACGTATTCGGTGATCTCGCCTGAAGGCTGCGCGTCGATCCTGTGGAAGGACGCCGCCAAGGCGAAGGACGCCGCCGAGCAGCTCGGCCTCACCGCCAAGCGCCTGCTGGGCCTGGGCCTGGTCGACAAGATCGTGCGCGAGCCGATCGGCGGCGCGCATCGCAATCCGAAGCAGATGGCCACGCGCCTGAAGGCCGTGCTGCTCAACGAAATGGATTCGCTGGAGTCGCTGCCGGTCGACGAGCTGCTGGAACGCCGCTACCAGCGGCTGCGCAGCTATGGGGCGTACGAAGCCGCATGATGCGAACAGGCAGGCTGCTCGCAATCGCCGCCTGCCTTCTCGCGCTGCTGCCGGGCATTGCGCAGGCCTGCACGTGTCCGGCCGGCACGGAGTACTGGTGGCAGCAGGCCACGCATGTCGCGCTCGTGCGCATCGAGTCGGTCGGTTGGCAGACAGAAGACTTCATCACGCGCAAGGTCTGCTCAGGCCCGCGCTGCGCCCCGACGCAGGTCGCGAGATTCACCCAGATTGAGGCATTCAAAGGCTCGACGAACGCTATTCCGACGTTGGCCTCTGGCTACGGCCATGGCGACTGCGGGATTCCGCTCGAAGCCGGCGCCTACTACGTGGTGTTCCTGCGCAAGGACCACAGCAAAATCGGAATCTGCAATGCGGCTGGCCCGTATCCGCAGGCAATGCGCATCGAGCCGTTCCTGCAGTCGCTGCGACGGGTGGCGCGCGATCCCAATGCCAGGATCGCACCGCGGCCTTGAGCTCCGGCTGCGATAACGCGCCTTACCACGCCCGCAAATACTGCTCCGGCCCATGCAACTCGCCGGACAGCTCCTTCGCCGCACGTCGCGGCATGTACGGATCGCGCAGCAGTTCGCGTGCGATCAGCACCACGTCCGCATCGCCGTCCTCGACGATGGCTTCGGCGTGTTCCGGTTTCGTGATCAACCCTACCGCGCCCGTCGCGATATCCGCCTCGCGCCGGATGCGCGCAGCGAACGGCACCTGGTAACCCGGATGCAGCGGGATCTTCGCGCCGGTCGCGAGGCCGCCGCTGGACACGTCGATGAGATCGATGCCGCGCGACTTCACGATGCGTGCCAGCTCAATGCTTTCCTCGATATCCCAGCCGCCTTCGATCCAGTCCGTCGCCGACACGCGCAGCCACAGCGGCAGGCGTTCTGGCCAGACCTTGCGCACGGCATCGATCACTTCCAGCAGCAGCCGGATGCGGTTCTCGAACGAACCACCGTATTCGTCGGTGCGATGGTTCGACAGCGGCGAGAGGAACTGATGCAGCAGGTAGCCGTGCGCCGCGTGAATCTCGGCGATCTGGAATCCTGCCGCGTGCGCGCGCCACGCCGCGCAGGCGAAATCGTCGACGACGTTGCGCAGTTCGCTGGTCTCCAGCGCGCGCGGCACCGGTGAGGTTTCGCTGAAGGCGATCGCGCTGGGCGCAACCGGCGTCCAGCCGCCATCGGGCGGCGTCACCGTGATGCCGCCCAGCCACGGCGGCGCCGTGCTGGCCTTGCGGCCGGCGTGCGCGAGCTGGATGCCCGGCACCGTGCCTTGGGCCGCGACGAAGCGCGTGATGCGCGACCAGGCTTCGGCCTGCTGGTCGTTCCACAAACCGGTGTCCGCGGGCGAGATGCGACCGACGGCCGATACCGCGCTGGCCTCGGCGATGATCGCGCCCGCGCCGCCGACCGCACGGCTTCCCAGATGCACCAGGTGCCAGTCGTTGGGCACGCCATCGACCGCGGAGTACTGGCACATCGGCGCCACCACGAGGCGATTGCGCAGGGTCAGCGCGCGCTGTTCGAACGGGGTGAAAAGCCGGGACACGATGGACTCCTGCGAGGCGGAAACGGGGGATGGGTGCATGGTGCGACGCGGGCGCGTGCGATGCAGCCCCATCGGTGGGTTGCTGCATTCCACCGCCATGGCACCATCGCGCGATGCCCGCCCCGTTCGCCAGCGCCTTCCACGACCGCCCCACGGCGCCGCTGTGCGTGGGCTACAGCGGCGGGCTCGATTCGACGGTGCTGCTGCACCTGCTGGCGGCCACGCCGCCCGCAAATGGCCTGCGCGCGCTCCACGTCCACCACGGCCTTCACGCCGACGCCGACCGCTGGACCGCCCATTGCGAGCGCGCCTGCGCCGCGCTCGGCGTTGGGCTGACGGTCATCCGCGTGAACGTGACGGCGAACGGCGAAGGCCCCGAGGCCGCGGCCCGCACGGCGCGGCATGCGGCGTTCGAATCGGCACTGGCGCCGGGCGAGGTGCTGGCGCTGGCGCACCATCGCGACGACCAGGCCGAAACCTTCCTGCTGCGCGCCCTGCGTGCGTCCGGTCCCGACGGACTGGCCGCCATGCGACGCTGGCGCGCGTTCGGGCCGGGACGGCTGTGGCGGCCTCTGCTCGATATCGATCACGACGCGCTGCTCGCCTACGCGCAGGCGCACGGGCTCGCGTGGATCGACGACCCCAGCAACACCGACACCGCCTTCGACCGCAACTTCCTGCGCCAGCGTGTGATGCCGCTGCTGCGCGAACGCTGGCCGCATGCCTCCGACGCGCTGGCGCGTTCGGCCACCTTGTGCGAACACGCCAACACGCTGCTCGACGACGGCGACGCGCTCGCGTTCGCCAGCGTCGCCACCGCCGATCCCCGCTGCCTGTCGCGCACGGCGCTGCTCGCGTTGCCCGAAGCGAGGCGCGCGCGCGTACTGCGAGGCTGGATCGATGCCCTCGCGCTGCCGGCGTTGCCTGCGAACGGAATCGAGCGCATCGAGCTGGAAATCCTCGATGCGCGCGATGACGCCGAAGCGGCGTTCCACTGGCACGGCGCCGTCGTGCGCGCTTGGCGCGATCTGCTGCACGCCGATGCCGCACGCGCGCCGCTTCCGGCCGACTGGCACGTCGAATGGGACGGTCGCACGCCGCTCGCGCTGCCCGACGGCGATGCGCTCATCCTCGAAGGCGCGGTCGGTTTCGATGCCGCGCTGCGCGTCCACGCGCGCCAGGGCGGCGAACGGCTCATGCGCCCGGGCCGCTCGCATTCGCACGCGCTGAAGCAGGTGTTGCAGGAACTGGGCGTGCCGCCATGGGAGCGCGAACGCCTGCCGCTGCTGGGCGATCCGGCCGGCGAGCTGCTCGCGGCCGGCGACCTCGTCCATTCGGCCCGCTTCGACGCGTGGCTGCGCGAACGCGGTGCGCGCCTGTCCTGGCAGCGCGAAGGCGCGATGCACGCCGCAACCGCCGACGCCGGCAATTGACCCCACCGGGGCCCGGTCGCAAACTTCGCGCATGCCTCGCAAACCCCAAGACGACGCGCCGTCCACCTCGCCCGTGAGCGATTTCGAGCAGTCGCTCGATGCGCTCGAGCAACTGGTCGAGAAGATGGAACACGGCGAGATGAGCCTGGAAGACTCGCTGGCCGCGTACGAACGCGGCGTCGGCCTGTACCGCCGCTGCCAGAGCGCGCTGGAAGAAGCCGAACTGCGCGTGCGCCTGCTCAGCGATCCGCAGAACCCCGCGTCCGGGGAACCGTTCTCCGCGCAGGATGCCGGCCCGCCGACCCGCGGCGATGTCTGACCTCGCGCGCTGGCGCGAACGCGCCGACGCCGCGCTGCATAGCGCCCTGCCCGATCCGCACTCGCCGCCACAGCGCCTGCACGCGGCGATGCGGCATGCGGTGTTGCTCGGCGGCAAGCGCATGCGGCCGCTGCTGGTGTACGCCGCGGGTTCCGCGTTCGGCGCCGCGGTCGGGACGCTGGACGCGCCGGCCGTCGCGGTCGAACTGATCCACGCCTACTCGCTCGTGCACGACGATCTTCCCGCGATGGACGACGACGCGCTGCGTCGCGGCCAACCGACGGTGCACGTCGCTTTCGATGACGCCACGGCGGTGCTCGCGGGCGATGCGCTGCAGTCGCTCGCATTCGAAGTGCTGGCCGATGCGGACGTCGCTGCGACCACGCGCGTGGACCTGCTGCGCACGCTCGCCGTCGCCTCGGGCGCCGCCGGTATGTGCGGCGGCCAGGCGCTGGACCTGGCGGCGACGGGCAATGGCGCATCGTTGTCGGTGCATGCGCTGGAACAGCTGCATTCGCTCAAGACCGGCGCGCTGATCCGTGCCGCCGTGCGCATGGGTGCGCTGTGCGGTGGCGCGTCGTCGGACGAACTCGATGCGCTGGATCGTTATGCCGCCGCGCTCGGCCTCGCGTTCCAGGTGCGGGACGACATCCTCGACATCGAAGGCGACAGCGCCACGCTGGGCAAGACGGCCGGCAAGGACGTCGCGCAGGACAAGGCGACATTCCCGGCGTTGATCGGGCTGGATGCTTCGCGCGAACGACTGGACGAACTGCGTCGCGCGATGGACGACGCGCTGGCGCCACTGGGTGAGCGCGGCCATGCGCTAGCGGCGCTGGGGCGGATGGCGATCGAGCGGGATCGTTGAGGCGCTTCACCCGGGTGCGCTTTGCTTACCCGGGCTACATGGGCATCGCAACAGACCTACGTCGCTTCGCCTGGTCACGAAAACGCACAAACAAAAACGCCCGCCTCTCATCGAAGCGGGCGTCCTGCATTTGCGGAACGGTGTAAGGCGCCTTACTTCACCAGCCGCATCGTGAACGGATAACGATACGCCACGCCGTCGTTGGCCTTGATCGCCGCGATGATCGTGAACACCAGCCACGCGATGCCGATGACGAACCACGCCGGGATCGCGATCAGCAGGCCGATGCCCAGCGTCACGAACACCAGCACCCACAGCGCGAAGAACACGATCGCGACGGTGATGTTGAAGTTCAGCGCTTCCTTCGCCTGGTCGTCGACGAAGGGCATCGTGTCCTTCTTCACCAGCCAGATGATCAGCGGGCCGAGGAACGTGCCCCAGCCGCCAATGCCGGAGGTGAGTACCGCGCCGGCGATCGCCGACAGGTGCGCGAACATCGCCCACTGGCGCTGGTCGGCGCTGATGCCGCTGCCGTGATGGTCGGACGGCGGCGGCGGCGGTGCGGAGGTCTGGCTGGGATCGATCGGATTCTCACTCATGGCCTGCTCCCTTATGGGGTTCCTGAATGGACGGTCCCACTTTCCTTCGCGACGATGGACAGGTCAAGCAAACCCGGGTGACAGACCCGATCCTTCACTCCGCCGATTCGGACTCACCCGCCACCGTCATGCGCCCGATCAGGATCGAGCCGGTGCGCACGTGCGAACGTGAATCGACGTCGGTCCCGACCGCTTCGATCGCCGCGAACATCGATTTCAGGTTGCCCGCGACGGTGATGCCGTCGACCGGATACTGGATTTCGCCGTTCTCCACCCAGAAGCCGCCCGCACCGCGCGAATAGTCGCCGGTGACGTTGTTCACGCCCTGCCCCATGAGCTCGGTGACCAGCAGCCCGCGGCCCATGCCGCGCAGCAGCGATTCCTGGTCGCCTGCATTCGCTGCGACCTGCAGGTTGTGCACGCCGCCGGCATTGGCGGTGGTCTGCAATCCGAGCTTGCGCGCCGAGTAACTGCCCAGCACGTAACGCTGCAGCACGCCGGCGGTCACCAGCGGCGCCTCGCGCGTCGCCACGCCTTCGCCATCGAACGACGCGGAACGGAAGCCGCGCGGCAGGAACGGCAGTTCCTCGATGCCGAACCAGTCCGGGAACAGCTGCTGGCCGGCGCTGTCGACCAGGAAGCTGGCGCGACGGTACAGCGCGCCACCGGACACGGCGCCGAGCAGATGGCCGATGAGCGAACGCGCCATCTCGGCCGAATACAGCACCGGGTAATCGCCGGTCGGCACCTGCCGCGGCGCGAGGCGCGAGGCCGCGCGCTCGGCAGCCTTGCGGCCGATGGACGCGGCCGATTCCAGGTCGTCCGCCGACAGGCCGATGCTGTACCAGCCGTCGCGCTGCATCTCGTCGCCGCGACCGGCGATCAGTGCGCAGCCGATGCTGTGCTGCGTGCTGCGCTCGCGGCCGACGAAGCCGTGCGAGTTCGCGTACACGCTGATGCTCTCGCCGGTGCCGACCGAAGCGCCATCGGAGTTTTCGATGCGGCGATCCGAATCCCGGCCGGCCTGTTCGCAGGCGAGCGCGAGGTCGATCGCGCGGTCGGCGTCGATGGCCCAGGGATGCCAGGAATCGAATTCGCGCAGGTCCGTCGCCATCAGCGACGCGTCGGCCAGGCCGGCGGCGGCGTCATCCTCGGTGTGGCGCGCGATCGCGCAGGCCTGTTCCACCGTGGCGTCGAGGCTTTCCTCGCGCAGGTCCGCGGTGCTGGCGCTGCCCTTGCGCTGGCCGAAGTAGACGGTGACCGAAATGCCGCGATCGCGCGTGGATTCGACCGTCTCCACCTCACCCATGCGAACGTTGACGTTGAGGCCGGATTCCTCCGAGCACGACACCTCCGCCTGCGAGGCGCCGCGCGCGCGGCAATGCTCCAGCAGGCGCTGGGACAGGCCGGCGAGCGCGTCCAGGCGCGCGTGGCTGTCGCCGAGCGAGGCGGCGTAGGCGGGCAGGTTCTGGGGGACGATCTGGCTCAAAGGGTGGTCCTTGTTCGAAGCGATCCGGCGCCGTCGCGGCCCTTTCCGGGGACGGATGAACGCCGATTTCGCGCAATGTGTGCTTTATCCGTGGTCATCCGCGAAAATCCGCGTCCGACAGTTCTTTTTGCAGCAGGTGCGCCATGCGCGGTAGAGACGAGGAAACCGGCGAATTCTTCAGCCCCAGTCGCAGCCAGAACCGGCGCGAGGCGCTGGAAGTGCTGGCGCTGGGCGAAAAACTGGTGGCGCTGACCGAGGCCCAGCTGGCCAAGCTGCCGGTGCCGGATTCGCTGATCCCGCACATCCGCGAATGCAAGCGCATCACCGCGAACATCGCCCACAAGCGCCAGTTGGCGTACCTGGCCAAGCAGATGCGACGCGAGGACGACGAGGTGCTGGAGGCGATCCGCGACGCGCTGGACGAGGACGGCGAGGCGGCGCGACGCGAAGTCGCGGCGATGCACCGCATCGAGGCCTGGCGCGAGCGGCTGCTCGCCGACGGCGACGCCGCGCTGGCGCAATTGCTGGACGAATACCCGACCGCCGATCGCCAGCATCTTCGCGCCCTGGTGCGCAGCGCGCTGGACGAACGCCGCAAGAACAAGCCGCCGCGCGCGTTCCGCGAGTTGTACCGGGCGCTGCGGGAGTTGATCGTGGGCGGCGTTGTAGGCGATGACGATGCCGACGAGGCGGATGAGTCGTTCGAGGACGACGCGCACTGAGTGATGCGGTCGTAGCCCGGGTAAGCGCAGCGCACCCGGGTGCTTCTTTCCGCTCGCCATAGGCCGCTCGATCGCTGCGTTCCCCGGGTGCGCTTCGCTTACCCGGGCTACGACAGCGTTCGATTGTCGCGGTTGCCTCACGCCTGCGTACCGCCCACCGTCAGCTGGTCGATCAGCAGCGACGGCTGGCCCACGCCCACCGGCACGCTCTGGCCATCCTTGCCGCACACGCCGACGCCTTCGTCGAGCGCGAGGTCGTGGCCGATCATCTTCACGCGCTGCATGGTCTCCGGGCCGTTGCCGATCAGCGTGGCGCCCTTCACCGGCGCGGTGATCTTGCCGTCCTCGATCAAATACGCCTCGGTCGCCGAGAACACGTACTTGCCGTTGGTGATGTCCACCTGGCCGCCGCCGAAGTTCACCGCATACAGGCCCTTCTTCACCGAGCGGATCATCTCTTCCGGATCGTGCGTGCCGGCCAGCATGTAGGTGTTGGTCATGCGCGGCATCGGCAGGTGCGCGAAGGATTCGCGACGTCCGTTGCCGGTCGGCGCCATGCCCATCAGGCGCGCGTTGAGCGTGTCCTGCATGTAGCCCACCAGCACGCCGTCCTCGATCAGCGTCGTGCAGTTGGTCTGCGTGCCTTCGTCGTCGACGTTGAGCGAACCGCGGCGTCCGGCGAGCGTGCCGTCGTCGACGATGGTGACGCCCGGCGACGCGACGCGCTGGCCGAGCTTGCCTGCATAGGTGGACGTGCCCTTGCGGTTGAAATCGCCTTCCAGGCCGTGGCCGACGGCTTCGTGCAGCAGCACGCCCGTCCAGCCGTTGCCCAGCACCACCGGCATCACGCCGGCCGGCGCATCGACGGCTTCCAGGTTCACCAGCGCCACGCGCAGCGCTTCGCGCGCGAGCTTCTCGGGCTTCTCGCCATCGAGCAGTTCGGCGTAGCTGTAACGGCCGCCGCCACCGGCGTAGCCGCTCTCGCGACGGCCGTTGTGTTCGACGATCACCTGCACGTTCAAACGCACCAGCGGACGCACGTCGGCGGCGAGCACGCCGTCGCTGCGCGCGACGAGGATCGTGTCCACGCCGCCGGACAGCGACACCATCACCTGCTTCACGCGCGGATTGGCCGCGCGCAGCATGCGGTCGATGCGACGCAACGCTTCGACCTTGGCCTCGTTCGCGTAACCGTCGATGGGATCTTCGGGCACATAGAGCTCGCGACCGCCGCCGCGCACCAGCGAATGCGGCGCCTGCACCGAGCCGTCGCGCGCGATGGCGCGCGCGGACTTCGCCGCGGTCAGCAGCGCCTGCGTGTTGATCTCGTCGGAATAGGAAAAGCCGGTCTTCTCGCCACTGATCGCGCGCACACCGACGCCCTGCTCGATCGAATGCGCACCGTCTTTGACGATGCCGTCCTCGACCGTCCAGCTCTCGCGACGCGCATGCTGGAAATACAGGTCGCCGAAATCCACGCCCGGGCCGAGCAGCGTGCCGAAGGTGCGTTCGAGACCACCCGCATCGAGCCCGGCGGGCAGCAGCAGGCGGTTTTCGGCGATCTGGATGGGCAGGGTCATGCGGGCTCTCTGGAATGGAACGGTGGCCGGCCGCGGCGCGCTGCACGGGATGTGCGTGTCCGGCCGGGGAAATCCCCGGCGGGCGGCAGGCGGATGGTCAGGAAGGAGATGGTGGCACAACGGGCCAACGCAACGGGTTCACGGGTTGGGAGGCCGGGATGCGGGATTCGTAGCCCGGGTAAGCGCAGCGCACCCGGGAGGCCGCCGGCCACATTCCCGGGTGCGCTGCGCTTACCCGGGCTACCGGGACGGCGCACAGACCCGGGACTCACCCCTCAGGCGGCGTCTCCGTCTTCGCCTGCCCCGCCTGCCCGCTGACCACCTCCACCTTCGGCTCCTTCCACGGCCCGGTCACGCGGTAGGTGCGCGAAGCCATCTCGCCGATCGGCTTCTGCAACACGGCATTGGCGGCGGCGCCGATCGCCGCGCCCACCGGGCCCGCGGCCAGCGCGCCGGCGACGGTCAGCAGGTTGCCGGCCTTCGGACGCACCTCGATGGTCTGGTCGAAGGTCTGCGCGCGCAGGTTCGCCGTGCCGCGGATGCCGATCGACGCGGCCGGGCCGTCGATGGAAAGGTTGTCGCTGCGCGCCATGCCGCTGGCGAACTGCACCTTGCCGCCGGCGCGGTTGAACGCGAACCCCTTGTTGAAGAAATCGCGGAAATCCAGCATCAGGCGGCGCGGCAACTGGGCCAGGCTCAGCAGGCCCAGCACGCGACCGGCGCCGGGTTCGACTTCGAGCAGGCGGCCGTCGCGGATGTCCGCTTCCAGGCTGCCGTCGAGCGAGGCGACGTTGAACGCCGCCGGGCTTCCCGCCCATCCCGCGGCGAAATGCATCGTGCCGGTGCCGCCGCCCAGCTGTTGGCCCATGCCGAAACCGCCGAGCAGGCCGCCCAGGTCCTGGCTGTCGATCTTCACATCCAGTTGCGTGCGCGCGGACGCGCCGCGCCCGTCCCAGTCGCCGCTCGCGTCGATGCGTTGCTTGTCGGCGCGCATCTGCACCTGTTCGATGCGCATGCCCGTCGCGGTCGGCACCGTGCGCAGCTTCGCTTCGCCCAGCTTCGCGTCCGACACGCGCAGGTCGGCGATGTCGATCGTCAGCGGCGGGATCTTCGCGGGATTGAAAGCATCGTCGGCCGGCGGCGCGGACGGTGGCGGCGTCGGCATGCCCGCGGGCGGCGCGGGACGCTTCGGCGCGCGCCAGAACATGCGGTCGAAACGCCCGGCAATCGTCGCGTTGTCGCCTGCGGGAATCAGCACCGCGCCCTGCAATGCCGCGCCTTCAGCCTGCACGGCGGTGGCGCCGTTCGCGGCGGGAACGACGACCAGATGCGTGTCGGGAAACACGCCGCCGAGCAGATTCAACTTCTGCGCCGTGACGTCGATGCGCTGAAGCGCGAGGCCCTCGCCGCTGCTGCCGCCTTCGAGCAACGCGATCCAGTCGATCGCGTCGAGTTCGGCCGCGCGTCCCGTCGCGACCAGCCCGCGCACCGGCGGCAGGTCGTCGACGCGATTGGTGCCCAGCGCGATGCGCACGCCGGTCTGGCTCTTCCCGGCTGCGTCGTTCGTGCTGCGCGCGCGCACCGCGATGACGTTGCCCAGGTTCACGCGGATATCGCCGCTGCCCATGGGCAAAGGCGTTTCCACCGACGTGGCGAGCGTTTCATTCGCGCCTTTCTTCAATGGTTCGGGCAGCGTGAGCGCGGTGCCTACCAGGTTGGTCTGCAACTGCAGCAACGTCGGCGCGGTCTTGCCCGGTGCAGTCTTGGGAATCGCGATGCCAACCGTCCACGTCGAACGCCCTTCGACGTTCGGCTTCAGCCACGCCAGTTCCGGCGCGCGGTCGAGCAGTTCCTTCGCCGACATCGGCGCGTCCAGGCCCGCTTCGAACACGTTGGTCCTGTCGCGCACGAAGTCGTTGCCCGCGCGCAGCGACAGCGCACCGGGCTGGCCTTCGTGCAGCACCTTCAGGCCTTCGGCGCGGAAACCGCCGTTGGCGTATTCGGCCTTGCCGCTGACCTGTTCGAAAGCGAGCTTCCAGCGCGGATCGGCGAGCCTGGCCTTGTCCAGCTGCACGGTGCCCTTGATCGCGGTGAGCTGGTGCGGACGCAGCGGCATGTCCATGTCGAAGCCGACCTTCGCCGGGCCGCTGGCGACGATGTTCTTCAGCGTATCGGCGTTGTCCTTCTGCAGAGGGCTGTGCCGCAACAGGTTCACCAACTGGGCGGCATCGGCGGTGCCCTGCGCCTGCACGGTGAGGTCGCCGTCCCTGTAGTGGTCGATGCCCGCGCTGATCTGCGGAATCGCCACGCCCGCGATGCTGCCCTTGCCGTTCACGGTGAAGCCGTCGGCGACGAACGACACATCGGCGTCGAGGCCTTCCACCGCCGGCCAGTCCGGCTGGAATTTCACGACGGCGCCTTCGAGTTTCGCGGTCGCTTCGAACAGGCCGTTGTGATCGCGGAACGGCCACTCGTCCAGATCGCCCGACACCACCGCGTGGCCGTCGCGCAGGCGTCCGTCGACCAGCGCGGTGTCGAGCCACTGCACGACCTTGGGCGCCATCAGATGGCGGATCCAGAAGCCCTTCGCGACCGGCACCTGCGCCTGGTCGATGTCGGCGGCGATGTCGATGCGCGGACGCGAACCATCGCCCTGCCAGAACAATCCGCCTCGCGCACGAACGCCGAACCCCTGCCCCTTCACGTTGAGGTCGGGCGTGCCGATGCGCCAGCCGTCGCCTTCGCGCCAGCCGCCGATCGAACCGGTCAGCGATACCGTGTGCGCCACGCCGAAACCGCGCGGCCAGTCGAAGCGCATCGGCGAGGCCGGATCGACATCGAGCGTGAAGCCATCCGCGTCGCCGAGGAACTGGCCGGCCAGTCCGCTCAGGCCCGGCGCGTTGCCCACCGCGTCGAAACCGAACGCATTGATGCGTGCCTGCGCGCGCAACGCGCCGCCGCGCACGCCGGTCACTTCGACACGTTCGAGCGACGCGCGCGGACGCGTGTTGTGCAGCCACGTGCGCAGGCCGGGGTCGAGGCGATCGCTCAGCGATGCGGCGGTGAGCAGCGGGCCTGCGTCGATGCGGTCGGCGAGCAGTGCATAACGCGCGCCGCCGGCGACGACGAGGCCGTCGAGTTTCTGCGCGTCCTTGCCGGTTTCGATGCGAAGCGTCTTCGCGTCCGCGCGCCAGCCGCCGTCGATCGCGCGCCAGCGTGCGAGCGCGGCGACACGCGAGAACTGCACGCGCGGCACCGCACCGCCGGCCAGCGGCGCACCGCGCAGGCCGACGCGGTCGAGCGCGATGTCGGCCGTCACCTGCGTGATGCGGTGGTCGCGAAGTTCGCCCCAGGCTTCGGCCCGACCTTCGCCGGATTCGGTACCGACACCGGCGACCTGCAACAGCGGCGCCCACGCAGCCAGATCCGCGCGGCGTGCGCCGATGTAGGCGCGGCCGTCGCCTTTCACGCGGTCGAAATCGAGCACCGTGTCCAGCGGCGACGAAGCGGCGCCCGCGACATTCACGCTGGGCCATGCGCGAACGCCGGCGCGCACGCGCGGGCCGTCCACGCGCAGGCGCAGGTTGATGCGCGGTATGTGCGCGTCGATCCCGAGGTTGGGCGCGATCACGGTGATCTTGCCGTCGATGACCTGCAGTTCGCCCAGGCCTTCCAGTGCGGAGAACGGGTCGGTCTGCGCCTCGGCCTGTCCGGGCAGGCCGCGCACCTGCCAGCGGCCGTCGTCGGCGCGTTCGAGCGTCAGGTCCAGCCCGCGCAGGCGCAGTTCGGAAAATGCATGACCGGGCAGCAGGCCGGCGTAGACGGACACCAGCATTTCGGTGTCGCCGACGGTGAACGCCCGGTCGCCCGCGCCGATGCGCAGGTTGTCCAGCCGCAGCAGCGGACCGCGCCGCGTCCAGTCGGTTTCCACGCGGTCGAACGTCACCGGTCGGCCAGCGCGCTCGCTCAGCCAGGCGGCGACGCGCTGCGGGTTGCTCTCGGCCAGCGGCAGCACCTGGCTGGCCACGGCCAGCACCAGCGCCACCAGCACCAGCGAAAGCGCGACGAAATAGCCCAGTCCGCGACGGGCGATGCGCATGCGGCGGCGCAACGGTGTGGGCATGACGGTCAGCTACGGTCCGGTTGGAGCGGGTGGCGCGGGAAGGAGGGCGTGATGCCCGAATCGGCCAACGACCCCGCCGCGCGATCCGTCGGGACGGGCGCGGCGGAACGGGCGGGCACACGGCGGACGCCATTGTCCAACCGCTTCCGCCAACGCAGCGTTACTGACCTTTTTCCTACCCCCGCACCGCCTCCGCGAGCCCGCTCAGAGCAGGACGACATCGAACTGCTCCTGCGCGTACTGGTCGTCCGCCTGGAAGCGGATCGACTTGCCCAGGAATTCCTCCAGCTCCGCCACCGCCGCCGATTCCTCGTCGGTGATGCGCGCCACGACCTTCGAGGAGGCGATCACCATCAGCCGCGGCGCGTCGAACTGGCGCACCTGGCGGACGATGTCGCGGAAGATCTCGTAGGTCACCGTTTCGGGTGTCTTCAGCGTGCCGCGGCCGCCGCATTCGTGGCAGGGCTCGGACAGCTGGCGTTCAAGGCTTTCGGTGGTGCGCTTGCGCGTCATTTCCACCAGGCCCAGCGGCGAGAACTCGTACACCGTGGTCTTGGCGTGGTCGCGCGCGAGCGACTTCTCGAGCTGGCGCAGCACCTGGCGCTTGTGCTCGGAGTCGGTCATGTCGATGAAGTCGATGATGATGATCCCGCCCAGGTTGCGCAGGCGCAGCTGGCGCGCGACCGACTGCGCGGCTTCGAGGTTGGTGCGGTACACCGTTTCCTCGAGGTTGCGCTGGCCGAGGAACGAACCGGTGTTGATGTCCACCGTCGTCATCGCTTCGGTCTGGTCGATGACCAGGTAACCGCCGGACTTCAGCGGCACTTCCTTGTCGAGTGCGCGCTGGATCTCGTCCTCGACGCCGTACAGGTCGAAGATCGGACGCGCGCCGGTGTAGTGCTCGATCTTCTCGTCCAGGCCGGGCATGTACTGCGCGGCGAACACGCGCAGGCGCTCGCAGGTCTCGCGCGAATCCACGCGCACCTTCTCCACGTCCTTGCGCATCAGGTCGCGCACGGCGCGCAGCGGCAGGTTCAGGTCCTCGTACACGCGCTCGCCGACTTTCGCGCTGCGTGCGCGCTCTTCGATCAGGCCCCACACGCGCCCCAGGTACGCGACGTCCTCGGCCAGCTGCTCTTCCGGCTGGCCTTCGGCGTTGGTGCGCACGATGTAGCCGTGGCTGTCGCTGGACGGCGACAGCGAGGTGATGTGCGTCTTCAGGCGCGCGCGTTCGGCTTCGTCCTCGATGCGCGCCGACACGCCGACCACGCGCGTGCGCGGCAGCAGCACGAGGTAGCGCGAGGGAATGCTCAGTTGCGTCGTCAGTCGCGCGCCCTTGCTGCCGATGGGATCCTTCACCACCTGCACGACGATTTCCTGGCCTTCGCGCAGCAGCTCGGCGATGGGACGCGTCGGCGCGGGCGGCAGCGGGGCTTCCTCGCCTGCGCTCTCGCCTTCGGCCACGGGTGTTGGTTTGACGATGTCGGCCGCGTGCAGGAACGCGGCGCGCTCCAGCCCGATGTCGACGAAAGCCGCCTGCATGCCGGGCATCACGCGCTGCACCTTGCCCTTGTAGATGTTGCCCACCACGCCGCGACGCCAGCCGCGTTCGATGTGCAGCTCCTGCAGCATGCCGTTCTCTACGACGGCGACGCGCGTTTCGCGCGGGGTGACGTTGACGAGGATCTCTTCGCTCATCGTGCGCGGCCCTCGGTTGGAACAGAAGATTTCGACATGGATGAACGCAGATCGGTTCGGATGAAGCCAATCGTGCGAATCCAGAAAGTGTTGCCTGCATCGAATGAGCGGTCCCGCACCATCACGCCCTCCGCTTTTTTCATCCGGCCTTTTCCGCGTTGGTCCCCATCGACGGACTGTCATCCAGCAGGCCGAATTCGCGCAGCAGGGTCGCCGTCTCGAACAACGGCAGCCCCATCACGCCCGAATAGCTGCCGGACAGCTTCACGGTGAAGGCTTCGGCCAGGCCCTGGATGGCATACGCGCCGGCGCGGCCGTGCGGCTCGCCGCTGGCGACGTAGGCGTCGATCTGCGCCGGCGTGAGTTCGGCGAAGGTCACTTCCGACAACGACACCAGCTGGCGTTCGCGCGAGGGCGAGACCAGCGACACCGCCGAGATCACCTGGTGCGTGCGGCCGGACAGCAGGCGCAGCATCCGGGCCGCGTCGGCATCGTCGACGGGTTTTCCGAAGACCTCGCCGTCGAGGACGACCTCGGTGTCCGAGCCCAGCACCACGGCGCTGGGATTGCCCACCACGTGAAGCAGGCCGGCGCCGGCCTTCTCGCGCGCGACGCGGCGCACGTAGTCCTCGGCCGGTTCGCCGGGCTGCGGGTGTTCGGGGATGTCGATGTCGAGCAGGCCGAATTCGGCGCCCGGCCGGCCCGACAGGAGCCGGCCCAGCAATTCGCGACGACGGGGGGATTTGGAGGCGAGATACAGCATGTCGCGAAGCATAACCCGCGCTGACTGGAGGCCCGCGTCCCGACCCCGTCGCCAACCCCGACGCAGCTCACGAATCGTTCACCGGATCACCAAGACCCTTCGTGATCATCGAAGATGGGTCCGTTCAAGTGGGGCCCGTCGCTTGACGGCCCTTCCAACCAAAGGAGTTGTCATGCACCAAGCGTCCCGCCTTTCCCTGCGCCCCCTCGTCCTTGCCGCCGTCCTTGCCCTCGGAGCCGTACCCGCCGTGAGCCCCGCCCAGACCACGCCCTACGTCGCCACCGAAGGCACGCTGCTCAACGTGTCGGCGCAGGCCGAGGCCCGCCGCACCCCGGACATCGCCACGCTGTCCACCGGCGTGGTTACGCAGGCCGCCGACGCCAACGCCGCCATGCGCGCCAACGCCGAGCAGATGGCGAAGGTGGTCGCGGCGATCCGGGCCGCCGGCATCGCCGAGCGCGACGTGCAGACCAGCGGCGTCAACCTCAATCCGCAGTACAAGTACGGCGAGAATCAGCCGCCGACGATCACCGGCTACCAGGCGATGAACAACGTCAACATCGTCGTGCGCGATATCGCCAAGCTCGGAAAGATCATGGACGCCCTGGTCGCCACCGGCGCCAACCAGATCAACGGCCCGACCTTCGACCTGGACGAGGGCAAGAAGGAAGCGGCCTACGACGAAGCGCGCCGCGCGGCCGTCGAGAAGGCCCAGGCCCGCGCCGAGATGTACGCCAAGACGCTGGGCAAGAAGGTGCGCCGCATCGTCAGCATCAGCGAAGGCGGCAGCTTCGCCCCGCCGCGCCCGATGCCGATGATGGCGATGAAGGCGATGGATCGCATGGAATCCACGCCGATCTCACCGGGCGAAAACGTTCTGTCGGTCAATCTGGACATCGTCTTCGAACTCGGAAACTGACATGCCACAGTCCGGCAAAACCGCTCCGCCCGCCGCCGATCCGAAATCCGGCCGCAATCCCGGTTATCCCGAGACCGAGCCGCGCGATCACGGCGACGCGCATTACCCGAAGCGTCGCGACGAACCCGACCCGGACGATGGTGGGTTGGATCGCGAACCGGAGACCGGTCCGGAGCCGGACGAACGCAAACGCTGATCGCGTATGCACGCAACACGACGGGCCCGCTTGCGGGCCCGTTTTTTTGGGGTGATCCCGTTTTCCTCGAGTGACTGCGCGCTTGCGGGCCCGTTTTCCTTCACGCACGAAATTATTTTCGAAGCCAGAACCCCACCGCACGCATCCGCACGTTCGACGTCATGGCACACCCCAGGAGGTTCCGCCATGGCGCACGCGATCCAGCTTCCTTCCGCCGCACACGACTCCCTCGACGCCACCCGCATCGCCGCCAACACCGGCACGCTGCTGGTCAACGGCCTGCTGCTGCTCGCGCTGCTGGTGCCGCTTTCGCAACGCGTGCTGGAGGCGCCCGCTACGCGCGACGACGCGATCACCATCGTGCAGCTGCCGAGGATCCGACCGGTCGATCCGCCGCCGGTGGTGGAGCCCGTCGAGATCAGGCCGCAGCGGCCGACACCGGTGACGCGTCCCGCGCTACCGACGCAGCAGGTGGTCGCACAGGTCGAACAGCAGGTCGTGGACACGCAGCCGGGCGATGTGGCGATCGAGCCTGCGGATGCGATCGTCGAAGACGGTATGGCATCGATCGAACCGGCCAAGACATCCGCCGGCGCGCAGCTGCAGGCGTTGCACGCACCGCCGCCGCCCTACCCCGCCGAAGCGATGCGCGCGGGACTGAGTGGAACAGTGGAGCTCGAGATCCTTGTCGGCGTCGATGGACGTGCGCTCGATGTGCGCGTCGTGCGCAGCAGTGGTCATCGCGTGCTCGATCAGGCGGCACGTCGCACGGTGTTGTCGAAGTGGACGTTCGTGCCGGCGACGCGCGATGGGCATGCGGTGGAAGCGATGGGACGGTTGCCTATCGAGTTCGTGCTGTAGCGATCGAAAACCGGAGCATGTGCGTGCGCGTCATCGAAACCACCCGGTAGCAGCCGGGTGGCTTCTCGCTTAAGGCGACGGATTCGTCGTTATCAGGCATCGACAGATGCGGAATGACTCGGCAGCTCACGCGCGGTGATACGGATGATTCGCCAGCAACGCCGCCGCGCGATACAGCTGTTCGGCGACGACCAGCCGCACCAGCATGTGCGGCAGCGTGAGCGGGCCGAGCGACCAGGACTCATCGCCGCGCGCGATGACATCCGACGCATGGCCTTCCGGTCCGCCGATCAGGAACGCAAGGTCGCGTCCCTGCGCGCGCCAGAACTCCAGCCGCTGCGCGAGCTGTTCGGACGACCACGTCTTCCCGCGGCCATCGAGCGTCACCACCAGCGCGTTCTTCGACAACGCGGCGATCACGCGCGCGCCTTCGTCATGCATCGCACGCGCGGCGTCGCGACCCTTGCCGCGCAGGCCGGGCTCGACTTCCACCAGTTCCAGCGGCAGCCAGTGCGACAAACGCTTCTGGTATTCGCCGAATCCCTCGGCGACCCAGCGCGGCGCGCGTTCACCTACCGCGATCAATTTCGCTTTCATCGGTGAGATGGTAACCGCGCCCCGTCACGATCCGCGCCGCTGACGCGCGAGTGTCATCGAACGGCCATGCCGCGCTCCCAGCATTCGGGCTTCCCCCAGCCCCGCAGGAGATGCATATGGACGCATTCGGTTCCTCCCGCCGCCAGGTCCTCAAAGGCAGCGCCGCCGCGATGGCCGTCGGCGCGATCGGCAGCCTTGGCGCGCTTTACACGCGCCAGGCGCTCGCCGGTGGCGATCCGACCCGCCTGGCGCCGATTCCCAGCCGCTACGGCCCGCTCGCACCGGTCGCCGACCGCAGTACCGGCCTGCCGCTGCTTCAGTTGCCGCGCGGTTTCAGCTACCGCTCCTTCGGCTGGTCGAACGACGTGATGAGCGACGGCCAACCCTGCCCCGATCGCCACGACGGCATGGCGGTCGTCGCCGTGCGCAAGCCCGGGCGCGGCCGGTTCGATCGCGACCATCGCGGGCACGGCCACGAACTGGTGCTCATCCGCAACCACGAGCGCGGCGGCGCCACCCCGATCAGTGCGCCCGGCACCTACGACACGGGCGACATCGGCGGCGGCCAGCGCGCGGGCGGCGGCACGACGACGCTGATCCATCGCAACGGCGAATGGCACAGCGTCGAGGCCAGCCTCGGCGGCACGCTCGTGAACTGCGCAGGCGGCCCGACGCCGTGGGGCACGTGGCTGAGCTGCGAGGAGATCAAGACCGACGCCGTATCCAGCACCGGCCGCAAGCATGGTTACGTGTTCGAAGTGCACGCCGATGCCGAACGCACCAGCGGTCGTCCGCTGGTCGGGCTGGGGCGTTTCAGCCACGAAGCGGTCGCGATCGATCCGCGCACCGGCATCGTGTATCTCACCGAGGACGACCGCAACAAGGCCGGCCTCTACCGTTTCATTCCGAACGATCGCGCCGGTCGCTACGGTTCGCTCGAACATGGCGGCCGCCTGCAGGCCGCGCGCGTTCGCGGCACGCGCAATGCGGACCTGACGGTGGCGAAGATCGGCGACGAATACGCGCTGGAGTGGATCGACATCGCCGATCCGGATCTCGACAGCATCGCCGCGCCCGCCGGTTTTCCCGATATTTCCACGGGTGAAACGCTGAGCGGTACGTTCGCGCAAGCCTGGGCCGACGGCGCGCTGCGCATGAGCCGTGGCGAGGGCATCTGGCACAGCTACGGGCAGATGTTCATCGTCGACACGAGCACGGGCGTGGACGATACGGGACGTCGCGGTCGCGGCAACGGTGCGGTTTGGGTGCTGGATCTGGTGACGCAGCGCATCCGTGCGCTGTTCGTCAGCGGGAACCAGCTGGCCGCGCACAATCCCGACAACATCACCGTGAGTGCGCGCGGCGGCGTGCTGCTGTGCGAGGACGGCGGCGAAAGTCCCGACGAATACGGCCCGGGCGCGCGCCTGATCGGCCTTACGCGGAAAGGCGAGTCGTATTACTTCTGCAAGAACAACATCGAACTGACGTCCACGCAGATCGGTAACGCCGGCAAGGCGATCGCCGAAGGCGATTACCGCGACAGCGAATTCTGCGGCGCTTGCTGGGATCCGTGGAGCCGTACGCTGTTCGTGAACATCCAGACGCCGGGGATCACGTTCGCGATCACCGGGCCGTGGGAGCGTGGGTATCTTTGAGTTTCGGCATCTGCCTCGATAAGCGAGTGCCTCGATAAGCGAGCGTTAGCCCCTCTCCCACCGGCGACCGCAGGGAGTGCAGAGCTGAGAGGGGTTGGGGTGAGGGGTAACGGAGCATCAAGTTCGAATGCGCAGTGTGAGGCGCTGCTGTTCAGAGCGTGGCGCTCCGTTACCCCTCATCCGCCCTACAGGCCCCTTCTCCCGGAGGGAAAAGGGGACAAGCCACGTCACCCAAACGCAGACGGCGCCCGAAGGCGCCGTCCAGTCGTGCGTCGTACGACGCATCGATGCGAAGCCGAAATCAGAAACGCCCTTCGGCGTCCGTCTCGACCTCATCCTCTTCAGCTTCCGGCGGCTGGTCGCCGACCGTCCACAGGCGCTCCAGCGCGTAGAACTCGCGCACGCGCGGCAGCATCACGTGGACCACGACGTCGCCGAGGTCGACCAGCACCCATTCGGCCTCGCGCTCGCCTTCCACGCCCAGCGGCTGGACGTCGAGGTTCTTGGCGAACTTGACGACTTCATCGGCAATCGATTTCACGTGACGGGTCGAGGTGCCCGAAGCGATGACCATGTAGTCGGTGACGCTGCTCTTGCCGCGGACGTCGATCTCGGTGACATCGCGCGCCTTGAGTTCTTCCACGGCCGCATGCACGGTCTTCAGCAGGACATCCACCGGCGGCGGCGGGTTGGGCAGGCGGGTCTTGATGACTTGCGCTTCGGTACTCAAGGGGCGATGACTCTCTTTCGGGGGGTGCGGTGCCCGGGGATTATAACGAAGCCGGCGTGACGCCCCGGACGCCGTACAGGGCATTCCGACGGATGTATTCGGCCACGGCGGGCGCCACGCCCGCCTCCCAGGGTTCGCCGGCCCCCATGCGACGGCGCAGCTCCGTGGACGACTCCGGGCGTTCATGCTGCAGCGCGAACACGGCCAGTCCGCCCGCCGCGTCGCTGTTCAGGCTTCGCGCGGGACGACGGCGCGGGCCGATCTCCGCTTCGAGCTCCGGCGCCACCGCCGCCACCGCAACCGGCTCCAGGTGCGATCCCGGCCGCGCGACGGCCAGCACGTGCGCCAGCGCGAACAGCTCGCGCCAGCGGTTCCAGGTGTGCAGTTGCAGCAGCGAATCGCCGCCGATCATCCAGACCAGCGGCACGTCGGGCCCGAGTTCGTCGCGAAGTCCGCGCAACGTATCGACCGTGTACGACGGCCCGTCGCGGTGCAGCTCTCGGCGATCGACCTTGAGGTTGCGTTCGCCCGCGATGGCGAGGTCGAGCATGCGCGCACGGGCGTCCGCATCGGCGTGCGTGGCGTCCTTGTGCGGAGGGTCGGCGGCCGGAACGAAGAACACGCGCGCATCCAGTGCGTCGCGCACTTCGCATGCGACCGACAGATGGCCCGCATGCACCGGGTCAAAGGTTCCGCCGTAATAGACGCGCAACGTCATGCGCTTGGCGCGTCAGCCGGCGAGCAGGCGCGTCGCGCGCGGTTCGGCTACGGCGAGCAGCAGTCGCTCCAGCGCCAGCCATGCATCCACCGGCTCCTCGCCATAGCGCGGACGGCCCTTGGCGATGCGATCCACGCGACCGGCTTCGGCGACGAACGCATCCCAGCGTGGCGATGCATGGCGCGCGAGTGCGCGCTTGTACATCGGCTGCTTGGAATCCCAGATGCGCTGCGCCTTGAATTCGGCCACCAGGTTTCCGCCGCGCGCCTGCACGCGCGCGAGCGACGCGGCGCGCTGCAGTTCCATCACGATCATGCCAAGCAGACCGGGCACGGCTTCGCCTTCGGCACGCAGGCCGGCGAGCATGCGCGATACCTGCGCGCCCTGCCCGTTCATCGTCGCGTCCACGAGGCGGAACACGTCGAAGCGCGCCGCATCGGCGACCAGTTCGGCCATGCGTTCGCGATCGAGCGGCTGCCCGTCGGACAGCAGCGCGAGCTTGTCGATTTCCTGCGCTGCCGCGAGCAGGTTGCCTTCGACGCGTTCGGCGAGGTTCTGCACCGCATCGTGGTCGGCGCGCAGGCCGCGTGCGCGCAGGCGCTTCTCGATCCAGTCGATGAGTTCGTGCGGCTTGACCTGCCACGCGATGGCGACCTGCCCGATGCGGCCGATCGCCTCGCTCCACTTGCCGCCGTGCTGCTTGCTCCACTCGCCGGCGGTGATCAGCAGCGTGACGTCCTGCGGCGGATCGGCGCAGAAATCGGCGATGACTTCCGCGCCTTCCTTGCCCGGCTTGCCGCTGGGCAGGCGCAGTTCGACGAGGCGACGACTGGCGAACAGGCTCGGCGCGCGGAACGTCGCCGACAGCGCGTTCCAGTCGGGTTCGCGCTGGTTGCCTTCGGCCTCGAAGACTTCGCGTTCGGCGATGCCCGCACGGCGTGCGGCGGCGCGCACGGCGTCGGCGGCTTCGAGCACGCGCAGCGGTTCGGGGCCGGCGATCAGGTAGGCCGGATGCAACGACGCGGGCTCGGGCCGGTCGAGACCGAGCTGCGCGACGAGCTGCTCCGGACGCAGTTCCATCAGGGCGTGGTCGTGTCCGACGAGGCCGGCGGCGTGAGTTCGGCGGCGGCCGTGGCATGGCGAGCGACCGCGTCGAGGCGGCGCAGCACCGAGGCGACCATCTCACGGCGCATTTCGCCCTGAAGGATCTCGCGCTCGCCTTCGGTGCCGATGGCCTGCACGGGGTTGGACACGTAATCGCGCGCCAGCTCGATGGTCTGGCGCGGCACGATGGCCGAGCCGTCGGGGCGGCGCAGTTCGAACGTGACGGCGTAGCGCAGCGAGTACTCCTGCGCGCGGCCCAGTTCGTCCAGGCTGATCGGCCGATCGCCCCACTGCTCGGCCATGAGGTCGAGCACCGTGGCGTCGGTGGTGCGCTCGGTGGCGGGCTCGGCGCCGGCGCGCGTGAGCGCCTGGGCGAGCGACTCGGCCAGCGGGCTGTAGCGGTCGACGGACACGACGCGGACCGGTCCCAGGTCCGGCGGCAGCACCAGCGCGCTGCGCAGGTGGAAACCGCAGGCCGACAGGGCCAGCGCGAGGGCGACGGGAATGGCGCGCTTGAGCAGGGTGCGAAGGGTCATGCGGGAAGTCTGGAGGACGCCGCCAGCGCGGGCAAGCCGCGAAGGGGCGGTTTCATTCATTCACGGGGGCTTCGCGCGGGCGAAGCGTTGGCGTTGGTGCAGTTTCCACCCGTGCGGCGAATTCCACGTCACGATGTGGGCCCCGTCGCCGTCGAGCCGCCTCGTAGGATGGGTTTCGCCACGCGAAACCCATCGCCGTTGCGCCGGGATGATGGGTTCCGCTTTGCGGAACCCATCCTACGTTCCGAAGAGCAAGATCAAGATGGGTTCCAGCTTTCGCTGGACTGACGGTGAGGTGGGTTGCCGCGAAGGGAGTGCCCGCGCGCCACGGGCCTGGGTCCCGGCCTTCGCCGGGATGACGATTTCTTTCGGACGACCATTTCGTCGGCACGCCCATGCTTTTGCCCCAGCCCCTAAGTTAGGGGCGGTTCGCGCCGCAGGCGCGAAGGGGCGGGTGTGGCACTAAAGGCTCGGGGCCCAAAGTTTGCTGCGCAAACTTTGGGGGGCAATCGCCGCAGGCGATTACCCCGCCACGATGTTGACGATCTTCCCCGGCACCACGATCACCTTGCGCACCGCGAGGCCTTCCATGAACTTGGCGACGTTCGGCTCGGCCAGCGCGAGGCGTTCGATTTCCGCCTTGTGCAGGTTCACCGGCACGTCGATCGTGCCGCGCAGCTTGCCGTTGACCTGCACCGCCAGCGTCACCGCGTCGCGCGTCAGCGCAGCCGCGTCGGCGACCGGGAACGGCACGTCCTCCAGCAGCGTCTCGCCGTGGCCCAGCGCCTGCCACAGCGCATGGCAGACGTGCGGCGTGACCGGGTTGAGCAGCAGCACCATCGCCTGCAGCACTTCGTGGCGCACAGCGCGACCGGCGTCGCTCATGTCGTCGAACTTCGACACGTGGTTGAGCAGCTCCATCAGCGCGGCGATCGCGGTGTTGAAGCTATGGCGGCGGCCGTAGTCGTCGCCGACCTTCTGGATCGTCTCGTGCAGCTGGCGACGCAGCGTCTTCTGCGCGGCATCCAGCTGTGCGCCGCCGTTCAACAGCGTGGCGACACCGGGATGGTCCGGCTGCGAGACATGCGTGAGCACTTCGCGCCAGAAGCGGCGCAGGAAGCGCGCCATGCCTTCCACGCCGGCCTCGTTCCATTCCAGCGACTGCTCCGGCGGCGCGGCGAACATCGAGAACAGGCGCACCGTGTCGGCGCCGTACTTGCCGACCATCAGCTGGGGATCGACGCCGTTGTTCTTCGACTTCGACATCTTCTCCGTGCCGCCGATGACGACGGGCTTGCCGTCGGCCTTCAGCGTCGCGCCGGTGATGCGGCCGCGCTCGTCGCGGATGACTTCCACGTCGGCCGGATTGATCCAGTCCTTCGAACCGTCGTCGTTCTCGCGGTAGAAGGTTTCGGCGATCACCATGCCCTGCGTCAGCAGGTTGGTCGCCGGCTCATCGCTGTCGACCAGGCCCTGGTCGCGCATGAGCTTGTGGTAGAAGCGGAAGTACAGCAGGTGCAGGATCGCGTGCTCGATGCCGCCGATGTACTGGTCGACCGGCGTCCAGTACTTCGCGCGTTCGTCGACCTGCTGCTGCGCGCCCGGCGAGGTGTAGCGCGCGTAGTACCAGCTCGACTCCATGAACGTGTCGAACGTGTCGGTTTCGCGTTCGGCATCGCCACCGCACTGCGGGCAGGTGGTCTTGCGCCAGAGCGGATCGGACTTGATCGGCGAAGCGACGCCGGAGAACGCGACGTCTTCCGGCAGCACGACCGGCAGCTGGTCTTCCGGCACCGGCACGTCGCCGCACTTCGCGCACAGGATGACGGGAATCGGGCAACCCCAGTAACGCTGGCGGCTCACGCCCCAGTCGCGCAGGCGGAAGTTCACGCGGCGCTGGCCGCGGCCGTCGGCTTCGAAACGCGTGGCGAAGGCGTCGAGCGCCTGTTGGAAATCCATGCCGTCGAACTCGCCGGAATTCACCAGCCAGCCGCGTTCGGTGTACGCACCCTCTTCCTGGATGCGGCGCTCGAACTCCTTGATGACCTGCACCGCGGCCGTCGTGCCATAGACGTCGGCCGATGCGCCTTCATTCAGCGCGCTCGTCATCGCGTCCTCGTGCTTTGCGAGGTCGCCGGCGATCTCGTTCACCGCGTCGCGCACTTCCGGCGGCACGATCACCATGCGCACCGGCAGCGAATACTTGCGCGCGAATTCCCAGTCGCGTTCGTCGTGGCCCGGCACGGCCATCACCGCGCCGGTGCCGTAATTCATGAGCACGAAGTTGGCGACGTAGACCGGCATCTTCTCGCCGGTGATCGGGTGAATCGCGTCCAGGCCGGTGTAACGGCCGCGCTTTTCCTGCGTTTCCAGTTCGGCTTCGGTGACGCCGCCCTTCTTCAGATCATCGAGGAACGCCGACAGTTCGGCGTCCTTCGACGCAGCCAGTCGCGCCAGCGGGTGTTCGCCGGCGATGGACACGAAGGTCACGCCCATCAGCGTGTCGGGGCGCGTGGTGAAGACGTGCAGGGGCTCGAGCGCATTGCCGTCGCCGTCGACCACGTCGAAGCGGATTTCCAGGCCTTCGCTGCGGCCGATCCAGTTGCGCTGCATCGTCTTGACCGCATCGGGCCAGCCGGGCAGCGTGTCCAGCCCGTCGAGCAATTCCTGCGCGTAGTCGGTGATCTTCAGGAACCACTGCGGGATCTCGCGCTTTTCCACCAGCGCGCCAGTGCGCCAGCCGCGGCCGTCGATCACCTGCTCGTTCGCCAGCACGGTCTGGTCGACCGGATCCCAGTTCACGACCGAGTTCTTGCGATACGCCAGGCCCTGCTTCATCAGGCGCACGAACATGCGCTGCTCGTGCACGTAGTACGACGGCTGGCAGGTGGCGAACTCGCGCGACCAGTCGATCGCATAGCCCATCTGCTGCAGCTGCGCCTTCATGTGCGCGATGTTGGCGTAGGTCCACTTGGCCGGCGCCGTCTTGTTCTTGATCGCCGCGTTCTCGGCCGGCAGGCCGAAGGCGTCCCACCCCATCGGCTGCAGGACGTTGTGGCCGGTCATGCGCTTGTAGCGGCTGATGACGTCGCCGATCGTGTAGTTGCGCACGTGGCCCATGTGCAGCGCGCCCGACGGGTACGGCAGCATCGACAGGCAGTAGTACTTGGGCTTGTCGGAGGCTTCGTTCACCTCGAAGGCATGCGTGCCTTCCCAGAAGTGCTGCGCATCGCCCTCGATGGCCTGCGGGTCGTAGGGGCGGGTTTCGGTTGCGGCTTCGGCGGACACGGCGTTCGAAAGGCGGGGGAAAGACCGTCAAGCCTACCGCAGCGCAGCAAGGGCCGCCATGCGAGGGCGCGGCGGCGGCGACCGCGAGCCGCACGTCCGCGCCGCGAGCTGTGCCGCAGGTCGCCTTCGAACCGCCGGGGCTGTGCTTCAATCGGCCGTTCCAGGGGATTCAACACAATACGGGGAGTCGTACGTGCTCAAGCCGCTCAGCCTTGCCTTGCTGGCCGCCATCGCCAGCGTTCCAGCCCACGCGCAGACCGCGCCCGCCGCGAAGGACGCCGCACAGGCGCTCCAGTGCGGGCAGGTCTTCGATTCCCGCAGCGGCAAGCTTGCCGGTCCGCAGACGCTGATCGTGCGCAACGGCAAGATCGAGCAGGTCATCGGCGGCACCGCCGGGGACGTCGCCGGCGCCACGCGCGTGGACCTGAGCGGCCACACCTGCATGCCCGGCTGGACCGATCTGCATGTGCACCTGGGCAGCCAGTCCAGCCCGCAGAGCTATTCCGAGGGCTTCCGCCTCGATGACGTCGACTACGCCTTCCGCTCGGTCGATTACGCGAAGAAGACGCTGATGGCCGGCTTCACCAGCGTGCGCGACCTCGGCGGCGAAGTGAGCCCGCACCTGCGCGACGCGATCAACCAGGGCCTGGTGTCCGGGCCGCGCATCTGGGCGGCGGGCAAGTCCATCGCCACCACTGGCGGCCATGCCGATCCGACCAATGGCTACAACGATGCGCTCTCGCACCTGATCGGCCCGCCCGGCCCGACCGAAGGCGTCATCAACTCCATCGACGACGCCCGCCAGGCCGTGCGCCAGCGCTACAAGGAAGGCAGCGACGTCATCAAGATCACCGCCACCGGCGGCGTGCTGTCGTACGCGAAATCCGGCGACGCGCCGCAGTTCACCGTCGAGGAAGTCAAGGCGATCGTCGATACCGCGAAGGACTACGGTTACCGCGTCGCCGCGCACGCGCACGGCGAGGAAGGCATGAAGCGCGCGGTGCTCGGCGGCGTGACGTCGATCGAACACGGCACCTACATGAGCGATGAAGTGATGAAGCTCATGAAGCAGCACGGCACCTGGTACGTGCCCACGATCTACGCCGGCCGCTTCGTCGCCGACAAGGCGAAGATCGACGGCTACTTCCCGGATGTCGTGCGACCGAAGGCGCAGCGCATCGGCGCGCTGATCCAGCAGACGGCCGGGAAGGCCTACAAGAACGGCGTGAAGATCGCCTTCGGCACCGACATGGGCGTGGGCCCGCACGGCGACAACGCGCGCGAGTTCATCTACATGGTCGAAGCGGGAATCCCGGCACCGGTGGCGTTGCAGGCCGCTACGATCCGCGCCGCCGAAGTGCTCGGCGTGGACGACCAGGGCGTGATCGAAGTGGGCAAGCGCGCCGACATCGTGGCGGTGCCGGGCAATCCGCTGGAAGACATCCAGCAGGTGATGAAGGTCGATTTCGTGATGAAGGACGGCGCGGTGTACCGCGTGCCGGAAGCCTGATCCGTCGTCTGCCGTTTTGGTTTCGTAGCCCGGGTAAGGCGAAGCCGCACCCGGGTGCTTTCCGCGGACGGTCAACCCGGGTGCGCTGCGCTTACCCGGGCTACGACCGCACGGCTTCGCGCGTCACGCGATGCGGATGACCGCGCCACTGCGCGATGCCACTACCACGCACACCAGCCACACCAACAGCACGATGCGCTGCGCGATCGGCCCGGCGATCACCGGGAACATGTTCAACATCAGCACGATCGCGCACGCGATGACGAACGTGACGGCCACCGCGCGCCACATGCGTTCGCGCAACAGGCCCAAGCCCAGCACCAGCGCACCCGCGGCGAACGCCAGCCACCACAGCAGCCACATCGTGGCGTGACGCTGGCTGATCGGGCCGTCCAGGTCGGACGGATCCAGCCGCCAGATTCCCTGCGCCGCGAACGCCAGCGCCGACAACATCAGCATCCAGCACCCGATGCCCGCCCAGCGCGCGGCGCCGACCGGCAATCGCGAACGCAGACGCACGAACACCCACGCCGCCAGCAGACCCGGCGCGATAAAACCGAACACGTTGAACCACGCCGCGCCCGGAACCCCGGCGGCGCCAAGCAATCCGAGCGGATGCTGCGCGTGCGAGAACTCAGGCAGCGCGATCGCGAAACCGAGCATCGCCAGCACGCAGCACGCGGCGGCGAGCCAGCCGGCGTGGCGGTCGAGCGCGGCGAGGTCGCGCGGGGACGAAGGGTTCATGTCGGCATGCTAGCGTGACGCCCCGCTTCGCGCCTGCTTGGCAGACGCGCGCGCCGCCCCCATGTCCCGAGCATTGCCGAACGAGCCTGCGCCCGATGATCCCTGAAGCTTCCGCCAACGCCCACGTCTTCGACGCCACCGCCGACAACTTCGAGGCCGAAGTCCTGCAGAAATCGATGCAGGTGCCGGTCCTGGTGGACTTCTGGGCCGAATGGTGCGGGCCATGCAAGACGCTGGGGCCGATCCTGGAGAAGCTTGCCGCCGACTACCACGGCGCCTTCCGCCTGGCGAAGGTCGACGTCGACAAGGAACAGCAGTTGGCCGGCGCCTTCCAGGTCCGTTCGATCCCGACCGTGTTCCTGGTGAAGGACGGCCAGCTGGTGGACGGCTTCCCCGGCGCGCTGCCGGAGGGCCAGCTGCGTGAATTCCTGACCCATCACGGCATCCAGCCGGCCGATGCGGCCGCCGATGAGGCCGCCGCGCCCCAGGCCGAAGCCGCGCCCGTCGATCCGCACGCCGAAGTCGTGCGCCTGCGCCACGAATCCGAGGCCGCACCGGACAACGCCGAACTCAAGCTGGACCTCGCCCTCGCGCTGCTGCGCATCGGCGCCGCGCAGGAGGCCGAGCAGCTGTTGGACGCCCTGCCCGCCAACCTCGCTACCGACGACCGCACGGTGCGGGCGCGCTCGCGCCTGGGCTTCGCCGCGCTGCTGAAGGACGCGCCGCCGGCGGAAGTGCTCGAAGCGGCTATCGCCAGCAACCCGGACGACCTGCGCGCCCGTCACCTGCTGGGCGCCCTGCGGATCGTGGACGGCGATGCGCAGGCCGGGCTGGAGCAGTTCCTGGAGATGCTCCGTCGTAACAAGGCTTACGAGGACGGCCTGCCCCGCAAGGCGCTGATCGACGCCTTCCGCGTGGTCGAGGACGAGGACCTGGTGGGCCAGTACCGGCGGAAGATGTCGTCGCTGCTGTTCTGAAGAGCCGGAATCCGGGATTTGTGGGACACGTGTAGCCCGGGTAAGCGGAGCGCACCCGGGGCCTGTCACGCCAATCCCGGGTGCGCTCCGCTTACCCGGGCTACAAGGCCGCGCCGGCCTGGCTCGTCCTTGCGCCCGCGCTGGATCAATACGCCTCCGTATGGCAGGCTGTGCATCCCCTACGCACCCCTGACCGAATGAAAGCCAGCGTCCTGCGTCGCGGCCTGAACCTCTGGCCGCCGTTCCTTTTCAGCGGTATCCACGTCGCCGCCATTTCGGCCGATTACCGCCATGCGCATGTCGAGCTGCGCATGCGCCCGTGGAACCGGAACTACGTCGGCACGCACTTCGGCGGCAGCCTGTTCGCGATGACCGATCCGTTCTGGATGCTGCTGGCCATGCAGTCGCTGGGCCGCGAATACTGGGTGTGGGACAAGGCCGGCGAGATCGAGTTCGTCAAACCCGGTCGGGGCACCGTGCACGCCGATTTCCGCCTGACCGATGCGGTTCTGGACGAACTTCGCGCCGCCACGGCGAACGGCGATAAGACGCTGCGCTGGTTCGACACCGATGTCATCGATGGCAGCGGCGACGTCGTCGCACGCGTGCGCAAGCAGCTCTACGTCCGGCGCAAGCCGGCGCATCGCGACACCGGCGAGGCCGAGTGACCGCGGCAGAAAACGCCCCAAAACGCCCGTAAAAACAGGGCGTTCGGCAAAAACTGACGCAATGCGTCATCACGCTGAACCAACGATGTTGCGCACATCGTTGTTGTGATGGGCACGTCGTGAGCTTTCCCCTTTCTCGGCGTATGCTCCTGCTTCGCGACAGGGGGCCGCGATGTCCGGTTCTGCAGGCAACAACGACAACACATCGCCATTGCCGGAGATCGCCGGTTATCGCCTGCACAAGGTGATCAACCACGGCGGCATGTCGACCGTGTACCTGGGTCATCAGCTCGCGCTCCAGCGCGAGGTGGCGATCAAGGTGATGCTGCCTGTCGCACTGGCCGATGAAGTCAGCCGTCGCCGCTTCGAGAACGAAGTGCGCACGATCGCGCGACTGGAACATCCCAACATCGTCGGCATCTTCGAAGTCGGCCGCACGTACGACGGCCTGCCCTATTACGCGATGCCGTACCTGCCGCGCGGCCATCTCGGCCAGCGCGATCTGAGCCGCGACGAACCGCGCGCGATCGAGATCGCGCTGACCTTGCTATCGGCACTGGAGTACGCGCACGCGCGCGGCGTCGTGCATCGCGACGTGAAAGCCGAGAACGTGCTGTTCGACGAAAGCGAGCGCGTGCTGCTCGCCGACTTCGGCATCGCGCTGCGTCGCGGTTTCGGCCCGCGCGTCACCACCGCGGGCCTGGCTGTCGGAAGCACCGCGTACATGGCGCCGGAACAGGCGCGTGGCGAAGACGTCGATGGTCGCGCCGATCTGTACAGCATGGGCGTGCTGCTGTGGGAAATGCTCACCGGCCGGCTGCCGTTCGAAGCCGCCGATGCGCTGTCGATGGCGGTGATGCACGCACAGGATCCGATTCCGAAGATCCCGCATCACCTGCGTCACTGGCAGCGCTTCATGAATCGCGCGTTGTCCAAGCAGGCGTCGAGCCGCTTCCAGGACGCCGCGCAGATGGCCGACGCGATCCGCGCCGTGCAGCAGCGCAAGCCGTGGACGCCCGCGCTGGAAACGCTGCGACGCCTGCGTCCGACGCAGCGCTGGGCGATGCCGGTGTGGGCGACGGTCGGCGTGACGGCGGTGACGCTGGTCGTGCTCGCCTTCAGTTTCGATCGCGAAGAGGAACGCGCGCCAACCGCGCCGGTCACGCCGATGGCGACCGCACCGCAGGCGACGCCGTCGGTGGATCCCACCGCGGCGATGTTGCAACCGCTGCCTGAAGCGCCGTTGCAGCATGCGCTGGAAGACGCGCGCCAGCAGATCGCGCGCGGCCGCCTGACCGAACCGCAGGACGCCAACGCGTTCGACAGCGTGCTGCTCGCGTGGCACACCGACAGCACGCACCCGGATGTCGCCAAGGCAATCGACCAGCTCACCGTGGCGTTCTCCGAACAGATCGTGCGTTCGGTGAAGGACGGCAAGGACGAACGCGCGCTCGAACTGCATTCGCGCGCGATCGCGCTGGGCCAGCAGACCGGTACCGCGAATTCCAAGGCGCAGCAGGCGTTGCGCGATGCCACCGGCGCCGCGCTCGATGCGCGCCTCCAGCAATCGGTGAAGCGTCGCGATGGCAACGACGTGCAGCGCCTGACCACGCTTGCCAACCAGATGCAGTTGCCGCGCAAGCTCGACGCGCGTCTGCTCGCGCAGGCCAAGGCGTTGCCGAAGGGCCAGGCACGCGGCGCGGTACTCGACACCGCCTCGCAGAGCAGCGCGAAGGTCAGCGTCGCCCTGACGCCGCGTCCGGTGAGCCGTCGCGAATACGCCCGCTTCGCCGCCGCCAACGGTCGCGAACCGGCGCTGTGCCGCGAACGCGCCTCGCTGCTGCGCATGCTCGATCCGCGCGACTGGCAGCAGCCCGGCTTCAAGCAGGGCGAGAACGATCCGGTGGTGTGCATCTCGCTCGAAGATGCGCAGGCGTATGCGCAATGGTTCAGCGCGCAGACCGGGCGCCGCTATCGCCTGCCCAGCGCCGAGGAAATCACGCAGACGCCGGTCGACATGGACGGTCGCGCCGTCTCGCTGTGGCTGCGCGACTGCGGGCAGAACTGCCAGCAGCGGCAGGTTGCCGGCGGTTCGTGGCGAAGCCGGCAGGCCGAGCGCACCCTCCCGGCCTCGCGCGGCTACGACGACGTGGGCTTCCGGCTCGTCCGCGAGCGCTGAGGCGGCGTTGGCGGAAATCCGCCACGCAACGCAACCAATGGCCCGCGAACCCGCGGCCGTTCGGTTCTACAATCCGCGCCATGCCGACCTCCCCCGACACCTCCGCACCTGCTGCCGCCGCGCCTGCCAAACCCGTGGCGCCCAAGCCGAGCCTGCAGAAGCTCTTCCTCGCCGGCCTGCTGACCCTGCTGCCGATCTGGCTGACCTGGGTCGTGGTCAAGTTCGTGTTCGTGCTGTTGTCGGACATCAGCCAGCCGCTGATGGGCCCGCTGCTGGAAAACCTCGCAAACACCAACCGCCAGCTCGCATGGCTCGACGAGCCGTGGGTGCGCACGGTGCTCGCGCTGCTGGCGACGGTCGCGGTGATCCTGTTCGCCGGCGTGATGGCGCGCCGCGTGATCGGCCAGCGCCTGTTGCGCTGGTTCGAGGCGTTGATCCAGCGCATTCCGCTGGCGAGCATCGTCTACTCCAGCGCGCGCCAGTTGCTGGACATCCTGCAGACCAAGCCCGACGGCACGCAGCGCGTGGTGCTGGTGGATTTCCCGCACAAGGAAATGAAATCGATTGGTTTCGTCACGCGCGTGATCCGCGAGCACGGCACCGGTCGGGAACTGGCCGCGGTGTACGTGCCGACCACGCCCAATCCGACGTCGGGCTATCTTGAAATCGTGCCGGTAGAGAAGATCACGCCGACCGACTGGAGCGTGGACCAGGCAATGAGTTTCATCATCTCCGGCGGCGCGGTCGCGCCGGATACGATTCCGTTCTCGCCGCCACCGGTGGTCGAAAACGCGCCGTAAGCGGCGACACCGTAACCCGCTGCAGACGACACAACCGCGCCAAAGGGGAAACGCGCAGTGAGCCAATCCGTGCCTGTGGTCGAAATCCCCGCGCGTTCGGTCGTGCGCACGCTTGACGACCGCGCGGTGCGGCTGTTCATCGTCCTCGCCGCGTTCTTCTGCGTGAACGCGGTGCTGGCCGAGTTCATCGGCGTGAAGATCTTCGCGCTGGAAGACACGCTCGGCATCCAGCCGCTGCACTGGAACCTCTTCGGCCAGACGGGCTCGTTGAGTTTCACCGCGGGCACGTTGTTGTGGCCCGTCGTGTTCCTGATGACGGACGTCATCAACGAGTTCTTCGGCCGCCGCGGCGTGCGCATGATTTCGTACCTTGCGGCGGGCCTGATCGTGTACGGCTTTCTGTTCGCGTTCGCGGCCATCGCGATCGCGCCCGCGGACTGGTGGGTGAAGGCCGCGCAGTCGCAGGGCGTGGCGGATTACCAGGCGGCGTTCGCGGCGGTGTTCGGCCAAGGGATGTGGACCATCGCCGGCTCGCTGGTGGCGTTCATCATCGGCCAGCTGATCGACGTCGCGGTGTTCCATCGCATCCGCAGCGTCACCGGCGAGAAACACGTGTGGTTGCGCGCCACCGGCTCCACCGCCGTCTCGCAGCTGGTGGACAGCTTCGTCGTGCTCTACATCGCCTTCGTGCTCGGCCCGCAGAAATGGCCGACGTCGCTGTTCCTCGCGGTGAGCACGGTGAACTACGCGTACAAGATGCTCGCGGCAGTGGCGTTGATCCCGCTGATCTACGTGGTGCGCGCGGCGATCATCCGCTACCTCGGCGAAGCGCGGGCGCATGAGCTTCGGGAGCAGGCGGCGGCCTGAGACCGGGATTCGGGATTCGGGATTCGCGAACAGCGTGACGGCTTGATCGAATCCCCATTCCCGACTCCCGAATCCCGGCTTTACGTGACCTTCGGCCCATGCCGCCTCCCGGCTGCCGGGCGAGCCTTCGGGGTCGCCTGTCAACCCGGATTCTTTCGCATGTCGCATCCCGCGCGCCTGACGCTCCGCCTGCCGCTCGCCATCGCCCTGATCCTGGGCACCGCCATCGCCCTGCCCGCCGCCGCGTTCGCGCAGGCGCCCATCGCGAACACGACGCAGAACGCCAAGGCCACGCGCCTCAACACGATGTACGAGCAGTACTGGGAAGAACTGCTCAAGCTCAACCCGCTGCAGGCCACGTTCCAGGGCGATGCGCGCTACAACGACCAGTTGCCCAACACGATGTCGGCGCAGTACCGCCAGCAGATGCACGAGTTCAACACGCGCTGGCTCAAGCAGGTGAAGGACGTCGGCAGCGACGGGCTCAGCGGGCAGGAGCTGCTGAGCTACGAGATCTTCGTGCGCGACCGCGAGGATTCGCTGGAAGCGGAGAAATTCCCGACCTGGCAGCAGCCGATCAACCAGTTCTACAACTTCGCCGCGACCTTCGTGCAGTTGGGTTCGGGCACCGGCGCGCAGCCGTTCAAGACGGTCAAGGATTACGACAACTGGCTCAAGCGCGCCGCGCAGGCGCCGGTGCTGTTCGACCAGGCCATCGCCAACTCGCGCGAGGGCGTGAGCAACGGCGTCGTGCAGCCGCGCGCATTGATGGTGAAAGTCATTCCGCAGCTGGATGCGCTGATCAAGGACAAGGCCGAGGACACGCTGTTCTGGGGCCCGGTCAAGAACTTCCCCGCGGATTTCAGCGACGCCGACAGGAAGCGCCTGACGGCGCAGTACAGGACGCTGATCGAAACGCAGCTGATGCCGGCGTATCGCGAACTACGCACGTTCGTCGCCGAGGAATACCTGCCGAAGACGCGCGCGACCTCCGGTCTTGACGCATTGCCCAACGGCGCGGCGTGGTACGCGTTCAACGCGCGCAATTCGACGACGACCGATCTGACGCCGGCGCAGATCCACCAGATCGGACTGGATGAGGTGAAGCGCATCCACGGCCAGATCGAAGGCGTGATGAAGCAGGTGGGTTTCAAGGGTTCGATGCAGGACTTCTTCAAGTTCATGCAGAACGACCCGCGCTTCACCTTCGCCGACGAGGCCGCGCTGCTGGCCTATTACCGCGGGCTGGAAGACAAGATCAACCAGAAGATCCCCGAGCAGTTCTCGCTGATTCCGAAGGCGGCGTTCGAGATCCGTCCGGTGGAACCGTTCCGCGCGCAGTCCGCGGCCGGTGGTTCGTACATGCGCCCGAGCCAGGACGGTTCGCGCCCGGGCGTGTTCTACGTGAACACCTACGACCTGCCGACGCGCAAGACCTGGGACGCCGAAGACCTGTACCTGCACGAAGCGATTCCGGGCCATCACTTCCAGCTCGCGCTGCAGCAGGAACTGACGGGCCTGCCGAAGTTCCGCCGCTTCGGCAGCGAGATCGCCTTCAGCGAAGGCTGGGGCCTGTACGCCGAATCGCTGGGCAAGGATGTGGGCGTCTACACCGATCCGTATTCGTACTTCGGCTACCTGCAGAACGAACTGTGGCGCGCGATCCGACTGGTCGTCGACACCGGCCTGCACAGCAAGGGTTGGACGCGCGAGCAGGTGATCAGGTACATGCTCGACAACTCCGCCGAAAGCGAAACGCAGTCCACCGCCGAAGCCGAGCGTTACATGGCCATTCCCGGCCAGGCGCTCGCGTACAAGATGGGCGAGCTGAAGATCAAGCAGGTGCGCGCGAAGGCCGAGAAGGCGCTGGGCGACAAGTTCGACGTGCGCGAGTTCCACGCCGAAGTGCTGAAGGACGGCTCGGTGCCGCTGGAGATCCTCGAAGGCAAGATCGATCGCTGGATCGAGGCGAAGCGGAGCTGAGTCGTTCGTAGTTTCCGTAGCCCGGGTAAGCGCAACGCACCGCGCCCCCGGGCAGCTCAGTCCCCTGGCGATGAACACGCCGCAGCGCGTTGCACCGCTAACGTGCGACCGTTCTTGTGAACCGGTCGCGGCACCCCGGGTGCGCTTCGCTTACCCGGGCTACACGACCTGATTCGCAGTCAAAGCAAAAACACAACGCGATCTTTGCTCCCACCACCCCACCGGCTTTACGCTCCGCTCCGTGCCCGCTCCATCCGGCCCGGAGCACGCATCCCACCAGGAGAACCGCATGAAGCTCCGCCCGTTGTTGCTCGCCCTCGCCGTCACCGCCGCGATCGCCGGCTGCTCCAAGCCCGCCACCGACACCGCCACGGCCGAAAAGCCCGCCGCCACGCAGAACGCGCAGGCCAAGGCCGACCAGCTCAACAAGCTTTACGCCGACTTCTGGGAGGCGTACCTGAAGAACAACCCGATCCTGGCGACCTTCACCGGCGACACGCGCTACAACGCCGAACTGCCGGATTTCGGTTCGCAGCAGTATCGCGATGAATCCAAGAAGTTCCTGCAGGACTGGCTGGCGAAGGTCGAAGCCGTCGGCTCCGACGGCCTGGCCGGGCAGGACCTGCTGAACTACGAGATCTTCACCAAGGACGCGAAGGACCAGATCGAATCCTTCCAGTTCCCGGGCTGGATGACGCCGGTGAACCAGATGGACAGCACCGCCAGCCTCGCCGTGCAGTTCGGCTCGGGCGGCGGCGCGCAGCCGTTCAAGACGGTGAAGGACTACGACAACTGGCTGGCTCGTGGCGCGCGCATCCCGGTGCTGTTCGATACCGAGATCGCCAACATGAAGCAGGGCATCGCCGCCGGCGTCGTGCAGCCGAAGGTGCTGATGGAAAAGGTCGTCCCGCAGCTGGACGCGCTGATCAAGGACAAGCCGGAAGACACGCTGTTCTGGGGTCCGATCACCAATTTCCCGAAGGACTTCAGCGACGCCGACAAGCAGCGCCTGACCGACGCGTACCGCAAGATGATCGCCGAGCAGCTGATGCCGGCATACAAGAAGCTGCGCGCCTTCATCAACGACGAATACCTGCCCAAGACGCGCGACACCTTCGGCCTGGACAAGCTGCCCAACGGCCAGGCGTGGTACGCGTTCAACGCCAAGCAGAGCACCACCACCGACCTCACGCCGGCGCAGATCCACCAGATCGGCCTGGACGAAGTCGCGCGCATCCACGGCGAGATGCAGAAGGTGATGACGGAGGTCGGCTTCAAGGGGTCGCTGCAGGACTTCTTCAAGTACGTGCAGACGGACAAGAAGTTCGAGTTCAAGAGCCAGGACGAGCTGCTGAAGTACTACCGCGGCCTGGAAGCGAAGATCAACGAGAAGATCCCGACGCAGTTCTCGGTGATTCCGAAGTCGCCGTTCGAGATCCGTCCGGTCGAACCGTTCCGCGAGAAGTCCGCGGCCGGCGGCCAGTACTACCCGCCGAGCGAGGACGGCACGCGTCCGGGCATCTTCTACGTCAACACCTACGATCTGCCCTCGCGCAAGATCTGGGACGCCGAAGACCTGTACCTGCATGAAGCGATCCCGGGCCATCACTTCCAGATCGCCACGCAGATCGAGCTCAAGGACATGCCGGCGTTCCGTCGCTGGAGCATCCAGAGCGCGTTCGCCGAAGGTTGGGGCCTGTACGCCGAATCGCTGGGCAAGGATCTGGGCGTCTACACCGATCCGTATTCGTACTTCGGTTACCTGCAGAACGAGCTGTGGCGCGCGATCCGCCTGGTCACCGACACCGGCCTGCACAGCAAGGGCTGGACGCGCGATCAGGTCATTGCGTACATGAAGGAAAACTCCGCCGTCAGCGACACCACCGCCGTGGCCGAAGCCGAGCGTTACATCGCGTGGCCGGGCCAGGCGCTGGCGTACAAGATCGGCGAGTTGAAGATCAAGGAACTGCGCGCGAAGGCCGAAAAGGAACTGGGCGCCAAGTTCGACGTACGCGAGTTCCACAACGAAGTGCTCAAGGACGGCGCCGTGCCGCTGGCTGTGCTGGAGCAGAAGATCGATCGCTGGATCGCGAGCAAGAAGGGCTGATACGCCGGTTCGCTTCTGCGGTGAAAACAAAGGCCGGGCCCTCGCGGGTCCGGCCTTTTTGTTGGCCGGTTTCGAGGCACGCTCGAATACCGTGACAGCCTGGATCCCGGCCTCCGCCGGGATGACGGTCCCCTCTCCCACCGTGAGAGGGGCTGGTGTGAGGGGCAACGAAGGGAAAGCGTGAACGCATCTTTGCGGGACAGCACTGCGCTGTTGCCCTGCGCATGGACGAAAGACGCGCAAAGCAGATGGGGTCCAGCTTTCGCTGCAATGACGGGATGCGCTTGCAGATGGAGGCGTCCCGACTCCGGCCCCGTCCAAGTTTCTGATTTGCCGACTCGACGGTGGGCATCACCATGAACGCTCCCTCAAGAACGGAGCGATTCGATGAAAACCACCGTCCGCGGCGCGCTGATCGTGCTGATGCTGCTGGTCGCCGGCTGCCAGGCCATGGAACAGGGCGTGCGCGAGGAGAACTTCGACGCGTCCGAAAACGCGTACAGCGACAGCGAAGCCCCGGACGGCCCCTCGAACTGAACGGGTTGCGGTAATCGGCCGCGCGCGGGTTGCCTCGGACCCCATGGGCCCTATATTCGACGGACTGTTCCTGCGCCTGTGCGGCCGACCGCACGGGTGCCCTGCCGGGTCTCCGACCCGTCCCCGCACCCGTCGAAGTCCCCATGCCCGTCCTGTCGCGCCTCGCCACCGTGTTTGCCCTGCTGCTGTCCGCGCCCCCATTGGCGCTGGGCGTCGGCCATTCCGTTCCGTCCCAGGCTGTCGCGTCGGCGCCTGCGACGCACTCGGTGGCTGAACCCGGGGGGCGCTGGCTTTCGCGCCTGGCGCCGGCCGCGGACCCGAAGGTGCTCGATCTGGCCGTGGCCGCCATGGAGTGCGCGCAGGCCAGCGGCGTCGGCGGCGATGCGCGCCGGCTGGCCGTCATCGATTACAGCCGCCCTTCGCTGATGCCACGGCTGTGGGTCTTCGACCTCACGGCCGGGCGATTGCTGTACGAGGAAGTCGTCGCGCACGGTCAGGGATCGGGCGAGAACATGGCGACGAAGTTCTCCAACCTCGATGGCAGCCATCAGTCGAGCTTGGGGCTGTTCGTCACGGCCGACACGTACACCGGCAAGAACGGTTATTCGCTGCGCATGCGCGGCCTGGAGCCCGGCGTGAACGATGCGGCGATGGCGCGCGCGATCGTCATGCACGGCGCCGCCTACGTCGATCCCTCGCAGGGCCAGCGCATGGGCCGGCTGGGCCGCAGCTGGGGTTGTCCCGCGGTACGCAGCGCGATCGCCAAGCCGATGATCGACCTGCTGAAGGGCGGCCAGTTCGTTTTCTCGTATTACCCGGACCAGGCGTGGCTTGCGCGCTCGGCGCTGCTCAAGTGTCCGGCTGCACGAAGGACGCTCGCGCATGAAACAGATTCAGGGAAGCCGACCTCGGGTTGATCGACACAGCGCCGCGTCGATCGATTCGACCCACCGGTCGGACATTCGAACGGACTGACCGACGTCGATCGACGGGAGGTCGAAGGCCGACTTCTCGCGCCTGCGAATCGCGGCGCGAATACGCGCATCGCCAGCTTCAGCCCGCCGAACGCAGGCTCTGCTTGTTGGCGAGCCACGCCGCATCCTTCTGGCCGTGGAGCGTCGCGCTCCACTTGCGGCTGGCCTGATCCCACAGCTGCACCATCGCCTGATCCAGACGCACGCCCGAACGTGCGGCCGCTTCGCAGTGTCCGCACGCCTCGCGAGCCGAGCCATTGCGCAGCGCCGCGCGCGCCAGCAGCCAGCGCGAACGGACGTCGTTGCCCGCCAAGGCTTCGAGACGGCTGCACACGGCAGGATCGACCGGCCCCGACGACTGGCCCAGCCGCGCTTGCAACACGCAGCGCGCGGCTGCCATGGCGAACACCGGATGCTGCAGCAGTCCCGACGCCATCGCTTCGACACGCGCATGTTCGTCTGCCGTCTGCGTCGAGGGAACACAGGCCGCGCGGTCGAGCATCAGTTCGGCGGTTTCGATCTGCAACTGCGGCGCGTCTCCGCGTTCGACCAGCGGCATCAGCCCGGCGATCGCATCGGCCAGCGCCGCCGGACGCGACAGCGCATTGGATTGCGCCGCGCGGCGACGCAACAGCCGCGCACGCGCGAGCGCCACGTGCGCGTTGCCTGGCAACATCGCGTCGAGCCGCTTGAGGATGGCCTCGCCTTCGTCGAAGCGGGAACGTGCGGCGTCGCCACGCAGGTGCCCGGTTTCCAGCGCCAGCAATTCCAGCCAGCTCAGGAGCAGCTCAGGCGCGGCATCCGGACCGGTCAGCACGTCGCGATAGTTTTCGCGGAACGTGCGCAGGTGCAACGCGCGCGTCGCGCCTTCGGCAAGTTCGGCGTGCGCGAGTTCGTTCTCGACCTTCGCTGCATACCACGACAGACGCTCCTGTTCGTTCGCGCTTTCCACGCCGGCCGCCAGCACGGCATCGGCTTCGAGGCGGACCTTCGAAGCGTCCGTATCCGACAACAGGTTCGCCTGCGCCTGGAGCGCCTGCTGCAATTTCCACGAGGCCATCGACGCCGGATCGCGTGCCGCGCGCGCCGCCGCACGCAGCACGTGCACGGCTTCGGACATGCGCCGGGCGCGGGACGGAGCCGACTCGTCGGTCGCGGCCAGCGCGCGTTCGAGCAGCGCATCGCCGAGCGTCGCGGTACGCAGCGGATCGGCCTGCCCGCCCTCGGGCGCGGCGCGGCGGAGCGCGGCAATCGCGAGGTCGAGCGTGGCCCGTTGCGCCGCGCCACGCTCACCGCCCGCCTGGAGCAGGCGGCAGCTACCGGTGCGGTACCAGATGTCGGTTTGCGACGGATCGCGCTCCAGCAGGCGCTCCATCGCCTCGGCGGCATTGGCGTAGGCCTGCGAACCGCCATCGGCACGCGCGATCTGCCACCAGCACAGCGCCGACATCACCCACGCGTCGGACGGCGGGCGCGGGGATTGCAACGATTCTTCCAGGTGCGCCAACGCTGCGGCGTAGGCGCCGGATTCGATGAGCTTGCGGGCTTCGAGGAGGGGATCGCGAGGTGCGCCCGGCGCGACTGTCGACGCCGCCGTCTGCACGGCGACCGGGTTGTCGATCGCAGGAGCAGGCGCCGCCCCCGCAGAGAGCCCGAGTTCGGCCAAGGCGAGCACCGTCGCTCCGGCCGGTCGCACCGCCTCCTCGGCAGCAGGGGTTTGGGCTGCCTGAGCGGTTTCGACGCCATGCGACACGGGATTGATCTCCTGGGCCGACGCGGCGGGCGCTGCACGCGAATCTCGTTCGACGGCGCTGATCGCACCGATCGCGGCGATGGCCGCTTCAGCCGGAAGCAACGCGGCCGGATCCACGACCGATCGGACAGGCGCCGGCTCCGATGCGTGCGTTGCGGGCCGCGGCGCAGGCACCTCGACATACGGCTGGACGGGTGCGCGCTCGTCGAACGACGCTTGCGCGCGCGCCCGTTCCGGCTGCGCGGCCTCGACCGGAAACACCAGCGGCACGCTGGCCGATGCGATCGCTTCCTGCGACGTTGGCGATGCTGCGGCTTGATCGGCCACGTACGCGTCCGCGTCGATGGCGGGTCCGGCGGGCGTCGTCACGGTCGCCGTGAATGCCGCCGGATCGGCTGCCTGCGCTGCGTAAGACGACATCGCCGGCGTCCAGCCCTGCTCCGGCTCGAACTCCGGCTCTGCAACGAATAGCAGGCCTTCGGAGACTTCATCACCAAGGTGGTAACGATGCGCGAAGCCGCGTTCGGTCGTGACCGGTGCTTCCCACGGACCGCGATGGGATTCGTGCGTGGGCGCGTAAACCTCGTACGCGGAGAACATGCGGACGCGCGGCTTTTCGGTCGCGCGAAGGTTCGGCGACGTTGACGGCCGAGGCGATCCGACCGGTTCGGCTCTGTGCGTGTTCATCTTCATCACCCTCTGCGGACGACGCTTGCGACGTCCCGCGAAAAAAAGCAGCAGCAGCGTGGCGGCGATGCCAGCCAGCCACCACTTGGCACGTTCGTTGATGTCGTCGTTCTTGCGGGTGGCGCCGAGCGATCCCGGGACGACGGTCGCCGCAACCGGATGCCGTGCGGCGTCGCGCACGGCAGGTTTGGCAGCGGGCTTGCCCGATGAAGTGGCGCCGGAAGACGGACCGACGACTGCAGTGCCGACACCATTTTCAGCGGCGCGGAGGCCATCGCCGGGAGCGCTCGCCTCGCTGCCCTCGGCCCCGGCCGCCGAACCCACACCACCGTCAAGCCCGGCGCCGTCGCCAGTCGACGTCGTCGCGACGCCCGCGCTTGCGTCGTTCGTTGCCGTTGCGTGGCCGTCGACGGCGCGCGACACGGCCGGTGCGGATTGCGAAGACGGCCGCATGGCGGCCCCGGAACCGACACCAGCCGACGCATCGCGATCCGCCGGCACGCGAGCCGATTCGATCGCAATCATTTGCGGCATCACCACTGTCGTCGCCGCTTGCCCGGCGCCGCTGCGAGTACCCGATGCGCCGCCAAACGTGCGCAGCCCATCGGTGTGATCGGCCAGCGCCACGGCGCTGTTCGTCGATGCAGGACCTGTCTGGAGCCGGGTTTTCGGAATCAGCTGCGGCGCGGCGTCCGCGTTGGACACGCCGGGCAGCGGCCAGCGAGCACAGGCCGCGAGCAGCAGCGCCGCCGCCGCGGCGCCTTGCCAGCGGTAATCGCGCCAGTCGAGGACGCGCCAGTGGAGGACGCGCACGCGGACGGTGCGCGCCGCCCGCGATGTGCTGTCCCGGTCCATGATGCCCGTCCGCCCCGACGCCGCGGCGGGATCAGAGCTCGACCAGTCGCTCGAAGGCGACTCCACCTTCCTGCGGCGTCGCGATCACGTTCTGGTACACGCGGCCCGGAAAGATGTTGGTCGTGTTGCCGACCTGATTGCTGCGCGAGTACAGGTACGGCAGGTGCGACCAGACGCGGTAGCCCAGGTCCTTCACGCGGCGCACTTCCTCTTCCGCGACATCCTGGTCGCCCATGCGGAAGTAGAGGTTCGGACGCAGGCGGCGGATCGTGCCGGCGGCGCCTTCGAAGACCGACATCGCCTCGCCCGGGTAATTCACTTTGATCAGGTGCAGCGCATCGAGCTCGAGATCGTCCAGCGTGCGGACCGGCACGCGTTCCTTGCGCTCGCTGACGCTTTCCAGGCCCGGCAGGACCGAACCCAGTTCCACCATCGCGCTGCTGTTGCCCAGCCACATCGGATGCGTGTGGACGTTCTGCAGGCCGTTGAGCGCGACGTTCGCGCACAGCTGCTGCATCACCATGCGGCGCGGTTCGATGACGTGGACCTTGCCGCGCTCGCCCACGGCGCGCGCGAACCACAGCGCGTGCGCGCCGAATTCGCTCCCGAATTCGAGGACGTGCTGGTCGTCGGCGACGATCTCGCTGAGCTGGTCGAGCTCCTGTTCGATCCACTCGCCGTACTGGGCGAGCGAGCGCGATGCGGGGCAGCGGCCGGGCACGGAGTTCATGACGCCGTAGCGGGTCTTCCAAAGCTGCGGGACCGCTTCGGCCGGGTTGTGCAGGTTGTTCATGAGGATGCGCCTTGATTGATAGCCACTGACTGGAAGACAGAGCCACAAGCCCTGCGTCATGTGTGGAATCTTGGCGGCCGGTCTCGCCTTGCAGAATGAGAACCGTCTGAAAAAACCTCACTTCCCGATGGCGGGAAACCTTCTCTTCAGGCTAGGCTGGATCGGACCTGGTGAATGGATTCCGCAATGTCCCGCCTCCTGCTGGCACTGTCGCTGTCGTTGCTCTGTGGCACCGCGATTTCCGCGGTCCCCGTCTGGGGGGCTCGCCAATCCAGTCCGGCCGATACGCCGTTGACGCAGCTCAAACCTGGGGAGTGGATCTGGGGCGGCGACAATCGCGCGGGCCCGCTGGCCGTGGTCGTGAGTCTGACCGAGCAACGCGCCGTAGTTTATCGCAACGGTCTGCCCATCGGCGTTACGACCGTCAGCACGGGCCGCAAGGGGTACGAGACACCCACCGGTGTCTTCACCATCCTGCAGAAGGACAAGGACCACAAATCCAGCAAGTACAACGCCGCGCCGATGCCGTACATGCAGCGACTCACCTGGGACGGCGTCGCGCTGCACGCGGGCGGCCTGCCCGGCTACCCGGAGTCGCACGGCTGCGTGCACCTTCCGTCGGAATTCGCACGGCTGCTGTTCGATTCGTCCAACACGGGCATGGTCGTGGTGGTCTCGCAGGAAGGAAAGTCACCGGAAGACATGACGCATCCCGGCGCGCTCATTCCGATCAACCCCAGCACCGGCGCCGAAGCGGAAATCCCGCCGCTGGAGGCGGGACAGAAATACCGCTGGCGACCGCAACTTTCGACCGAGGGACCGGTGTCGCTCCTGCTCAGCCGCGCCGATGGCGACATCATCGTGTTCCGCAACGGCATCGAGATCGGCCGTTCGCGCGTGCTGATCCGCAATCCCGACCAGCCGCTGGGCACGCGCGCATACATCGTCAAGGACGGCTTCATCGACGGCGACAATCCGCTGTTGCCGGGCACGCGCATGCCGAATTGGAGCACGATCGGCATTCCCGGCACCGGCCCGGATGCGGGCAAGCTTCTGGGGCCGGAAACCATCGACCGCGTGGTGATCCCGCACGATTTCGTCGCCGCCGTGCTGCCGCTGCTTACGCCGGGCGTGGTGATGCTGGTCACCGACGAACACGTATTGCCGCAGACGACCGGCGGCGCGCCGGTGCAGGTGCTCGATTCCGAACCCCCGCAGGCCTGACGTTCCGGAGATGCCATGAATTCAGCGAACGATCCTTTCACGCACATGCTTCACGCGTATCGCGACGCCGTGTTCGCGCGGGACGTCGAAGCCTTCGTGCGTCTGTACGACGCCAACGTGCATGTGTTCGACATGTGGGGAGAATGGTCGATGCAGGGCATCGCCGCGTGGCGACGCATGGCCGAAGGCTGGTTCGGCTCGCTCGGTGACGAGCGCGTGCGCGTGACGTTCGACGATGTCGAATCGTTCGTGGACGAGGCGATGGTGTGTGGCTACGCGACCCTCACCTACAGCGCGCTGGCGCCGGACGGTACCGTGGTGCGTTCGCTGTCGAACCGGATGACCGTGGTCATGCAGCGACGCGGCGACGATTGGAAAGTCGTGCACGAACATACGTCGGCGCCGATCGAGCACGAGACGCTGAAGGCGCGATTGCAGCGCGGCTGATTCGAACCCCATGCGCAACGCGACGCCGTAAACGACGAAGCCCCGGCCATGCCGGGGCTTCGCTTTCAAACTGTCGCAACGGGAACAGATCAGCCGTTCGCGACACCATTGCGCGAACCACGTCCCTGCCCGCCACCGCCGCGATGCTGCTTCGGACCGGCGTGCGCGTGGCGCGGTGCCGGCTTGCCGTGCGGACGGTTGGCCGGACGACGCTGCGGCGCCTTCTGGCGCGGATTCGGCAGCGGCGCGTTCATCTGGATCGGGCGGCTCGGCGCGAAGCCTTCCACTTCCACCAGTTCGACGTCGGCCTTGAGCATGTTCTGCACCTGGCGCAGCAGGCCGCCTTCTTCCGGCGCGACCAGCGACAGCGCTTCACCGCTGGCGCCGTTACGGCCCGTGCGGCCGATGCGATGCACGTAGTCCTCGGCGACCATCGGCAGTTCGAAGTTGATCACCAGCGGCAGGTTCGGGATGTCGAGACCGCGCGCGGCGACGTCGGTGGCCACCAGCACGCGGGCCTTGCCGGCCTTGAACGCGTTGAGGGCCTTCTGGCGCTGCGCCTGGCTCTTGTTGCCGTGGATCGCGACCGCGGCCAGGCCGGCCTCTTCCAGCTGTTCGGCCAGACGGTTGCAGCCGTGCTTGGTGCGACCGAACACGATGGCCTGGTCGGTGTGGCGCGAGCTCAGCACGCTGACCAGCAGGTCGCGCTTGCGGCCGGCGTCGACGACGTGCACGCGGTGCGAGATGGTCTGCGCGATGGTGTTCTGCGCGGCGACCTGCACCTGCTTGGGCGAGCGCATGAATTCCACCGCCAGCGCCTTGAGCTGCGATTCGAAGGTGGCCGAGAACATCATCGTCTGGCGCTCGCGCGGCAGCTTGCCGAGGATGCGCTTCATCGCCGGCAGGAAGCCCATGTCGAGCATGCGGTCGGCTTCGTCCAGCACCAGCAGTTCGACGGCGTCGAGCTTGGCGGTACCGCGATCGAGGTGGTCGATCAGGCGGCCCGGCGTGGCGACGAGCACGTCGATGCCACGGCGGAACATCTCGACCTGCGGGCCCATGCCGGCACCGCCGAAGATCACGCTGATGTTCATGCGCATGTGCTTGGCGTAGCTGCGCAGGTTGTCGCCGACCTGCACCGCGAGCTCACGCGTGGGCACCAGCACCAGCGCGCGCGGGCGGCGGTAGCCGTTGGGCGCGGTCTGCTTGGACAGGCGGTTGAGCAGCGGCAGGCCGAACGCGGCGGTCTTGCCGGTGCCCGTCTGGGCGCCGCCCAGCAGATCGTTGCCGGCCAACGCGAGCGGGATGGCCTGCGCCTGGATCGGGGTCGGGGTCGTGTAGTTCTGCTCCGCGAGCGCGCGCAGCAGCGAGGGCGAAAGGCCCAGGCTTTCGAACGTCTGGGTTTCGGACGTCATGAGGTGTTGCTCCTTGTCGCGCGCCATCGCGTCGCACCACCGTGAAAAAACGGCGGCGACGAAGTCATGTCGCGTGATGGCCCCGGCGTTCCCTGAACCGCGCCGGCGGCGATCTGATTGGACGGCGACCGGACGATCCGGGCCGTGTCTGCGCTACGAAAGACGTGCGGGATAGAAGCCGTTTGCTCGGACCGCGATCGCGGTCCACGGCGGGCATACCTGGGAAACGTACCCTTGCGGGGAGGCAGCCGTGCGCTGAACGGGGCGGACTCTACGCGAAAGCGTCCCTTCTTGCCACCCGTGTAGGCTTCAGGGGCCGGTGCGGTTCATACGATTGGGGAAAACAGATGGCGGACGCGGGATCGAACGATCTGGTCAAGGTGGTGGCGCTGCTCGGTGCGGCCGTGGTGGCGGTGCCCGTATTCAGGCGGCTGGGGCTGGGCTCGGTGCTGGGCTACTTGGCCGCGGGGCTGGTGATCGGGCCGTTCGGGCTGGCCTGGTTCTCCGATCCGCAGGCGATCCTCCACGTCGCCGAGCTGGGCGTGGTGATGTTCCTGTTCGTCATCGGCCTGGAAATGCGGCCCTCCCACCTGTGGAGCCTGCGCCGGCAGATCTTCGGCCTGGGCACGCTCCAGATCGCCGTGTGCACCGCCGCGCTGACCGGCGTCGGCCTGCTGTTCGGCTACGAGCCGGTCGTCGCATTCATCGGTGCGATGGGCTTCGTGCTGACCTCCACCGCCATCGTCATGCAGTTGCTGTCCGAACGCGGGGACATCGCCCTGCCCCACGGACAAAAGATAGTCTCCGTGCTGCTGTTCGAGGACCTGCTGATCGTGCCGCTGCTGGTGCTGGTGGCACTGCTCTCGCCGGGCGAGCCCAGCAGCGATGCGTCGCGCTGGGCCTCGATAGGCATCGCCGCCGGCGTGCTGGTCGCGCTGCTCGCCGCGGGCATCTGGCTGCTCAATCCGCTGTTTCGCCTCCTCGCCGCTGCGCGCGCGCGCGAAGTCATGACGGCCGCCGCGTTGCTGGTCGTGCTGGGGTCGGCGCTGCTGATGCAGCTGGGCGGACTGTCGATGGCGATGGGCGCCTTCCTTGCCGGCGTGCTGCTTTCCGAATCGACGTTCAGGCATCAACTCGAGGCCGACGTCGAACCGTTCCGCGGCCTGCTGCTGGGCCTGTTCTTCCTCGGCGTGGGCATGGCGCTGGATCTTTCCGTGGTCGGCGCAAATTGGGAACGCATCCTCGTGGGCGTGCTCGCGATGATGCTGGTCAAAGCGCTGTGCATCTATGCGGTCGCGCGGCTCACCGAATCCAGCCACCACGAGGCGCTCGACCGCGCCACGCTGATGGCGCAGGGCGGCGAATTCGCTTTCGTGCTGTATTCCACCGCAGCCGCCACCGACGTCATCGCCGCTTCGCAGAACGCCAACCTCACCGCGGTCGTCGTGTTGTCGATGGCGCTTACGCCCCTGGTGACGTTGGCGGTGCGGCCGTGGCTCAAGCGTCGCGAGGAAAAGGCCGACGACATCGACGCTGCCGAAGGCCTGTCGGGCAGCGTGTTGATGATCGGTTTCGGCCGCTTCGGCCAGGTCGTGAGCCAGTCGCTGCTCGCGCGCGGCGTGGACGTGACCATCATCGACACCGATGTCGAGATGATCCGCAGCGCCAGCACCTTCGGCTTCAAGATCTATTACGGCGACGGCACGCGCCTGGACGTGCTGCGCGCATCGGGCGCCGACAGCGCGCAGGTCATCGCGATCTGCATCGACGGCAGGGAATCGGCCAACCGCATCGTCGAGCTGGTCAAGTCCGAGTTCAAGCAGGCGAAGATCCTGGTGCGCGCCTACGATCGCGAGCATTCGCTGCACCTGATCAACGCCGGCGTCGACGTGCAGGTGCGCGAAACGTTCGAATCGGCGATCAAGTTCGGCCACCACGCGCTGTGTCAGCTGGGCGTCCCGAAGGAAGACGCGCTGGAAATCGTCGAGGAAGTCCGCCGCCGCGATGCCGAACGCGTGCAGGTGGAAGTGGCCGAAGGCATCGATGCCGGTACGCGCATGCTGATCGGCAACGTCGCGCCGAAGCCGGTGATCCCGACACCGACACCGTTCACGCGCCCGCGCCAGGCGGCGACGCCGCTTTCGCCTGAAACGGCGGAGGCGACGCAGGGGCGGAGCGAGTAGCCCTTACTCCTCCGTCATCCCGGCGAAAGCCGGGACCCAGGCCCGTAACGCATGGGCGTCAAACATCGAGCACCAACCCCGGCCGCGCCAGCGTCGCCTGCACGCCGAAGGTGTCGCCGATCTCGCCCGCAAGCGCCTCGCGCGCACGATCCTCGCCGTGCACCAGCGCCAAGGGCGGATGCGCGGCTCCCTCGTTGCCGGCAATCGCGCCGTACCACGCCATCAACCCGCGCTGGTCGGTGTGCGCCGACAATCCGCCGACCGTATGCCGCTGCGCATTCACCCGCACGTCGTGGCCGTGGATGCGCACCCACTTCGCGCCATCGACGAGACGGCGCCCGAGCGTGCCTTCGGCCTGGTAACCGACGAACACCACGTGCGTCTGACGGCGATCGAGGCGATGACGGAAGTGATGCAGGATGCGGCCCGCATTCGCCATGCCGGAACCGGCGATGACTATCGCGCCGCGTTCGATGCGGTTGATCGCCATCGATTCCTCGCGCGTCTGCGTGAAATGCAGGTTCGGCAGGCGGAACGGATTGGGCTTCTCGCGCCACACGCGTCGCGCGTCCTCGTCGAACAATTCCGGATGGCGGTCGTAGATCGACACCACCTTCGCTGCCATCGGGCTGTCGAGGAAGATGTGCCAGCGCGACAGATGCCACTGTTCCCAGTGCCGTGCGAACCAGTACAGCAGTTCCTGGCTGCGGCCCACGGCGAAGGCGGGAATCAGCACGTTGCCGCCTTCGTTCCATGCGGCGTCGAGGATGTCGCCCAGTTCGCGGATGGTTTCGGCGCGATCGCGATGCAGGCGATCGCCGTAGGTCGATTCCATCAGCACCAGGTCCGCGCGATCGATCTCCGCCGGATCGCGCAGGATCGGCGTTCCTTTCGGCCCGAGATCGCCGGAAAACACCAGCTTCCGCCCATCCGCCCACAGCTCCACGCTGGCCGACCCCAGGATGTGGCCGGCCTCGCGGAAGGCGATGTCCACGCCGGGCAGGATCGTCGTGCGCGTGTCGTACGGCAATGGACGCACGAGTCTCATCGCGGCGGCGACGTCATCGCGCGTGAACAACGGCACCGCTTCGGGTTCGCCTGCGCGACGGTACCGGTTGTGGCGTTCGGCATCGCCTTCTGAAATCGACGCCGCATCCATCAACATCACCGGCATCAGGTCGGCGGTGGCCTGCTGCGCGTAGATCGGCGCGTCGAATCCACGTCGTACCAGCAGCGGCACGCGGCCGATGTGGTCGATGTGCGCGTGGCTGATGACGAGCGCATCGAGCGCGGCCGGTTCGAACGGGAACGGTTCGGCGTTGCGGCGTTCGGCTTCGGGACTGCCCTGGATCATGCCGCAGTCGAGCAGCACGCGCCGCCCGGCCGCTTCGACTTCGTGCAGCGAACCGGTGACTTCGCCGGCCGCACCGTGGAAATGGACGCGCATGGGATTCCTCCTCGATGCGCGCACCGTAGCAGACAAGCCCGTCAGCGCGGCGGCGGAACGATCCGCTCCTCGCGCACCACCGTACCGTCCGCGCGCACGTCGCGATAGACGACGCTTTCGGCCGGGCGGTCGTAGTCGCGCGGATAATCGCGCGGGGTTTCGCGCCAAGCGGCGAGCAGGTCGACGTTCTGCTTCTCTATCGTCTCCAGGCTGCGCGCGATGCGGCGCAGCAGGCCCTTGATGCCGAACACCGCGAACGGCACCAGGATCCACAGGATCGACAGGATCAGGCCGAACGCGAAGATGCACAGCCACAGGAAGGTATTGGCGCCGTAAGCGGCGTTGGCGACAGTGCTGTCCATTGAGCGCTCCGTTATTGGGTGACGCCCGAAGTCTTCGCGAGCCGGCGTGATTCCAACGTGGAGCAACGCGTGATATGCACGTGACGAATACATCAACCGCGCAGGTTAGTGAAGCTCGCGTTTCCAAGGCCGGTACCGATCGTGAGCACGCCCCAGCGTTTCGCATTTCGCATGCGCGGCCGTTCGCTCAGGCCCTGAACCACGGCGTCGTTGTGCATCGCCACCATGGGCGCGCGCCCGCCGATGCGGTCGAGCCGTCGCGAAAGCT
>Ga0102589_1000830_pt1 | contig 51076 bp, 75 predicted proteins | sample AraplaMF_Col_mLB_FD_76858 | JGI IMG/M metagenome (GOLD analysis project Ga0102589, IMG submission 76858) | Arabidopsis root microbial communities from the University of North Carolina, USA - plate scrape MF_Col_mLB | ecosystem: Host-associated > Plants > Roots > Endosphere | place: USA...
GGCGTAAAGAGTGTCATGGAACACGAATTACAGCGAAATTTAGCTTCAGAAGATCTGCCTCCGGTTGGACAGCAAGAGAGAAGCGGCTGTTGTCCGACGGAACAGGCTGTGCCGCAGGAGCGTGTATATTTCCCGTTCCGAAGTCCGTGTGACCCCTGTCCGCCACTGCCTTATTCCGTCTTTGTCGTACCCATCAACCAGTTCATTACGTTCCAGCCGCCTAATCTCCCACAGTTCCCACCTGCGCAGGCACTACGTTGTGGAACCTTATGGCCTGCCCTATACAGCCCGTACCATTCCCGCAGAAACCAGCGAGGGGAGGAAGAAACTTGACGATGAGTGTACATCCTTATCAAACCGAGGAATACCGTCGAAGCTTGGAACAGCTGCAAGTAATCGACTTCGTATTATTGGAGCTGAATCTGTACTTGGACACTCATCCAGGAGATCTGCAGGCGATTCAGCAGTTCAATTACTACGTCAGTGAGCGAATGAAGGTTGCCCATCAGTTCCAAGAGCAGTATGGCCCGCTTATGAATTTCGGCCATTCTTATTCGGGCTGTCCATTTACATGGGCTACCACGCCTTGGCCATGGCAGGTTTAGCCGTGTGTCGTCAGGCGGCAAATAACTTGATGGACAGGAGGGGACGCGGAATTGTGGATCTATGAGAAGAAGCTGCAGTATCCAGTGCGTGTTAGCAAGTGTGATCCTCGCATGGCGAAGCTGTTGATGGAGCAATATGGGGGGGCGGATGGCGAACTGGCAGCGGCGCTGCGCTACTTGAACCAACGGTATACGATACCGGATAAAGTAATTGGGTTGTTGACAGATATTGGAACTGAGGAGTATGCGCCACCATGTTATCAGTGATGGCGCGGAAGCTTCGGGTATAGGATTATTTTAAAGTCGTCAAGGGAACCTTCCCATCTGGCGCTTTTTTCTTTTGTATACACAAATTTATCTAACACAGATTTTAAGAGATTGTTCTTTAACTCTGGATCACTGGTTAAGGGGTAAGTATTGATTACGTGTTCAACCATAGGGATTACTTTTTCTTGAGCAACCTCGTGTGAATTTTGCTTCTCTATCTCCTCCTTCATTTTTGAATAAACTGCCTCACACTCGGACAATCTAGCAGTAAGCGTATTTGAGCGCTCCAAGAATTTTTCGACGCTGTAGACTTTTTGCTCTAATAAGTCGTGCAAATTCCCGAGTTGTAAACTAATACCGGAGATATCTTTCTCGATTTGTTTTAGAGCATTTCGTTTAATATCAAGAAGATTATGGTGCGACGATGTGTCTGATTTTCCTTCGTGTTTTTTCCATTCTGCTCGGTAATTAGATAGCCATGCTGCTAAACCATCAATTATTTTTTGTTCTACGAGACTTAAAAATGAACTCACATTTTTACAGCGAGAAGTTGGGCACATCAAAACATCGGGATATCCGTTACTATACGCCCTTCTAGACATTTTTTTACTACAAACTCCACAGATAGCCAGACCAGCTAATGGATTCTTTATTTTTGAATTGAGTGGAACAGGGGTAACATCATTTTCACTTAGTATGATTTGGGTTTTTTCAAATACTTCGTTATCAATTATGGCTTCGTGCAGCCCGTCATACAATTTTTGTTCATCTAATTTAACTCTTGGACGTGATTTTACAACCTTTCCATCTTTTCTCTTTTTTACGAGTGGACGCTCACCCCACTTAATTTTACCGATATATACTGGGTTTTTTAATATGCCTCTTATCGTCGGTACACTCCATTCCTTTCCACCTTTAACAGTTGGGATCTTTAAATCTGTAAGTTTATTAGCAATGAGTTGAGTCCCAAGTCTGTGGTAATTACCGTCTTCATCTTGTTCACCTTTGGTATACAGTTCAAAAATTAATTTAACAACCTTCGCCTGTTCCTCAACAATCTTAAGTGAATATCCTTTTTCTTTGAACAGTTTATATCTTTCATAACCGTAAGGTGCGACATTGCCAACATATTTACCCTCTTCTACAGAAGTGATTCGTCCTTGCTGCAACCTGCGGTTAATTGTTTTAAACTCTCGACGTGACATGAAAAGTCCAAACTCGAAATATTCTTCATCATATTCATTGTTAGGATCATAAATTTTCATCGGAGTTATGATCTTCGTGCCATTATACTTAAAGACTTGGGCTACTATCCCTTGGTCGACAGTGTCACCGCGTGCAAGTCGCTCCACCTCCATAACGAGTACTCCAGCCCATCTACCGTCCTCAACCTCTTTGAGAACACGCTGCATTTCTGGCCTTTCATCAATTGTCTCTCCCGAGACAATTTCCCTATATATAGCCGTAACATTAATCTTTAAGCGTTTGGATAGCTCAAGTAGCGCTTTTTCGTGTCTTGCGAATGTTTCTCCTTCCCCTCGCGCTTCTGCTTCAAGGTCTGACCTAGACTTACGCAGATACACCAAATACTCTTCTGTTGTAAGGGCATTGTACGGTTCCAATTGTTATCACCTCTAAGATTAAGAGTTTTCAGGGCGAAAATGTCCAGAATAAACGCCAACCACCCTAATATCGCTTGGGAGTACGTCAATATATTCGAGCTTTTTATTACCAGGGGTTAATCTAATGTATGGCGATCCCTCAAACCATTGCATTCGTTTAAGCGCCCCAGGTTCCCCGTTTACAATAACCGCAACAATTTGTCCATTGTATTCAGCCCATGTCTTTTTCCTTAAGAAAACGATATCTCCATTATTAATATCAGCTTCTTGCATAGAATCGTCTTGGACGATGAAACAGAAATCAGGCTGCTGTCCTTGGGAGATTGGGTACATAATTTGTGTGAGGCTATTTTCCGAGATGTTATAATCGTCAGCCAAGATCGTGCCAACTAGAGGGATCGATTTATCATCTTCATGTTGTAAATAGCTGTTCTTTCGTAGTAATAAATAGTCTGCGGACGTATTAAACAAGTCACATATTTTTGCTAAAACAGGGCTTGGAGGAGCGCTCTTATCCCTCTCGTAGCTAGAAATATTCGCAGATGTTAGTTCTAACTTGTTTGCCATATCACTTTGAGTATAGCCTCGAAGTTCCCTCATATAGCGTAGCCTTTTGCCGATAGTATCAAGTTCATCATGAACCATAGAATCAACTCCAACGAGATATTTTGGCGTCGGAGAATGAACTAAAATCACATTTTAGAAATTAACAGTTGCTCAAATATAATTTGAGTTGTATAATGCCTGTAGGGGGTGAAAACAAATGACACAGAAAGAAGAGTGCCTGAGACCATATCTAAAGAAACTACGCCAAACCGCAGGTACGCAAAGAGTTGTTGCTCAGGATCTGGACATTACTGAACAACATTTACGCGCAATAGAGAAAGGAAGTACGGCGATCGGTGTAAAGTTACTGTTTAAAATGGCAAACTACTTCAATGCATCTGTTTATGAATTATTCCCTGACCTGAATAATTCATCTTTTTACGACTCTTAATCAAATTTAATTTGAGTTTAGTTTTATCATTCTCTTTCATTTCAAATTATATACAATAAATAGTATTTGCGCAACTGTTATTTGCGGTTTTATTTGTAATACTCTTTTTTATATCATTGACTCAAATTAAATTTGAGTTGGAGGTTATACGGTGGGTGTCCAAGCACTAGCACATAAATATGGTTACAGAGGTGATTCTGTGGCTAACGTAAAAGATTCCTTGGATGGTAATGTGGTTGAAACGTTCATGTCAGGCAACACCACTATCGTAATTTGTGATGACAGCGTAGTTCAAACAGACCATGATATCCAAATGATCCTCAAGAAATACCATGAAGCAGGATGGGCAATACTTCGTTCTCTTAGTTCGCAGACTGAAGGAAAGCCGTGTTAAGGCTTTCTGCGAGGGACAAGCCTCGTGGTGAAATACCAAATTAATGGGACTACCGCATAGGAGGTGAAAGAGGATGTCAAGAAAGCAAAGGCTCCGCGTCTGTGGTAATTTGCTGCAAATGGCAGACACGGCGCAATCACCTAGTGCCAGCCATTTATTCCGCAAGCAGTACGAACAACTGCTAGGGAGGCTGGCATAATGACAAACGAGGAACTGAAGGAAGCCATGAACAGCGGGTCGCCTGTAGAGTATCGGGAAATAACCTACAGTTACATATCGGCAATCATTTATAGAAAGAATGAAGCGGGCGTGTTTATGCAAGTTGAATTGATGGATAAAACCAGAAACAGCGTAGTGGTAGCGAGTCCAGTCGAGGTAAGGAGATTGGAGGAAAAATGAATACAGAAATGAAATCGCCCCGATGGACGCTTCTGAGAAAAGCGACCACGGGGCGAAGTCAAAGCGGAATGCTATAAATCAATCCTTAATAAGTATAGCAAACTCCGCGGCGACATGACAACGCCATACAGCGTTAACGAGCTTGTAATGGGTATTATCGTTTCTACGATGGGTAGTACAACCCAGTATGCAGGAATAGATATACCCGGCAATATACAGCTGGGGGAATAGTCGGTCATGCGGAACGTAGTCAGAGAGAAGAAGATATATTGCGGTGAGAAGTATATGGAAGTCGACATATACAATCACACGATCCAGACTCCTTTGAAAAAGGGAAGGGCAAAGAAGAAAAAGGAGAGTCCTCCAAAACAAAGGAACCTCAATGATAAGAATGCAAGAAGATATTTCATACAGCTGGTGAATACGAATTTTGGGGATGAGGATTTACACGTAACCCTGACATATGCGGAAGCACCAGAGACGATAGAAGAAGCCGACAAGGAGGTAAGCAATTACCTCAGGAGGATATCTCACAGAATGAAGCGGGATGGACTCACGACGTTGAAATATATACTCATCACAGAGGGTGGAAACGGGACGGGAGATAAGAAGAAACGTATTCACCATCACATCATCATGAACGGTGGACTCGCTAGAGATGTGGTGGAGGATTTATGGAGAAGGCCGAAAAAGAAGGGTCAAAAAAAAGGCGACTGGATAGGCTTCGTGAATGCGGACAGGCTCAAGACCAATGATTATGGATTAGAAGCAGTTGCCAGGTATCTTATGAAAAGCCCAAGCGGGAAGAAACGGTGGAGTTCTTCAAAGAACCTCGATAAGCCAGTAAGCAGACCGAATGATCACAAATACTCAAGGAGGCAAGTGGAGCGAATTGTTAGGGACGAACTGGACAATCAACTCTATTGGAAAAAAATATACCCGGAATGGGATGTGACACAGTCCAAAGCGGTATACAACGACATCAATGGCTGGTCAATTTACCTAAAGCTCCGAAAGGCTAGGGAATGATCACAACCTCATTCCCAACTATTCAAATCTGAAAAGGGTGAATAATATGTGCTGCAAAGTACCGGGATGCAGAAAAGAAGCAACGGGAAAGTGGGCAATGGTGAACCTGTGCGAGTTTCACCGAGAGACAGCTGAGCAAGAGCAAGTGGAGTATTACGAGACAAACAAAGCGGGAGTCAAGCTCGTTCACGACAATAGAAGGTTGTTCTACCTGATCGTGCAACACATGCCGTTTGCTTGGAGAAAAAGATACATCTATCCATCACGATTGGAGATGAGAGCATGAAAGTGGTATCAATCATCAATCTCAAGGGCGGCGTAGCAAAGACAATATCATCGGTGAACATCGCCCATATTCTGGCGACCGTACACAACAAGCGGGTATTGCTAGTGGACAATGACAAGCAAGGTAACGCATCGAAGATGTGTGGCCTTCACAGCTACGACAATCCAAGCATTGCCGAAATTATGACCGAGCGTAACCCGAACCTTGACAAGATTATTGCACATACGGCATACCCGAACCTTGACATCATTCCAGCAAACATGAATCTGCTTCGTGCTAATTTGCAAGTGATGCTAGATACCACCAGACCACAGCAGACGAGAATGCGCGCAGCACTCAACGCCGTCTCTGAACGCTACGATTTCTGCGTGGTGGATAATGCGCCAGATATAAATATTTCTGTAATCAACGCGCTGGTAGCGTCGGACGATGTAATCATACCAGTTAAGATAGACAAGTTTGCTTTCGATGGGCTGGAAGAGTTGAAAGAGCAGATAGATATCACACGCGAAGATTTGAACCCAAGCATCAGCCTGAGAGGATGCTTCGTGACTTGTTACCAAAAAAATGATGTAAACAAGCAAGGGGAAGAATGGCTGCGTAATCAGAAAGACTTCCCTCTATTCCATACACATATCCGCAAAACAGAGAAGGTCGATGAAAGCACGTTTGCCTGCATGCCGATAATCGAATATTCACGCCGCTGCGGGGCGGCAATGGATTACCTGAAACTCGTATCCGAATACCTGTCTAACGTGTCCGATTCGGACACAAAAGGGAGCTGATCAAAGTGGCAAAGTTCAATTTGAATCAATTGCTCGGTGGAGGAAAGACAGCGGATGAAGATGGGGGAGGCGGGAGTCAGGACTACAAAATAACACACATCCCCGTTCATAAGCTGGAGCCGTCAGAAGACAACTTCTACAACACAGAACAGATCGAAGAATTAAAGGCGTCCATTGCTGCGTTCGGAATCAAGCAAAATTTGATTGTAAAGCCGATAGAAGGCGGGAAGTACAGAGTTATTGCGGGGCATCGTCGCCGCCTCGCTATCCTATCTCTGGTGGAGGAAGGGAAGCAGGAATTTGAGAGAGTACCCTGCATCATAGAAAACGAAGAAGATGAACTGCGCGAAAAGTTGCTGCTCATCACCACCAATTCCACTGCTAGGCAGTTGACGGACTGGGAGAAGATCAAGCAGGCAGAAGAGATGAGAACCATTCTGGAACAGATCAAGAAGCGGGACAAGATACCAGGAAGGTTGCGGGATCTTGTTGCCAGCACATTGGACGTATCGCCGACACAAGTTGCGAGGATGGAAGCAATATCAAAGAACCTCGCTCCTGAATTTAAAGCGGAGCTGCAAGAAGGGAATGTCAACATGTCCACTGCTTACGAATTATCCGGTCTACCAGTAGAGCAGCAGCAAGAGGTATACGAGGATTATCGTGATAAGGGCAGTGTATCCATAAAGGATGCCAAGCAACGGAAGCGGGAAAAACCATCGAACGACCGAACGCATGAAGCAGGTTTAAAGTCGTGCCCATTTTGCGGCAGCTCATCAAGAGTGGTAGCGGAACTGGGCGGTTACAGAATCAGTTGTGAAAGTTGCTTCGCTGCTACCGGATTATCACCGGATATATCAACGGCGGAGGGACGATGGAATACAAGACATCAGGTATAGGAGGGTGTCACATGGCATTCATGAAAAAGAAAAAGAAAGAGCCGCAGCCGTGGCGGAAACAGATCCTAGCTCATCACAATCACACGCCCACTCGTGCAGATCGGGCGGAGTTCCCGAAAGAAGTCGTTCAAGAACTGATTGAGGAGGCAGGCGGTTTATGCCAGTGCGGTTGCGGACAGCCAGATGATGATACCCACCACGTTATGCCGCGCGGGAGAAGCGGCAGAGGCGTGAAAACAAATGGGATGCGGGTGAATCGAATTTGTCACACACGTATCCAAGATAACGAAGAAGAATTAGAAAAATGGATTCTGATATACAGAACGCGGCACGGCAATTATTTCTGGTACGACACACAGGATTGGGAAGCACACAACCGTAGACAGGCTGAACTAAAACGGGCAGAAACGGAAGAACGAATGAAGCGGGAGCGGGTGGAGCCGGTTCTGGAATTAATGGCTACGGCAGCAGGTCGGGGAGTCAAAGCGAAGGAACGGCGTCTATTAGAATCACTCTCAGAAAAGGACGCGAAAACGTTCGGGGCGCTCATGCAGGATATAGTGAGCGCATCGGCACAACCAGAAAAACCGTTCGGATACGGATGGTTCGACGACTAGGGAGGGAAATGGATTGAGGGAAATCACCATAGACAACTTCGCCGGTGGCGGTGGTGCAAGTACGGCGATAGAACTTGCAACTGGTAGACCCGTGGATGCGGCCGTAAATCACGATCCTGCAGCAATTACAATGCATGAGGCGAATCATCCAGAAACAGCTCACTATTGCGAATCTGTATGGGATGTGAAACCAAGGGAAGTAACAAAGGGACGTCCTGTCGGGATAGCCTGGTTCTCACCAGACTGCACACACTTTTCCATTGCGAGAGGTGGTAAGCCGGCAGATAAGAAGATCAGGGGATTGGCATGGGTTGCAATAAGGTGGGCAGCGACTGTAAAACCGCGGGTCATCTATCTTGAAAACGTGAAGGAGTTCCTGACCTGGGGTCCTTTGCTTCCAGATGGTAGGCCGGATCCCAAAAAGGTTGGGAAAACTTTTCGTTCATTCATTCGTCAGTTGCGTGAACATGGTTATGAAGTTGAATGGCGTTTGGTGAAAGCCTGTGACTATGGCGCTCCCACAGGACGTGAACGTTTGATTCTTATAGCTCGCTGCGATGGCAGACCAATCGTATGGCCTAAGCAAACTCATGCAGATAGACGTTCTCCTGCGGTGGCAGCGGGGAGGTTGAGTGCATATCGTTCGGCTGCTGAAATCATAGATTGGTCGATACCATGCAGATCGATATTCAATAGAGATAGGCCGCTGGTTGAGAAGACCATGCGCCGACTGGCTCTTGGGACTTTCAAATTCGTAATCAATGAAGCAGATCCATTCATATTACCACATGAACAAATGATGGCCGTACCTTGGATAATGCGTCAATTTGGTCAATCAGTAGGCAGCTCAATAGAGGATCATATTGGGACGATTACGGCAGGCGGTGGTGGCAAGTCGCAATTGGTAACTGCGTTCCTGTCAAGTTACTACACCGAAAAGACAACATCAGCAGTGCGAGGAAGTAGCTTGAAGGATCCGCTCCATACAGTCACAGCAGGCGGTAATAGATTTGCCTTAGTAACAAGCCATTTAACGAAATTTAGAGGAACCAATATAGGAACTGATATAAGGGAGCCGATACCGACCATAACAGCAGGCGGGCAGCATATTGGACAGGTATACGCGTTCTTAACAGCATATTACGGAGCGAGCATTGGGCAAGACATCCGGGATCCGATTAACACGATTGTAACAAAAGATAGATTCGGGCTGGTGGTCATTAAGGGTACGCCATATCAGATAGTGGACATTTGCATGCGGATGCTCACGCCACGGGAGCTATATCGAGGTCAAGGATTCCCGGAAAGTTATATCATCGATCCAACATTCAATGGGAAACCGTTCACTCAAACAGAACAAGTGAAAAAGGTAGGGAATTCAGTATCTCCTCAAATGGCGGCGGCGATTATCAGAGCCAATCAACCAGAAATATGCATCGGCTCGGGTAATGCATTGACATTCAGCAAATATCACGCCATAGAGCAGTGCGGACAGCTTGCCATGAACTTATAGCAGGGAGGGGAGAGCATGCCGTATGTATGCATGAATAAAGGCATGGTACTTAATGTTCGTGCGGATAAACGAGCCAAACAACGTTCAGCGGAAATGGTTGCTGCAGGACAACGGTGGGAGTTTCGTAGGGGTATGTACGGTAATGTGTTCGAAGTATATGACCACGAACGGTTTCGCTGGTATCGCCAGGATCGTCCGATTGATGGGCAAGGTGACCTGTTCGAAGGTTTTCTCCCTCTCATCTGTGACTACTGCGGCAGCACCACCGATAACGTAAAGCTCGTTCACTATCACAGTGTTTACTGGTTCAAGGTCAGACCCAAGCTGCCGACAGCGGAATGGAAGCGGAGTTTTGTAGATGTGAAGTTCTGTTGCTGTGAGGTTTGCCAGTATGGACCGGTACCAATTCCATCGGGATTGATTGGCTATCACATGACGGAGCTTTACCAGGACGGAAGATTGCTATACAAGCAGGATCGAAAACTATGAACGGGGAGAGTGTAGAACGATGAATTGGATTAAGTTGACTATGAATAACGGAGAAATGAATGGCGTTTTGGAGTTGGATAAGCTCAGCAATGAAAATAAGGCATCTTTGATAGATGGGTTCTTCAGGGCTTTTGGGGTTGAATTGAAGTCGAATGCACCCAATGTGAGTGCAACTGTGAAAGTTTCTCCCACTATGTCTGTGTTACATGAACGCGAGAGAATCATTCCACTGAAAGATGTGCCAACAAACATGAAAGATGCATCGGCCAAAATCGCCGCTTTGCTTTCTCCAGTCGCACAAAGAATGGCGAAGGAAGTTATGAAACCACCACTTATCAACTCAGAACGAAATTTAACGGTACCAGTTGGTGAGAAGTTGGCCGAAGTAGCGGAAGCGGCTGAGAATCGTCCGGAATGGTGGACGACAGGCATTAAGTATAAAGACGGCGTACCGCATTACCGCTGCCGGTACTACTGCAAGAATCCAAAATGCCAGGACAAAAGAAATGTTTATATCAGAGTGGATGATTCAGAGGTTACATGTCACAAATGCGGCCAAAAGCTTGTTGTGAGGCTGGCAACTGGTGAATATGAAGACTTCGCCAAAATGATTCCAGAGCGTAACGAGTGGGGAAACTTCTTCATTGCTGATCGTCCAGTGATGGAATAGACAATGCGGTTTAAAGTCGCATTCGAATAGGGAGGAAGAGAGATGAAGACCGAAACAATGCGGTATTTAGAAATTGCTGTAGGTGATCGGATTGTATTAAGGGATAACGTGAAAACTGGTCGAGTTCATATCGCTTCGGGTGCAACAGGGAGAATAGTATATCACCGGAATCAAGTTACAGCTGATGTATGGTTTCATGATGAAGAAAGAGAACTGTTCATTGAAAGATTGTCTTGCGGGGCTGAAAGATTCCGCGGGGTTGTGGTAGAGGTTCCAAGGAGTAAGTTCGCTGTTGTATACGAATGGAACAGGCATAGCAACATATTAATCCGAGATCGAAATGCAGTAACCATTCCATTCTTCGAGCCAAACGAAGATATCAAACATTTGTCTAACTGGCATGTCAATGGAATAAGACAGATTGAATACCAGGTCGGGGATATCTTCGAAATCGTAAATGAGGGATTCACTCGCTGGGTGGATAAAAATCTGAAATATCGCAAGCTGAGAAAACAGGAAAAAGAGGACGGTTACTATCCAGAGGGTTGCACCCACTGCCTGAATGAAAAGTCAGAACAACTATTCAGCGAGAAACGAAAAGAAATAGAAACGGCATTTGCTGCTGCAACCGGTCTATATCAAGAATTTCACGGCGGATTGATATTCTACTGAGGGCTTCATGCCCTCCAAGGAGGAAGCGGGATGAAAAGACGACTGCAAAAGAAGTATTTCAAGCGGGTAGCGGATGACCAACGTAAGGGCGTGGAAACATCACACTTCTATATCGACAAAGTACGGGACGTGTTCTCGGAATTCTACAACCGGAAATATCTCACGGAGTTTCGGCCATGGTGGTACGAACGATTAGGGGATTGGAAAGACCTGAATTTTTCAACGGAACTCGACCGATTCTATTATGCCACGCGGGAAGAATTTGGAACGATGTCCGGTATTGATATGAACGCCTTCACGGATTCTGTCAAAGCATGGCGGAAACAGAGGCGCCGTGTATATGGTCCCAAGAAACTGCGACGCCGTAAGGTCAAAGAGGAACCGATCCGCAAGCTAAAGCGACCGGAACAATTCCACATTGCGCTCAATGGCGGAGAGCTTCAGGAGGTCACAGGCGAACGAGTTTTCCAGCACCAAGGATACCACTTCTTCATCTACCGCACATCGGATACATTCGCCCACTATGTCGTTACAGACGTGTTGACAGGAGTGGCTGTTGCTCGCAGCCACCGATATAAAAAGGCTGTAGAGATAGCACGAAGCCGGATTGAAAAAAACTTCGATTCTTATCTGAAGCAGATTAAGAAAATCAAGCGTCAGCAGTTAGGAGGGCGCAGAAATGAGTGAACGGCTAACAGATGAGGACAGAAGAGAATGGGAACAACATCTCATTACGCTGCAAGAAAGTTATGGGGTGCATGAAATTGTCTTTGCTCCAGTTGATTTATGCGCCCTCGTAGAGTCTGAAAAGACTGGATGGGCAGAAGCTGACAAGTGGCGAATAGAAGCCATGAAGCAGCATCCAACACAGGATGCATATGACACTGCTTGCTCCGCATTATGGAAGCATAGAGAGGATAATGAAAAGCTTCGGGAAGAAGTAGAACGGCTGAAAGAAAAGTATTATACGGAGCAAGAACGAGCAGAAAAGTTCATTGATGAAGCTTATAAGCAGATCAAAGAGAATGAACGACTAAACGAGAAGCTCCAAGACGCACTAAACACACTTGAACGTATTGTAGCCATGCCATACACATTGCCAGATGTGTGTAAGGATTTTGCACAGTTGCTATCTAAAGAGACGATACAACGCATACAGGAGGGGAAGTAGATGCAATACGGACAATTAGAAATTGTTGAAGAAAAGGGATTGAAAGACGCATATGTATACCAACTATGTGAATGTGATGCGGTAGCCGCATACTCGCTCGAAGAAGCAAAGGCTTGGTACAAAGAACTAACAGGTGTGACGGATGACGAGCTATACGCAGATGATGATATTGAGATTGTGCCGCACGAGGTTAGAGTTTTTGAGAGCGAAAATTCATCAAAGAGAATCGCCGTACGAGAACTAATCGAAACTCATTTCGAAGGCAAACCGTTCATTGTATTTTCGACGATGGTGTAGGGGGAGGACAGAGTCATGAAAGCAATAACTATCATTCAGCCATGGGCGACATTGATCGCTATCGGAGAAAAGAAATTCGAGACGCGCAGCTGGGCAACGAAGCACCGCGGGGAAATAGCGATTCATGCCGGGAAGAAGATTGACAAGAAAGCATGTGAGTCAGAGCCGATACGGTCAACACTGGCGACGCATGGGTACACTGCGAATAATTTGCCAACTGGGGCGGTAGTAGCTTTATGTAACCTCTCTGATTGCTTGAGCATCACGAACTGTGGCGGGAAGATATATGGAGTGGATGCGGAAAGCCTAAGATATGAAATCGACTCAATACCTGAAATAAAGGGGAACGAACTCGCATTTGGATGGTATGAAACAGGCCGCTTTGCATGGGAGATGACAGAAGTCCAGCGACTCACTACTCCGATTCAAGCCAAAGGACAGCAAGGGCTATGGAACTGGGATTCCGAGGGGCATGGAGGTACAGAGTCATGACATATACAAGAGAACTGCTTGAGCAGATAGACGAACGCGAACTCAACATAATGGCGGCGAAAGCAGTTGGGAAAAACATTCGCATGCTTAACGAGGTAACAGGGGGCGCATTCAAAGATGTATACGACAGACCAGTCATTGATTTGGGCGATATGAGATATGATTATGTGCCGCAATACTCCACAAGCATGTCGGAAGCGGCAACCCTTTTGCAAGAGTTTGATGACGTTGTATTAAGAGTTTCTTTGAACTATGACCAAAGACAGATATATACGGTACAAATTGGGCATGTGTTCCTCCTAGCGGACAAACTGGAAGAATGGCCGAAGATCATCACACAGGCTGTTATATTGGCAACAACAGGGCAGGGAGGGGCAGCATATGAGTAAATACGAATGCCATTGCATCTTGCATGTTTACGACGGAATCAGAACAACGGTAACAAGAATGACTATTCAGGTCGAAGCTGAAAGCGAAAGAGACGCCGAACGAAAGGTGTGCAATGATACAGTACGGCGATACAAGTACAGAACCGATTGCGGGCTTAGTTCTATCGTTATCACTTCAACAAAAAAGATCGAAGAGGTAGAAGATCGGGAGCAGGAATTGAAAAGCTTGCTTCACCGCATTCTGAGTTACACAAGTGAATCACAGGCACACACAGCAGCCGCACACATCCACTACTGGATAAGATCATCTCTTAAATCAATGTACGGGGAAGAGATATGAGCAAAGCGACCGCTCGAACGCATTGGGTATGGACAGAACTCGCTGAGAAGAATTGGGACAACCGTTTCAATGGCAGGAAGCGGGTTGCAGGAAAACCAGTCAGAGACGATGCGGAGAAATCCAAAGATGTAGATGCAGCATGGTTTCTTCGTGGGTATGTATGCGATGCTGAGGACTTCATTCCGGAGGATGGGCAAATGGACATTTTCGATTTCTTGGAAGTGGAAGCGGGTTGCTAATAAATCAAGGAGGTGCGCCGTGAAGACAGTAGAGCAAAAGGTAATTGAACAGCTTACACGATACCGTGACATTGTTGGCCGTATCCGCGTCTTGGAAACGTACAGCGTTGGTAACGGCATCACGGTTAGCAGGCTTAACCAAGACGATCATCTGCAGGAGTTGCATGCAAAGCTTCGGCGAATGCCAAGCTACATGTACCTGTCAGCAAAGGAGCAACGTTTGGAAGCGGCAGCGCATTCGTACCTGGAACGGTATCCGACTGGAACCAAGACACAACTTAGAGCCGTTCAAGACTGTGAGCTGTTGGACGAAGAGGACAGGCCGATGCTGGAAGAGTTGCAGCGGAAGATAGTAAAGGTCATCGAAGCGCGGACGGGTATGCCAGTTGGCTTTGATGCGATCCTGGTACAACTAGCAGAATATCAGGATCTGATTGCTGAGAAGCAACGGATAGATGCGGTGCTGGATGTGATGGATGAAGAACTTGCAAAGCTACTTCAATTACGGTATATAGAGGGCTTGACAGTAATTGAAGTAGCAACGGAATTGGGAGTAGCTCGTCGCACATTCAATAGACGAAGATTGATTGCGCTTCAGCAATATAGTCGATTTATAGGAGTGGCGTAAAGTTGGCGCATGAATGGCGCATGAATGGCGCACATGCCCTGAACTTGACATGCTAAAATGATAGTGTCGGAAGGATTAGGGATGCTGATGCTCATAGGGTTGCGGCACCACATCTTTCATTTCTCTCATCCTCTATATAGCCGCTCCTTATGGGGCGGCACTTTTATTTACATCATTCAGGGATGGAGGCGATATGAAGAATGAGAACAACTATAAATGACAAGCTGAATAGTATTCGTGACTTTGAAAACCAGATGGCAAGGGTCAGTGAATTAATGAAAGGAATAACACCAGATGTTGCAGAAGCTTTCAGGTCATTAGCTCATTCACTTGAAGTTGGCTTGAATATCAAGCAAAACAAGTCACTCTAACGAGTGGCTTTTTTGTTAGGAGGAAAGTCATGAAAATAGTAATAAAAGATATTGGATGCAATCATACACAGTTATATGCTGACGGTGTAGTAGTGGCTACTCATCTAGATTCGTGCGATGTGGTAGTTGATGTCATATCTAATTGTGAGGAAATTGAGTGCAAATTTAATCTAACCCGTGATGCCATCGTAATGTATAACGGAATACCAGACTATGAGCAATCTATAAGGAATCATCTTCATAAAGCTTTTATTGAATTGGCCGCTGAGTAGGTGGCTTTTTATTATGCATAGAAAGGGTGAATAATGACATGTCAAATCAGAATGAAAGCAAAAGCGGCGGTATAGGCGTGCTTGGATTGTTAGGTGTGGCGTTTGTTGTGCTGAAGCTTACAGGAGTAATTGATTGGTCTTGGTGGTTGGTGACGCTTCCGTTTTGGGGTGGAGTTGCTATTGCTATCATCATCTTGCTAATTCACTTATTCGTCATTTGTGTAGACGAGATTTCCAAGAAAGGATGAAGAACATGAGCGGCATAGCGGCAACATGTGACGCAGGATGCGAGGAACAGTTTACTATCGCAGAGTTCAAACACATGGACATGGGCAACGGGATAGAGAAGACATACTTCACCTGTCCTCATTGCAATAAGGAATATCTTGTGTTCTATGCAGACGATGAGGTACGCAGATTGCAACAGAAGATTAGGAACACACAGAAGCGATTCGCGAATCCACGAGCAGATCACAGGGCTGCTGCAAGGATGGAGGCCAAGATACAGGCAAAGATCAAAGCGAGGATGGATAAGCTGCGGATACAGATTGAAGGTGAAGCAAACACATGAACAGCTTCTATAAATCAACAAAGTGGAAGCGTAAGCGAGCCAAGATACTAAGACGAGATGAATACAGGTGTCAAGAAAGCAAAAGGTACGGACGTTCCGAACCGGCTACAACGGTACACCATATCTATCCGTTTGAGTTGTTTCCAGAGCTTGCGTTGGAGGATTGGAATCTGGTGTCATTGAGTGACAAGAAGCATAACGCCATGCATGACAGAAAAACGCATGAGATTACGGCATTAGGTAAGCAATGGCAGGAGCGTGTGAGAGATAAGTTTGAAGAATGGAGGGTGAAGCAAATTGGGAGATACAGCGTTGAAGATTGAGTACTTACGCGAGATCAGGTGGATGATGGAATCTGATATGTTCACGACAGACGGTCAGGTTATATGGGCAAAGAGAGCAGATGCTATTTGCGATTCAATAGAGAAGGATTTCGGCTTGTGTCGGCAACAGGCGAGCGAAGAGGTCACGAGCTAGTCAGGAAGCCCCCCACCCTTCAAGAATCGATTTAAAGACCGTGGGGAACGGGGAGGGGAGCCTTTTCCAATAGTGTGAACCCCGAAAAACTTTTTTTGGTCTTCTAAATTACAAAATATGGGAGGTGAGACACATGGCGAAATCGCCTTCGAAGGAAACAATTAAGCGGGCTACGATTACTGATATGAAAAGTTTGGGAGTTCATAAACCGCAGTACAATAGGCTTATTGAGATTTATGCCGAGTTGGTTTTTCAATATAACACACTCAGTGAAGAATTTGCAGCAGGGGGATATCAGTATGAGGTGAGCACCGATCAAGGTGGTGCAAAAAAGAGCCCGATTCTTGCATCTCTAGAAACATTGCGAAAGGACATATTGGCATACTCCGACCGTCTGTGTCTCAACCCGAAATCATTTGATAGTGTGACAGTCGAACAGACCAAAAAGTCCAAGCTCCAAGGACTAATGTCCAAGAGGAAATAAGTGAGTGAGAAACACCCGAATTACGATGTTGTAATGGAGTATGCCACTAGCATCGTAGAAGGTCGGAAAGTAGCATGTAAGGAGCTAATCCAAGGATGCCAGCGCTTCCATGGCGATCTGAAATCTGATAAGTATGATTTCAATCCGGAAGATGCGGAGTTTGTAATAGAAATCATTGAAACCACTTTTGTTCATATGAAAGGTGAGCGGCTCGACGGCACGCCGCTTAGGGGATCGCCGTTCTTGCTCGAACCTTGGCAAAAGTTCATCATATATAACCTCTTGTCATTCTACAAAAAAGGAACGATCCTGCGTAGATATCAAGAGGCTTTTTTGTATGTACCGCGTAAAAACGGGAAAACGCCATTCTCAGCTGCACTTGCATGGGCCTTGGCGCTTCTGAGCATTAAATCAAGCTCAACCATTTACATTGTTGGGGCAGCATTGAGGCAGGCACTACAAAGTTTCGATTTCATCCTCTACAACCTTCGGCAGATGGGTGAGGAGAAGAACTTTCGAATCCTAAACAACAACCAGAATCACAGCATATCAGGTGATTTCGACGATGGTTCACTGACAATTGAAGCACTAGCAGCCAACCCAGATGCCCAAGACTCGTTGAACTGTAACTATGCAATTGCGGATGAACTGCACGCCTATACTCGACCAAAACAATACAACATTATCAAAGAGGCCATGAAAGCCTATGCCAATAAGCTAATGATTGGGATTACAACGGCAGGGGATGACATGACCTCTTTTTGTTATAACCGATTGCAGTATTGTAAAAAGATTCTGGACAAAGCGGTTACGGCAGAACACTATTTTGTATTCATCTGCAAGGCTGACCAGGACGAGAAAGGCAATGTCGACTATACATCTGCTATTGAACATGAAAAAGCGAATCCAAACTATGGGGTCAGCATCCGTCCAGAAGACATCATGCAAGAAGCAATGGAGGCGCTCGGCGATCCGCAACAGCGTAAGGATTTTCTGTCGAAATCATGCAATATATACACTGCTGCGGAGAAATCATACTTCAATTTGGATGAGTTCAAATCATCTGATAGGAAGTATAGTTGGACGCTGGAAGAGTTGGCGAAGCTCCCTATCACCTGGTACGGCGGGGCAGACTTATCTAAAGTGCATGACCTAACAGCAACCGCGCTTTACGGTAACTATGATGGTGTTGATATCGCAATTACACACGCTTGGTTCCCTAGGGTGGCAGCTGCGTCAAAAGCAGAGGATGACAATATACCTCTTTTTGGTTGGGAAGATGATGGATGGTTGGATATGTGTAGTACGCCAACCATTAATTATTCAGATATCGTGAATTGGTTCGTTAAAATGCGAGATATGGGCTTCAGAATCAAGGAAGTGGGCTTTGATAGGAAGTTCGGTCGCGAGTTCATCCTTGGAATGAAGAAGAAAAAATTCAGGGTAGTGGATCAGCCGCAATTGTACGTGCTGAAGAGTGAAGGCTTCCGCAGAATCGAGAAATATGCGAAAGACGGCAAGTTCTACTACCTTCATTCGCAAGCCTTCGAGTATTGCGTTTCAAACGTGCATGCTGTCGAGAAGACGGACGATGCTATCCAGTATGAAAAGGTTATGGAGAATCACCGCATTGATATTTTCGATGCCACAGTATTTGCAGCAATGAAGATGCTTGCAAGTATAGGCGAGAACAAAACCGATATTCAGAAGTATTTAGATGGAGGGTGATACGGTGGGCAGAAAACGGAACAGAGGAAAGACAAATACACGAGCAGCCCCTCAATCTTCAATTGGTTTTCTGTTGAGTGATGAAGCGCGAGATGTATTGTGCGTCCCCGGATATACTCGTTTGTCAGACAATCCAGAAGTGAAGATGGCCGTCAGCAGGATTGCCGATCTAATATCGGCCATGACAATACATCTGATGCAAAATACGGATGATGGTGACGTAAGGGTTAAAAATGAGTTGTCTAGGAAATTAGACGTTAACCCATACAAGCTCATGACTCGAAAGAATTGGATGTACAACATTGTATATACATTGCTCTTAGACGGAGATGGAAACAGTGTAGTATATCCAAAGATCAAAAAGGGCTTGATCGATGAACTTGTACCGTTAAAACCTTCGGGTGTCAGCTTTATTGATACGGAAGATGGATATAACATCCTGTATCAAGGAAACACATACAGCTATGAAGAGGTGCTTCACTTTGTAATTAATCCCGATCCAGAACGACCTTGGATTGGCACGGGATATAGGGTTACGTTGAAAGACATTATAAGCAATTTGAAACAGGCTACTAAAACAAAAAATAGCTTTATGTCAGACAAGTGGAAACCATCATTAATCCTCAAAGTAGATGGATTAACTGAGGAATTCGAAACGGAAGCGGGAAGAGATAAACTTCTAAGGCGATATGTATCAGAAACTGGTGACGGAAAGCCGTGGGTTATTCCGGCTGACCTATTGGACGTTCATCAGATCAAGCCTCTGTCGTTAAATGACTTGGCGATCAATGATGCAGTACAAATTGATAAGCGTACAGTTGCTGGACTCTTAGGAGTACCGGCTTTTTTTGTGGGAGTTGGAGAATTTGATAAGGATGAATTCAACGCATTCATAAATGCAAGAATCCTGCCACTAGCAAAAGGGATAGAGCAGGAAATGACTCGTAAGCTGATTCTTAGCCAAGACATCTACGTCAAATTGAATCCAAGAAGCCTATACGCATATGACTTGAAAGAGCTTGCCGATGTCGGCAGCAACCTATATGTGCGCGGGATTATGTTAGGCAATGAAGTTCGTGACTGGCTGGGACAGTCGCCGCTTGAAGGACTTAATGAGAGAGTCATTTTGGAAAACTATATTCCTGCTGGAATGATAGGCGATCAAAAGAAACTAATTCAAGGAGGTGAGGATGGATGAGCAGGGATACGCGGCAGACTCGAAGCTGGAAAACTGAACTCACGACGAGAGCTGCCGAAGGCGAGGAAATGATCATTGAAGGCTATTTTGCTGTCTTCAACAGAGAAACAGAGCTATGGCCGGGAGCATATGAGGAGATCGCACCGGGTGCCTTTGATGGCACGCTCGGAAATGACATTCGTGCGTTAGCTAACCACGAAACTATGTTTGTCCTTGGTCGGAACAAAGCTGGAACGCTTGAATTGAGGGTGGACTCTCATGGCCTATGGGGACGAATAAAGATAAATCCGAATGACTCCGACGCCGTGAATCTGTACGAGCGGGTGAAGCGGGCAGATGTTGACCAATGTTCCTTCGGTTTTAATATCATTCGTGAGGAAACAGACTGGCGTGATGACGGAACGGTCAAGTGGCTGATCCGGGAAATCGACCTACATGAAGTGAGTGTTGTTACATTTCCTCAATATACGGATACCGGAGTTCAGGCACGTAAAGCAGAGGTTGCACAGCACCGCGAGCGGCAGCTGCAGCATAAAAAACATCAGTTGAAAGAGAGGTTGAAACGAAATGTTACGACAACTAATGCTGTCTAAGAAAATCGAACAACGCAAGGCATCGCTTGCCGAATTGCTAATTGAGGAAGAAGGCTTTAATACCCGATCTACACAGTTGGAGGCTGCGATTGAGGAAGCCACGACTGATGAAGAAATTGCAACTGTGGAAGAGGAAGTTGGGAAGCTCGATGGTGAAAAGGCTGAGTTTGTCGAGAAAAAATCAAAAATCGAAGGTGAAATTGCAGAACTTGAAAACGAGTTGGAACAACTAAACAGCAAGGAGCCGAAAAATACACCAACTGCTGCAGCAGAATCAAGAAGTCAACAACCACAAGGGGGCGAGGTACGAATGAAAGTTAATAAAGGCTTTTTCAGAGGCATGGAGCGCAGCGCGGCGGAGTCGATTGTTCAGCGTTCGGAAGTAAAGGAGTTCTTGGGAAAGATTCGCAGTGGCGAAATTCCTAATGAGAAGCGTAGCGTACAAGGCGGCGAACTTGGCATTCCTAATATCATTCTGGAGCTTATCCGCGACAACTTACACCGTTATTCTAAGCTGATCAAGCGGGTGAACCTGAAGGCTATTCCAGGTACGTCCCGGACAAACATTGTTGGTGACATTCCGGAAGCAATCTGGACAGAGGCATGCGCTACATTGAACGAACTGGACATCAAATTCTATCAAGTCGAAACAGACGGTTACAAAGTTGGCGGTTATATCCCTGTTTGCAATGCTTTGCTGCAGGATTCTGACTTTAACCTTGCTAACGAAATCATGGAATCCCTCGGCCAAGCAATGGGGCTGGCGATTGACAAGGCTATTTTATACGGCACCGGAAAAAAGATGCCGATTGGTATCGTAACTCGCTTGGCTGAGGCTGCGAAGCCTAGCTACTGGGGATCTAAATATCCTACATGGTTGAACCTAACGGATAACATCGGTAAAGTCACTGGAGCTGATGCAAAGACATTCTTTGCGAGCTTGATTCGATTCAGCGGCAAGGCAAAATCCAACTACGGAAGCGGCGGCAAGTTTTGGGCAATGAATGAAACGACATATACAGAGCTGCAAGCTAAATTAGTGGAGTTCAACGCTGCAGGCGCACTTGTTAGCGCCATTAATAACACAATGCCGGTGATCGGTGGAGATATTGAAATCCTGCCGTTTATGCAGGATGGTGACATTGTTGGCGGTTATGGCTCGCAATATCTGCTTGCTGAACGTGCCGGCTCAACGTTTGCCGTATCGGAGCATGTACAATTCATCCAAGACAATACCGTGTATAAGGCGACATCTCGATATGACGGAACACCGATTATCGGAAACGGCTTTGTAGCAATGAACATCTTGGATAAAGATCCGAAAACGACAATCGAGTTTGCTCCTGATAAAGCCAACGAGAAGCCAACAAACCCGTAAAAGCTTTCAGCAGCCCCGCGGCTCAACCTGACCTGGATGCAATGAAGAAGCCACAGCTTCTGCAATTTGCAGCAGACAATAACATTCAAGTTGAGTCAACCATGCTGAAAGCCGATATAATAGCGGCCATCAAGGGGGCAAGGGGATGGACGTAAATACCGTTGTTTCCCTCGTAAAAGAGGGTTTAGGAATACGGACGAGTGTACGTGATGGATTCATTACAGCAATTGTTGAAGGTGTCATAAAGGAACTGGAAGATGAAAAAGGGTTGGCGCTTGACATGGCTAATCCCTATCATCTTCTTTTTGTTTGCGACTATGCCACATGGCGCTACCAGTCACGAGACAGCGGGAAGTACATGCCGCGTCACTTGCAGTTCAGGCTTCACAACCTAATGATTCATGTCGGGGGTGGCAGGTCATGAATAAGCGTACACAGCGGCTGTGGAATGATGAGGTGGCCTTGATAGTCGAGGAAGCGGGAGAAACTGACTCCGGTTACCCGACTGACTCGATTGAAACAAGCAGGAATACAGTCCTTGCTAACAAACTGAGTGTGCAGCGGTCAGAGTTTTATGCCGCGGCTCAGAACAGTATGAAGGTTGACCAGGTATTCGAGATTCATGCGTTTGAGTACAACGAAGAAAAGTTACTAGAACATGATGGCAAAAGGTATGAAATTGTACGAACCTATCAACCTGAACCGGAATACATCGAGTTAACTTGCAGCGCGATGCCGCAAGCGGGAGTGTGATCGTGTGGCGAGTGGAAGAGTAGAGCTGGCAGGTGTAAATGAGATGCTACAAGCCATTCGTTCCAGATTAGGAGCGGGTGCTGCGCGTTTAGAAAACAAAGCGTTACAAGAAGCTGGCGAGATCATGGGCGAAGCGCAGCGGGAGAAGGTAGCAGTTTCCGATAGGGCAAACCTGCACATGCGGGACGACATTAAGGTATCGCGTGTGCGGAAGCAGGATGGAGTGAAGTTTGTCCTGATCGGCCCAGGGAAGGAAACAGGTTGGCGGGCGCATTTCTTGGAGTTTGGGACAAAGAAAACTCCTGCACAACCATTTATTTATCCTGCTTTTCATGAGCAAAAGGCTGCCGTGGAACAGCATATGATCCGAGAATTTCAAAGAGGGGTGAGGGATGGATGATCAACCTAAAACCCAAAGTATTGCAGGCGCTGCGAAATAATGCAGCGCTTGCTTCTATTTTAGGTGGCCAAAAAGTGTGGCCGGAGGTAGTTCCTGAAGATCCTAATAAACCTGTAACGGCTCCTTATGTAACATTCATGGAGCTAACGAATTTTGATAAGGACTATGCTGACGATTTGGCTTTTACAAGTGAAATCCACTACCAAGTCGACGTGTGGAGCAAATCAGATACGGGGCCAAGCACCATCGAGGTCAACAAGACAATGGAGGGAATAGGATTCGTTCGGACAAGTGCCATTGATCGATATGACACTGTAGGAAAGCTGTACCACAAGGTATTGAGATACAAAACAATAGTTAGGAGATGAAACTATGGCTACTGTACCAGTAGGTCTTAAAAATATTTATTATGCAAAACTCATCAAGGACGATGAAACAGGCGTCACATACGACACTCCGAAACGTCTGGCGCCTGCAATCACGGCTAACATCACGCCGACTGTCAACTCGGCCACGCTCTTTGCGGAGAATGGTCCACTTGTAACAGCGAACGCCCTTGGCGAAATCACAGTGGAAATCGGCGTATCGGATATCCCGTTCGATATTCAAGCCGACTTACTCGGTTTGACTATCAACTCGGATGGTGTACTGATCGACAATGCCGAAGATCAGGCTCCAGAGGTAGCCCTTGGGTTTGAACGTAACACAGTGGACAGTACTTCACGTTATGTGTGGCTCTTGAAAGGACGGTTTAAGCTCCCGAATGAGGAAGCGAAGACAGCAGCGGGTACGCCGGAGTTCCAAACTCCAACGATCAGTGGTACATTCTTGAAACGAATTTTCGACGGCCACTGGAGATTCAGGGTTGATAGCGGTGCAACAGGTGTAAAACCTGATGTAGTCGCGAACTGGTTCAAGCAAGTTTACTCTGGGCCTGCGACTACACCAAAACCATAATATCTAAACGACGAGGGGGCGTAAGCCCTCTCTTTTTTATCTTACTTTTAACTTATAGGAGTGATACAGTGGCAAACGATGTAAAGGTAAAGGCGTTTCCTATCATGTTGGATAAAGAACGCACCATTTGTTACGACTTAAATGCATTCGTTGCATTGGAAGGAAAGTTTGGGAGTTTACAAGAGACAGTAAATGCTCTGAATGTAAAATCTATTGGCGTGCTTAGAACGTTCTTATGGGCTGGTCTACTCCACGAGGACGAAACACTTACCGAAAAAGACGTAGGTAAATTGCTGACAGTGCAAAATATGGTCGAATTTAGTGAGACGCTACTAACGGCCGTCTCGGAAAGTCTGCCGACAGCAAAAAACTAGATTCCCAGTCCTCGGCCACAGGAGATGGAAACGAAGGCTGGGACTGGGCTTGGTTGTACTATTTGGGAACCGTCCTGCTCGGAATGAGTGAGGCGGTTTTTTGGCGTTGTACGCCACGAAAACTATTTGCACTCTGGGAGATTTACCGGAAAGTGAACGGACTCGATAACAAAACACCTGTGCAGGCAGCAGCGCCTCCGGGATATATAGATCAATTCATATGACCTGACGGGAGGTGAGACGAAGATGTCAGAAATGGAAGTTGCCAATCTAGTAACGCGATTGACTATGGATGACTCTGGTGTTGAACAGTCAATGGCATCGTTGACAAGACAGATGAAAATGGTACAGAGCGAGTTCCAAGCGGCCTCCTCTAGCCTGGGTGAGCACGCAAACTCGCAAGAGGGCTTGAAGATCAAAGCCGACTCTCTTACGAAGCAAATGGACATTCAAGCGCAACGTATAGTCCAGCTTAAGCGGAAGCATGACGAGTTGGTGCAATCTAAGGGCGCAGACGCACGGGAAACGCAAAACTTAGAGAACAAGTTGAACAAAGCTGTTACTGTGTACAACAAAATGCACACTGAGCTGCAGTCCACGAATGTTGAGATAAAGAAGCAAGCAGATGCGTGGAAGCAGTTATCCAGTACGCTTGATACCGCTGCTAAAAAATTGGAGTCAGTTGCAGCGGCAATGACAAAAGCAGGGGCAAGCCTAACTATGCTTATTACAGCACCGCTCGCTGCTGCTGGCGGGGCGGCATTGAAAGCTTCGATCGATTATGAAACAGCTTTTGCAGGAGTAAAAAAGACTGTAGATGCAACAGACCAGGAACTTGCCAAGTTTAGCGAAGGCATACGAAACATGTCAAAAGAGATACCGGCAGCGGCTACGGCGATTGCTGGTGTTGCAGAAGCAGCAGGACAACTGGGCATTAAAAACGAAGCGATCATGGGTTTTACACGTACCATGACAGACTTGGGCGTCGCAACAAACATGAGTTCTGAAGAGGCTGCAACGGCGCTTGCTCGTCTTGCTAACATTACACAGATGCCGCAAAGCCAATTTGATAGATTGGGTGCGACAATTGTTGACTTGGGTAACAACTTAGCTACGACAGAATCAGAGATTGTTGCCATGTCCTTGCGTCTAGCTGGTGCTGGTCATCAAGTCAGAATGACGGAAGCGCAGATTCTATCACTTGGTGGCGCGTTGTCTAGTGTTGGTATAGAAGCAGAAGCTGGTGGTTCAGCTTTTAGCCGTGTCATTATTGACATGGCAATGGCTACGCAAGTCGGAGGAGAATCACTTGATAATTTTGCATTAGTAGCTGGTATGACTGGAACACAGTTTAAAGAAACGTTCCAACGTGATGCATCTCAAGCGCTGATTGCGTTCATAGAAGGATTGGGACGCATGTCTGCTGCTGGTGAGAACACGTTCCTGATGTTAGACAAGCTAGGGTTGAGTGAGATCCGCGTTCGTGACTCTTTGCTGCGTGCATCCGGTGCCGGCGACCTATTTAGAAATTCGCTTGAAACTGGAACAAAGGCATGGGAACAGAACGTTGCCCTTACAAAAGAGGCGGAAACGCGATATGAGACAACCGCCTCGAAAATACAAATCTTGAAGAACAAGGTGAACGATAGTGCAATCACGCTTGGTGATGCACTTGTTCCAGCGTTGCTCGCGGTGTTCGAATCGTTGCAGCCGCTTATTGATAAGTTAGCAGAAACAGCCCAGTGGTTCGCACAGCTTGACACCGGTACTCAGACACAAATTATAGGATGGGCAGCGTTCGCAGTAGCATTGGGGCCAGTGTTGTTAGTTTTAGGGCAATTAGCATTCGCTATTTCGAATCTTATCCCTGTCGTAAAAGCGTTAGGGGCTTCTATGGTATGGCTTATGAGTAACCCTATTAGTTTAGTAATTGCTGGAGTAGCTGCGGCAGCCGGGATATTTTTAACTTTAAAAAGCAGAATGAACGAAACTGAGGAAGCAACGCGGCAACTTGCGTTGGCTCAGGAAGAGCTTCAATGGATACAGCAGAATGGGATTAACCGCGATGAAATCAGCGCCACCGAAGAGAAAATAAAGAAGCTAAATGAGTTAATGGAGACTTACCAAAAGCTCATTGACGTTGCTTCAAATACACGTGAGGCGAAGAAAGGGGACTTCTTCAGCCCAGGTGGAGCTTTGCATACGGCGGCGCGGGAATTAGATGTAGATCTAAACAACCTCGAAGAAACTGCTAGATCTGTTGGGGTGACGCTGGAATATGTGGACGATCAAGGCAAACTATCCGCTAAGTCATTGGACAAGCTGAAAGATGCTGTAAAGGATTATTCTAAGGCTGTTAAGGACGCCAACAAGGAAACCACTGCAGAACTGAACCAAAAGGCCGAGGGGATAGCTCGCAAAAAACAGGAATTGACTTCAGTTGAAAATCTTTTAAAAACATATAAATCAGCAAAAAAGGGAACGCAGGAATGGACAGGCGCACAGAATCAACTTGCTAATATGTTCCCTCATTTGAACACAGCCACTGGGCTTAACGCTAAAGCTGTGGAAGGGCTCTTGCTAGTTAAGAAGCAAGAGATAGAGGCTGATTGGCAGAGTATTCAGGTAAAGGCTCGTGAGGCGTTACAGGAGAAGCAAACGGCAATAGCCAAGCAAGAGGCTGCTATTGCTATTGCCCAATCCATAACAAAAATCACTGGCGCATCCGGTCTGGCTGAAAAGGCAGTCCAGGCAATGAATGACCAACTTACTCGTCTTCGCGGCGAGGCTGCTAGCCTGCAAGAGCTTGTAAATATAAAACCTGATGATATCAAGCTTCCACCTATCGTCATTCCACCGGTTCCGAAGGTGCCATCAGCTGACGATGATGAAAAGAAGAAAAAAAAGAAAGAGAAGAAAGAAACATATGAAAATAAGCCTCTTGAAGAGGCTTACAAGCAGCTAGAGCACAAGAAACGTATGGATCAGCTTACACTTGAATCTGAGCTGAAGATGTTGGAAATCATCAAAGCTAAGCACATCAAGACGGCTGAAGAACGTATGGAGATCGAAGAGAGAATCCACGAAGTCAAGAAAGCTCTTGGAGATGCGTCACTTGATACAGCCATGAAGGACTATGAAAGATCCAAGGCTCTTAATAAGTTAACAGTAAACGACGAAATCCTGCGTTTACAAAGCATCAAGAAGAAATACGCTGATTCTGCCGATGAACGTGAACGCCTTGATGATATGATCTTCGAAGCTACGCAAAGGAAGATCGAGGCAGAAAAGAAGCTCAGAACAGATGCAACGGAATTTGCCAAGCAGCAGCTACAGGCGGCCTATGAAGATCGTATTGCTCGTGAAAACCTATCAGCAGAAGAACAGAAGAAGCTTCAAGATCGTCTGTTAAACGATCAGATTTATATCAATCGAAGCTATTTGGAAAAGGTAAAGGCTGACTCTAGGTACACTGCATCGGAAAAACGAGATATTGAACAGCAAGTTACAGAGGAAATTAGAAAAGCTACAAATGAACGTTTGCTGCTCGAACGCAAATACCAGGAGGATGTACGCAAGGAAGCTCAGGAGTCACAAAAACAGCGTATTGAGGACGTAAACAAGCTATCCCAAGGTCTTCAAGCAGCTCTCAGGGAAAAGTACCAAGCTGAAAAGAAAGCTGAAGAAGACCGTATCAGGGATTCTATAGCCGCAAATGAGGCTTGGAAAAAGAATCAGCTTGAACTGGTCAAATCGCTCTATGACAGTCGAGTAAAGGAAGCTGAAAAATCGGCTGCTGCTGAAATCGCTGCGATAGAAAGTGTCCTGAATGCCCAGATTCAAGCGATTCAGGATGAGCTAGCCGCACTTGAAGAAGGCGAAAAGCAGAAGTCTCGTGCTGAGTTGGATGCAGAAGACCAGAAAAAGCTTGATCGGCTGCAAGGTAAATTGGATTATGAACATGATGAGTTTAACAAGCTACAGCTGCAAAAAGAGCTAAATAAGGTAATAGCTGATCGCGACAAAAGGCATCAAGCCGAACAACTTTCAGACAAAAAAGACGCTCTCAAAGAAGAAGAAAAATCGTTGAGAGATAAACTCAAAGAGGAAACTGACCTCATAAAGCAGCAACTTTCCGAAAAGAAGGAAATGATGCAGCTGGATCGTGATTCTGAAATCGAGAGAATAAATCAGATCGCAGAAGCAAATAAGGTTGCGCTTGATCAACAACTTGCGGCAACACAGGATCATTATAACAAGCTTCTAGCAGCAAAGAACCTGCAAGCTGAGGCAGAAAAGATGATTGTACAAAACCAGCAGGATGAGATCATTAAACTTTTAGAGGCTTTTGGTGATAGCTATAACAGCACGGGTCAATCTCTTGGGGAGAAGATGTATCAAGGATTCAAAGAGAAGGTTTCTCAGATCCAAAGTTTAATCGACTCAATAAATCGGCAAATCGATGCGACTCGTAGCGCAGCAGTATCCGCTCTAAATTCGGTTTCTTCTAGCGGTTCATCAGGCAGCACCTCATCCAGTAGTAAGTCGGATTCTGGCTCTGTAAGGGGAACCGTCGTTCAAGTGACAAACAACTATAATACGCCAGTCACGTCACCAAGTGATGTCAGCCGTGCTTCAACAAAGGCGGCGCAGCAGTTTGCATGGGGAGTATAGGAGGTGCTACATGCAGAAAGTCACATTTGTAAATGCCAGAGGTGAGTCTGTCGTGTTCGGCGCCTCTGGACCATTTATTTTGAGCACCTTAGAAGGTACAGGTGGCGTGCCAGCAGATATAAAGAGCACTAAGTCTCCATATCAGGACGGTAGCAGTTATGTGGATGTGCAACTGGCCGACAGAAGTATTTCAATTACAGGTGCGATAATTTCAACCACTCAACAGATTATGTATGAACGTCGCCGCGAATTGGCCCGCATCTTGAATCCGAAATTAGGGCCAGGCAAGCTTGTATATTCCAATGACGCCAGGAGCTACGCCATTGATGCAATTTCGGACGAGAGTCCAGTTTTTAGTGAACGGCATGTCACTCATCAGCTATTTAGGCTCAGTTTCATTGCAAACGATCCATACTGGAGAGATGAAAATCAGACGGTAAAAGGGTTACGCTTCGAATCTGGAGGCTTAACCTTTCCTCTTCGAACACCAACACAGTTTGCTTTTTCAGCATATCGGGGCACGTTCACAAATAGTGGAGACGTGGAATCACCAGTTGAAATCCGGTATAAAGGGCCAGCTACGAACCCGATAGTTGAGAGTGAGACAACAGGCGAGTTTATAAAGGTTAATTACGAACTCACTGAACATGACACGCTTATAATTAATACTGCATTTGGGAACAAGAGGGTGGAAGTGCTACAAGCTGACGGCAGCCGTAAGAACGTTTTTCACTGGATTGATCTTGGTAGTTCGTTCTTTCAGTTGGTACCAGGTAAGAATGTATTGAAATACAGTAGCGACAAGGAATCAGACAGGCAGGCGGCAACGGTCACTATCTACTGGCACAATCGGTACTTGGGGGGATGAGTATGGTAGCGCCGTCAGTTAGGATTTTGGATACAAGTTTTAATTTGCTTGGCGAGATCGACAACTATGAAAGCCTGCAACTTACGCGCCGTTTTTACCGATCTGGGGAGTTTGAAATGCATATACAACTGGGAAAGCAACATACAGATCAGTTATTACACGACCGAGTGTTATGCATAAACAATCAGCCGCACAAGTCGTGCCTAATCATGCATCGAGAAATAGTTCAGGATGATCAAGGAATTGAAACATTGGTTGTGAAAGGGCCGACATTGGGCGGGGTATTGGATAGGCGAGTTACTGTTACGGACAACTACGATCGTATCAAAGGCGAAGCAGAAACCGTAATGAAGCATTACGTACAACGCCATATAGTGGACGGTATCTATCCGGAAAGGAAGGTGCCGTTTTTTATTTGTGCGCCAGACAAGAAACGAGGTAAGTATACACCGTGGCAGACGAGATTTGAACAACTGGACAAGGTAATACAGGAAATCGCTGAATGGTGTGACATTGGTTGGCTAATACGATTGGACTTCGCTTCGAGGAAATGGGTTTTCGACGTGCTAGAAGGCCGAAACCTTACAACTGGACAACGATCATTACCGCCCGTTATATTCAGTCACGAATATGACAACATACAATCACAACAGTATGTAGACTCGATGCTTCAACACAAAAATGTTGCGTATGCTGGCGGCAAGGGCGAAGAAGAAGAAAGACTAATACAGATGGTCGGGAGTGGTTCGGGGCTCGATCGTCGTGAAGTATTCCTAGACTGCTCGTCGGCCGAAAATGTAACAGAGCTTACGGACATGGGTGAGCAAAAACTGTCAGAGCATAAACGTATCCAGACGTATAACGGCGTGGTCTTAAATACTGGTAGTTTTGTATACGAGAAGGATTGGGATCTAGGAGATATCGTTACACTGCAGAATAAACGCTGGGGACTCACGATGGACAGTCGTATCACAGAGGTTAAGGAGATTTACGAACCGGCATCGAAAATTGAAATCGCGCTTGGTAATGAGATACCGACGATTACTCAGTTTATGAAGCAGCTCAGAAGCAATGTGAAAAGGAGATGATTGAATGCCTCAGAAGTCAGGTTTTTTTGACACCACTGCGGACGATCCACGCGAGTACCCATCCCGCGAATTTGCGGAGTATTTCGCACGGTTCGTAGGTAATGGCATATTCGGCGGTGGTGAGAAGCTTAAAGTAACCGCCACGGGGAAGGACATGAATGTTAGTATCAATCTAGGCTATGGGTGGATAAACGGATATATGTACAGCGTATTTGATGCACCGTTAGTGTTGCCTATCCAACAAGCTACTACCCAAGATAGGATCGATCGTATAATTCTACGGCTGGATGTCAGCACGCCGGTACGAGCGATTAAGGCATTAGTCCTTCAAGGAAATCCAGCAACCACACCACAGGCACCGGCAATTGTACGGACAGGGGACATTTACGACTTGTCGCTGGCTCAAGTGCTTGTTAAAGCTAATACGAGCACCATTCAGCCTTATCAAATCACGGATGAGCGATTGAATACTCAAGTATGCGGTATCGTCACAGGAGTAATCCAACAGGCAGACACAACGACGATCTTCAATCAGTTTCAGTCATGGCTCAATACTAAGACTGCAGAATACCAAAAACAGTGGGAAGACTTTTTAAAAGGGATCCAAGATCAAGGATTCGCAACAACACAGTATGTAGATCAGCAGATTTCAGATAAGGCTGCAGCCAAGCAACACAAACACGATGCAGGCGATATCAACACTGGCACAATGGCCGCAGCGCGCTTACCAGCAGCTTCTACATCAGCGGCTGGTATTACGCAACTATCTACAGCAACAAACGGTACACGTACTAATGTGGCTGCCGCAGAGAGTGCGGTAAAAGCTGCGTATGATAGAGCAGAACAGGCTTTTCAGTCAGCCAGTGACGGTAAGAATCAGGTCGCTGTCGCTATCACTGGCAAAGGAGTACCGGCAGCGGGCAGCGATACTTATCCGGTATTGGCACAGAAAATTTGGCAGATTACAACAGGCTCTCCAGTAGCAAAAATTACAATGCCAGCGTCAACAGGTGCTGCCTACTTTAAAGAGGCAGGCAAGCCCGGTGGAAGAAATGAATACTATGTGATTGTTACAGGGCTTGGGTTTCGAGCAAGATACATCATAATCCAGCAGTGGATGGGCGTATATCCTCCGAGGTTTAGATCGGAGTACGTTGCTGATAAGGGGAATCTTGTTTATACAAATGCGTCAGAATATACACATTTCGAGGCGGTACAAGCTGAACAATTGCCAAGTATGGACGGACCAGGTGATAAGTATCCTACAATCACATCTGACGGTTTTATAATGCCGGTGGGACGGGAAGATGATTATGCCGGGAAAGAAGTATTTATAGTAGCTATTGGATAGGGGGGGGACAAGTGGAAATAGGACGTAGAATCTATTACGATGTAGCATCAGGAGAAGTTATTGTAAATACTGGCGAGCGATCTGGCAGTGTAGTTGTAACAACAGTTGAGTATGACATTTCAGTTTACATTGCATTGTCTGAACGCAATCGAGAGTCATTCGATTACATTGAACTCGAATATGAACAGAATGCCAAGGACTTTGAAGCATGCAATGGTTATCGAATTAATCCTAGCACCAAGCAACTGGAGTTTAGTTATCCTGATCCGAATCAACCAGAACCAGAGAAGCCAGTATATCGAAAGCCGTTGAGTGAAGATGTGGACGAACTTAAACAGTCAGTAGCGGAACTTACAATCATGATTGCACAATAGGAGGATGGGACATGAATTTTACGAAGGATAGTGGATTGGTCAAAGTTTGGGTAGGGTTGGTGATGGTTGGAACATACAAGTTGGAGGCAGTACCGAAGCTATATAATCTCAGAGAAGCTGTTAACGAAGTAATCAACGGGACTACACAATAAGGCGCTACCGCATAGGTGGCGCTTTTATTATGCCCTCACTTTGTGGGGGCTAACTTAGGAGGGAATAAACGAGTGGACAAATGGAAAGCAATTTTCGTTTCAGCCGGTGCCATAGTGGTTCCGGCTTTTGAATTTATGTATGGACAGGGAGAGGCGGTGGTCGGCATTATGACCGCGCTACTGTTTTTTATTCTGATGGACTGGCTGTCTGGGATTCGGGCGGCCAAACTCGACAACACCTACGGTAGCCGATACGGATTGGATGGCGTGGCAAGGACTTTTTTCATTCTGCTGCTGCCGTGTGGTGGTCACCTGCTTGACGTTATTTTTGGCCTACCTGGTCTTATATTCGGTGCGATTTCTCTCGGCACTCTTTACCATGTGCTGCAGTCCATGATCGCCAACAGCATCCGAGCAGGGTGGGGTGATTGGTTGCCGTTGCCGGTCCTAAACTGGGTGATCGAAAGAGTGAAGTCTGAGCTTGATCAGAAAATTCAGAGAAGCGAGTCGCGCAAAGGGGGAATATCAGAATGATAATTAATTGGAGTGAATATGGTTTCCGCGTAACAAGCCCATATGGTTATAGAAACGATCCATTCACGGGGAACGCTGCTTTTCATACCGGCATAGACTTAGTAAAGGCGCATAAAGCGCCTATTTTTACATTCGTAGCTGGTGAAGTGGTTCATGCCCGCGAAGGACAAGCAGGAACCGGATTCGGCGGATTCGGGGTTGTGGTAGCCGTTAAGGACGAGCACGGAGCACTGCATTGTTACGCGCACCTAGATACCTGCAGCGTGAAGGTAGGTCAAAAGGTTGCAGTAGGGCAGGAAGTGGGCAAACAAGGCACGACAGGCCGATCAACCGGTTCACATCTGCACTATGAGGTTCGCACGAAATCAACTCCTTCTTACGGCTTTGGTGCTCACACTAATCCAGGGGAGTATCTCGAAAAACATGCAGTTAAGGAACCTGAAAAAGCTAAGCCTGAAAAAGCTACGATTGAAGTCAACGGCAAAAAGCTATGTGATGGATCATTTTCGAACGGTCTTGTGACTGCACCGGTTAGAGTAGTGGCTGAAGCACTCGGCGCAAAGGTAGGGTATGACAGTAAGAAAGCTACCGTCAACGGAAAGACCATCACAGGAAGCCAGACTGTCGAGGGAACAGCTTACGCACCTGTGCGTGAAGTGGTTGAAGCTGCTGGCGGCAAAGTGACTGGATGGGACGGGCTAACCAAGAAAGTGTCTATTCAAAAGTAATAATATGGTGTATATTGGTAATAATGTGTTGGGCTTGCCCACACAACAAAGAGCAGTATGGGAAATCATCCCTGCTGCTCTTGTTTTTTATGTAAACAACATTTCCTTTAATTCTCCGATATTCAAGGAAATTTTTTGATGATTTGTTTCCCCTGATTTTTGGCTAAGGATTACTATCAACGTCTTATATCGATCCATACCAATATATGTGCGCCCTCCGGGAAATTCCTGAACTCTCCATTGATGCCATAGTTTATACTTTCTCTCCTCATTAAAATCAGCTATTAAGTCTTTATACTGTACGCAATGACGACAATCTTCGTTTACTTTTGATGTATCACCTTTACAAAACATGCATTCTTCCATAAGTCCTCACTCCCTATCGACATAATTTACCTATACATTACTACACTACAACCTTATATTCCATTTGCTTATAGAAAAAACGTGCAAATACAAAGCGTATATCTGCGACCATCGCCCCGAAGGGCTAGGTTTCGGATGGTATCCCTCCAGCCATCGTCAGGCGGTTCGTTTTTCATTAAGGTTCGTAAACAGCCCCAGTCTTAGAGATGCGGTAAATAGGAACACCATCGCGGAAAAGGCGTACTCTTTTTGCCTCGCCCCATATCACCGGCATGAATCCAATTTTGTTGTATATGTTGTTGGCCAAAACACGGAAATGGCATTGCATATCATGTGTATTACAATTAGCGTGATGTTCAAGATTGGTACGAAATTTTTTCCCGTCAGGCCGTGTAATTTCAAGTGCCCAAATATTCACTATTCATCCCTCCGATTGGAGTTAGAGGGGCAGAAGCCCCTCATTAATCAAATACCCTTACCGTGTACTTGGACTCGTCAAAACGGCGGATTTTTTTGGTGCCGTCTTTGTTTGTCATCGCCAGTGTTATTACTCCAAGTCCGCGCTGTAGCACCGTGCCGGTTACCGTTTTTACTTTGCCACTACGTGTCATGGCAGTGCATGTTGCCCTCATCTGTGTACCTCCAAGTATATTGAGCCGGGGGCAGAAGCCCCCTTGATGTTATTTGCTGAGAAGAACTAACAGTGTAACTGTACTGAGCAACACATTAATAAATTGGAATATCAGCGTCATTTCTCTTACGTCATGTTTATCCAAGTCATGAACCTCCTTATAGCGAAGTCCGACATGTGTTATACTGATTGTGACGACCGAACCACTACCCGCCCCTCACGGGGCGAGTAGCTTGCTGATCATTTCCCTTTGAGGGCGATGATAACCAGCGTAAGGAGGGCGACAAGGAGCTGAACTATTGCTGTGGTGAGCTGGATCAGTTCCTTTGTCGAGGCTCGGTCGTCTTTTTCGTTTGGTGGTTCTTGTTGTTGTTCCGGTTCTGGCTGTTGTGCAGGAGCCTTTTTTTGTTTGTGCTGGTGTTTCTTGCTCATGTTCATGTTCACCCCCTCTCTACATTTCTAATTATATACTAACGCCAGTATATATTCAAGCGTTTTTATACTTGCGGTAGTATATTTATTTTTGTATGATGAATGAAAGGAAGTGATAGCATGGAAGAAGTTCGCGGAAACGCCGCAACTAGAGCCAAGCAAAAATACAATGCAGCTAATTATGAACGGCTGTATCCGTATGTACCTAAGGGTAGGAAGGCAGTATATGAAGCCGCAGCCAAGGCCAGTGGCGCGGGGAGTTTGAATGAATTTATCGTTGCCGCTATAGAAGAGAAAATCGAGCGTGAAGGATTAGAGTAACCTGTCATATTGGCAGGTTATTTTTTATTATTGAATATAGAACGTACATTCGCATATAATAAGAACAAACGTTCTGCATGAGGTGAGTGTGTTATGCGTCTGGAACATTACATTGGGCGGGAAATTGAAATCATATACGAAGATAGGCGTGGTGAAATTACTCAGCGTCATATAGTTGTGCGAAGCATAAGGGACGGAGTTGTCCATGCAACCTGTATGAAGGCGAAAGCGTGGAGGCCATTCCGTCTGGAACGAATACTATCATGGCAGCCGAAGGGGAAAACAGCATGAGTAAACTTAATGGGAACGGTATTTTCGAAAGTTCACGCTTCGTTATACCTCAACATAGAGAGGCGTTACTTGCGTATCATCATGAACAGGAACGCCGCAGACGACCGCAGATCGATGATCAGGAATGGGAAGTCATCGGCGGTAAAATACAGCAGTCCATGAATGAACGAGAGACGATCACTGTGAGAGTTTTCGATCCTTTTGCATACAAGGAGGAAGCGGGTGTAGTAATGGATATAGATACGTTTGGTCAACGGTTTAAATTGCTGGATAGCGAAGATGATTGGAAATGGATTAAGTTCGACGATGTGATAGAGGTGAATATCCTATGAAGGACTGGCGAGAAGAGTTGCAACGAAATCCTGTAGTGAATAGAAAGCCCATTGCACCGGTGCAACCACACATATGTAACTGTAAAGCAGAAATGAAGGGGAAATGGCGGGATGGGGTATATATGTGCATTAGGTGCGGAAAACCAGTATACGGATAAATAAGTAAATCCCCGGTGCAATCCGGGGATTTTTTCAGTCAGTAGCATTTAGTTTGTAGTCTTTTAGAGAGTCCATACTGCTTCGTGAATTTGAAACTACAGCAGGCGGTAATTGCTCTTTTTCTCTTCGTGGCATCTCTTCACGAATGTTATGTAGCGTTTCGCGCATCTCTTCTTGCTGCTCCAGTAGCATTCCGATAGCGAAAAACAGAACCGCAGATGCAGCACCACTAACCCACCATACTAAAGCTGGCATAAATTCAAAATTACCGCCGAGCTTTTCAAAAACACTTCCCGCCTCATACCCCATTAATACGCAGCACAGAATAACAGCAATCCCTAACATCCTTAATATCATAGCCATGCATTATTCACCCCTAGATTGTGGTATGTGCATATATTCGACATTATAATCCCTTATCCTTCCAATATAGACTGAGGTAAGTGAGTTATCAGAATAAAACCGAGGCTTTTTTCATTCCTTTTAACTGAACAAATAGTATAATGGTCTAGTATTCATAAATAATAAAACGAGGTGCAGTAATTTGGACGCAACAGCAATTTATATTGCCTTGGGAACATTTGATGCCTTTGCAGTCTTCGTATTAATTCTGAAGCTCTATAGGTTACCTTTAAGGGAATATATGAGAGAACTAGTCATCATGTCTGTCTTTATTGCTATAGTTTCATTCTTTATGCGTTTAGTTCTTCATATACCGGCCATGGATTTGCCACTCCAGTTAATTTTATTCACGCTATTCATAAGGTTCGTGATGAGGGTTAAACTATTTTATAGTGCGATTATAACTGGTGCTGGCTTTGGCGCATATCTAATAATTCAGGTCTGCATCTATGCTGTATTATCCACCATGGGATTTATGGATAAGCAACTTGTGATAGAAAGCACCGGAATTGAAGTGAACATCGTGCAAGCAATATCGATAACACTAGCCTATGTAATCGGGTTCGCACTCCAAAAATTCAATTTCGGGTTCAGTTTCATTATTAGACCGCCTCATGACTTTAGTGTGAAAGAAGATTACTCGACTTCCAGAAATAAAGCTCTATTGTTTTGGTCATTAGCTACTTTGGTTGTACTATCGGTATCATTAACTGCGCTATTATATATGAAGATTGAATATGTTACGCCGCTTCTGTTGATCTCATTTGGTGCGTTGTATTTTCAATCGCGTAGAAGGGATATTGAAGATTAATGATCGATACAATGGCGAGAAGTATTGCGGTTAGGATCAAAGCAGCAGATCCAGAAGGGCAAACGAGTGTAGATGTAATGGAATATGCATTAGGTGTATACCTGAATTTTTTCGTTACAGTAATACTTAGTTGTTTGGGTGGATGGATCACTGGGGAAATAATTAATACGCTGATCGCTGCTACAGCATTCGGGATAATTAGGTACTTTTCTGGCGGAGTACACATGAAATCACTAACGGCCTGTGCTATTGTATCAGCATTAATTTTCATATGGATATCGCACATTGAACTATCTGCGTCAATAGTGCTAATATTAAACACTGTGGCGGTCGGCATTTTTCTAATATGTGCCCCGAATACGTACGAAGAATTAGCAAGGCCAGTAATGTCTAATGCGGCTTCGAAGATAATAGCTGTAATAATTGTCTTGCTCAATTTCATCTTTGTATCCCCTGTAATTGCATTAGTGTTCATTGTTCAGGGAATACTCATACTACCTTGGAAAGGGGGACGCAAACTACTATGAAGCAACAGACAGCTCGACGTTTTGCTGACTTTTTGCTCGCGAGTGCTAAGTTGTCCGCGCGTAATAAGAAGACATTTATCGGTGCAAAAGAATTGCCTGCCGAACTAAAAGACAGCAAGAAGTAGGTAACGCAGGTATGGAGGAAAATGTAGAAATTTTGGGGATGCGTGTCGTTAATGACAAAGTGACAACTGAATATGGCTTCTTTAAACCAAAAGAAATATTCTTCATTGATGTGTTCCAACCAAAATCAAATTATTTTGTTCCCCGATTTCATACAAAAAAAGGGGAGTTCACGGTTTTTTTAACACTTGAATCATGTAAAGTGACTTTTAAACATTTAACAAAACTTGATAGCGGCAACTTAGTGGATATTGATCAAATTACATATGTGACTGAATCTCCATTTGCGATCACAGCTTACTTTCCGACAGGCACTAAAACCGCTAACGTTTCAAGGGTAAAGAGAAAATATATAGAACACTTGATAAAGAAGGCCTAGACATGGCCTTCTTTTTTTATCGAAAGTCTCGTATTATAACTCATATAAACTAAGATGTAAAGAAAAATTGATACTAGTATCAATTTTCTGGAGGGGTTCGACTTCCTTCGACAATTATAGCAATTGGCTAATGCTACAGTTAAATCCATAAAGGATATTTTTTCTTGGAAAAGGAAACATGGAGGAGGATACGGGGGAAATGTTTAATTCATCACGGAAGGATGCTGCATATGTTTGCAAAATGGCTTGAAGCATATATTCAAAAAAGAGTTGAGGAAATTACAAATGAATGCTGTAATGATAAGAAAGAATTTTATTCACTTTATACAATTTTTTATCAAGAAGTAAAATACATTAATCCAGATATTGCAGGAGGACTTTTGGAGATTGAAGAAAAGCTAAATACATTCTTCGACGTTGCTGAAATCGCATACAGAGCGGGGTTCTCAGATGCTCAAGAAATTGAGAACCAGAAATAAGTTAGTAGCACATAAAGGCTAGTCCATCATGTTTATATATGTGATGGACTAGCCTTTTTAAATTTAAATATATCACGTATAACATCCATGAGCAGAAGAGTTTGCTCACCTCGAAATGATCGCCACGATGGTATATAAGCTGACGAAGGATGCAACACCGCGGCAACTGGAGGATGCAGGACTGGGGCCTCATTTTGTAGCGCATGAGAAAGCGCTGTTCTACAGCAATGCGGCTGGTGATCCATGGACGGCGACCTACATACAGGCCAAGGGCGACCCGATAGCTGATCTGTATGAGGATATTGCGGCAGAAGAGAAGGCGCGTGCTACGTACCAATGGTTAATCGACATGACGGATGATGTCGACTTGCAGGATGGATTGAAGTTCCTGCGTGAGAGGGAAGTCGTGCACTCCTTGCGCTTCCGGGAGGCTGTTGAGATCTTGAAGGAAGAGCGGGAGCTGAGAAAAGTATTCTAATTCCCGCAGTTGTGTATAGAGAATGTTGAGAAATTCGGATAACGTACATGAAGAAGGGACACCCTTGCTGAGCGCAAGAAGTGTCCCTTCTGTCGTCATTGCGGTTTAAACTTCTAAGGAGCCTGCTGGGCCGAAGTATTCGTAGTGAATACGCTCAGGAGAAACTCCAAGCTGCTTCACTGCTCGATAGATGGCCTTCATGAATGGTTCAGGGCCGCAGAAGTAAATGTCGGCATCCTCCCATACGGAAGCGGGAACGATGGAGCTAAGCCACTGCGCGTCCACGAAGCCGATGTGAGCAGAAGCTTCTGCCTCGCTGCCTTTCTCATAACAGAAGAAAGTATGGATATGGCTGTGCTGAGCGGCCAGATCATTCATTTCTTGACCAAAAGCATGCGCCGCTTGATTGCGCGAAGCATGAATCGAATAGACATCCCGCTTCGGTTCTGCTGCCGCCAGCGTGTGCAGCATGCTGAGAAGAGGTGTCTGCCCAACACCGCCGCCAATCAGCACAACTGGGGCCATACCTGACTTCAATGTGAAGTCGCCAGCAGGTGCAGTCGCTTCGATGACATCACCTACTTGCACCTCGTCATGCAGATAGGTGGAGACGATGCCAGCAGGTGCATGTTCGCCTCCGCTCTCGCGCTTCACGCTAATGCGGTAAGTCTCGGATTGAGGGGCTTGGGACAAGCTGTAATGGCGATAATGGGTATTCTCATGTCCCTCCGGCTGAACTCGAACCGTTAAATATTGGCCAGGAAGGAAGGAGGAGATTGGCTGTCCGTCCTCAGGCTTCAAGTAGAAGGAGGTGATCATGTCGCTTTCCTCCACTTTGCGGACAACGAGGAAGCGTCGCACATCTGACCAGCCGCCGATTTGCTGTTCGGCTTCCTGGTACATTTCTGCCTCTACCTGAATAAATACGTCGGCAATAACGCCATATGCTTCTGCCCAGGCTTCAATAATGTCATCAGTAGCAGCTTCGCCTAGTACATCCTTGATAGCAAGCAGAAGATGCTTGCCGACAATTGGATAGTGCTCTGGCTTGATGTTAAGTGCCCGGTGCTTCTGGGCAATTTGGCGTACGACTGGCAAGATTGTCTCCAATCGGTCAATATTCGCTGCAGCGGCATAGACCGCATTGGCAAGTGCCATCTGCTGTTTGCCATGTCGTTGATTGGCATGGTTAAATACATTAAGCAGCTCTGGATGATTTCTGAACAAGAGCTGATAGAAGCGTGTTGTAATTTGAGAGCCGTGCTCAGCTAATACAGGAACTGTAGATTTCACAATTTCAATCGTGCGAGGTTGTAACATAAGAGTTTCCTCCTTAATTAATGACGATCATACGATGCGCAGTAGATTATGAACGAATGCATGCGGCATCACAGTGTTTATGCTGTTATTTTATAGATGTGATATTCGTCACAATGTGATCTCGCGCACACTAAATATGATAGCTTTATGAACATGATGAAAAAATAGAGGAGTAACAGAAGAGGAACGCAACAACGAATAGGACAAAATTGAAAAATGAAATGTAAAAGTGTCCAATTTGTGAGTAATTCGGAGGAAATCAGGGAGGATATCGATCTTAACTAGGACTATGCCAAGCTCGGAGCAGTTCATTGCAAATAAATCCGAACGACAGCGATATTTGCAGAATGGGATTGGTTTAGAGGGAATATACATTATGGTATAATACAATCAGTAAAGCAATACAAAAGACAAAACAAGAAAGGATCAGGATACCAATGCGTCCCCGAAGGATGAAACCCCAAAGGACAGTCTGGAAACGTTATGATCTTTCTTACATCTAGCTTCTTCTCGTTGATTTGTCAATTGTCGCTATGACGGAGACTGACACGAGAAGGATGCGTGAATTATGATGGTTCGAAGGATAGGAACCCCTATCCGTCTCCTCTCGGTTAGTCGAAGGGCTACATTACGAAACGAGAGGTTACGAAGATGGGGAACGAACAATTACGTAAGATTTTTTGGATGATGGTAGGATCAATGTTGTTGGCTTTCAGTTATTATCACATTAATTTTCAGAATCATTTGGCTGAAGGCGGGTTTGTTGGTTTAGCGCTGCTTGGCAAGTATACGTTTAATTGGTCGCCGGCGCTGACCGTGTTATGCATGGATGTTCCGGTATTTATTGCTGCCTGGTTTTTGAAAGGTCGGACATTCATTATGAATACGGCAATTGCAACAGGAGTGTTCTCGTTAACGTACGAGATGTGCGAGCGCTTTTCGCCATGGAATATGAATCTAGGCGGTAATATGGTGCTTGCAGCTGTTCTATCTGGATTGTTGACAGGACTTGGAGCAGGTCTCGTGCTGCGTCATGGAGGCGCTTCAGGCGGTGATGACATTCTGGCATTATTTATGAGCCGTAAGATGAACTTAAGCATAGGTACAGTATTTATTATTTTTGATATAGCGGTATTGCTGCTGTCCTTATTCTTCCTGCCGCTTGTCGACACGCTGTATACGATACTAGCTGTCAGCATAGCAGGCAAGGTAATTACGTGGACGGTACAGATTGGCACGACACGCAGTCGTTCCATCCCGGTACGACCAGCAGTTGGGCATCAACACGGATAATCAAGCACGAGTTTGGGATACAGAGAACCGTTCGGTTGCTTCCTGATCAGGGAGGACTGAACGGTTCTTTCTTGTTATATTCGAAAAAAATCAAAGGCAGAATGCATGTTCGCTCATTCTCCGTCATATTCTTGATCCAAGGACAGGTAAGAGAGGAGGGACGATATGGAAGCGATCATTAAAGCGATGCTTGACAAGCTGCCGGCATGGTCATATCAGCTCTTTGCTGTTGTGATTGCGGCAGGATTGGTGTTTTATTTCATTAAGACACTCTATATTAACAAGAAGTTTACCGAAGTTATTCATGAGGTGCTCAATCGGGAGGATCGAATGAAGCTGCTGCAGGATAAAGTGGACAATTTGCAAGTGACAGGAGGCCTCACGGAGCACGCATCTTCTCAAATGCTGTCCGCGCTGCGCAATATGAAGCCGTTCGCTGATGCGCTTAATGGGTTGCGGGGAATGGCAGACCCGTATGCTGTTCTTCACGAATCGAACTTCCTGCTGCAGCGGATGTTGGATATGCTCGCCGTAGATATGAAGTGCGCTCCAGGCGGTCATCATCGCTGCGGCATTTGGAAGTATGAGGAGCCCATACTAATTCTACAGCTTGCTTCGGTTGGCTTCCCGAACCATTATGTTGGACAGCGCCATCTTCATATCGATCGCTCTGTAGCGGGACGTTCCTTCCGTAAGCAGGTTACTGTCCAATGTGCAGATGTGCTGAAAGACGAGGATTGGGAACGCAATCAAGAATCGAAGAGTCCCTATCGCTCATTGATTTGCATTTCACTTGGAACGTACGGTGTATTGACGATGGATGGCTTGGAGCCGTTCAATGAATCCAGTGCGGTCATCGGTGAATTGTATGCAGCGATTATGACAGGAATTCTTGCCGAGCAGCAGGCGGTATTAGAGCTTGGCGAACCTGCCCAGATTGACTCTGCCCAAGGATAAACATCAGGAACTTAGTATAAGCACCGTAGTCATTGATAAGGTGAGGTACATGAGTGCCTATGTTATAATGAAGGCAAACGCTGATGGAGCAAAGGCGGTATGTGCACCGAGTCAGTCAGAAGGGGAATTGCGTATGAAAAAATGGATGTGGATTGTCCTAACTGTAATCGTACTTATTGGTGGAACCGCTGCATTTACGATTGGCTTCGTGAATTCCACGATGATCGAGCCCGGCAAGGCGGCTGTAGTCGTGCAAGAATATGAAGGCAGTGTCAAGGCAATAGAGGCAGAGCAGCTTACGATTCATTCGGGGGATCGTGAGGAAGTATTCCGCTTGACTGGATCCACTGATCTTCAAGGTGAGGAGTTCCGGAGTATTCAGCCTGGAGCAAACGTGCGCATTGGGGTCAATGAAGGAAGAGATATTGTATGGCTGCGATTTGTTCGCTAGTGGAAAATGGCGCATGATGTAATGACACAAGCATGAGAAGAGGAGCTCGGCATTCTGCCGGGCTTCTTTTTTTGACAGTGCGCTCATCCCAAGCACAGTACGTGCAGCCCGCGGCGGATGATGGCGAGAAAACCTTGATATATTACGAATGTAGGCATACAATAGGGCATAGGAGATGTATGAGAGGGGATTCATATTTAATATGTGGACTTTGTAATGGAGTCGTAACTGAATAGATCGTACCATTCCGAACGAGATTCGATGACGGGATAGGTGTGTCTATTTATACCCATTACAAGGAACGCAAGGTTAAGTGTTATGAACTGACCAAGCAGACGCCATGGGTGTCTGCTTTTTTTGGTACAGGGGCATCTCCTATACGCTTGCGATTGCCGTTCCTTACCCATAAGGAGACGATAAATATGTACAACGAGAATAGACGTAATATTGCAATTGTAACTGGAGCAAGCCGCTCCAAAGGAATTGGTGCAGCTATTTGCAGAGAGCTTGCAGCGAAAGGCGTCGATGTGTTCTTTACACACTTGTGCCACTACGATAAGGAGACCGGCTATGAGGACGCGAACGGCAGCTGGCCAGAGCGATTTGCACAGGAGATTAGGGAATACGGGGTTCGGGTGGAACATATGGAGCTCGATTACTTCGATGCCAATGCTGCTGTTCGGCTGTTGGATGAAGTCGAGAATCGCCTAGGCAGACCCACGATCCTCATTAACAATGCTACACATTGTGTAGAGGTCGACCATCATCATGTGACGGCACAGATTATCGATCATCATTGTATCGTGAACGTAAGAGGAACGATGATGCTATCCGTGGAATTCGCGAAGCGACTTGAGGCAGCGGAGGAGGGCGGCAGAATCGTGAACTTCGTGTCCGGGCAGGACAAGGAACCGCAGCCTGGCAACTTGGCCTACGCTGCTTCGAAGGGGGCAATATCCGCCTTCACTACTTCGTTGGCTGCAGAGCTGGCCTCTCATCGAATTACGGTGAATGCGATCGATCCTGGTCCGACCGATTCCGGGATGGAAGCGTTCGTGCAGGACTTCTTAAGACCGAAGTTCCCAACGGGGCGCATTGGTACACCAGAGGATGCAGCGCGCTTAGTGTCATTCCTGGTGAGTGACGAAGCAGAATGGATTACGGGGCAGATTATCCATTCAGATGGGGGCTTCCGTAATTAGACGAATGAATGATAATGAAAAAAATGAAACGTTTCCACTTGTACTGCGTAGTATCTAGTAATGCTCATTTCTGCGACTGAGGAGGATGCAATGATCTATTTCACAGTTATGATCGGCATGTTTAGTTTATTTCTGATGATGATCGTAGGATGGGTTGGTTACAAGCAATTCGTGAAGCGGGAGCCGGTCGAGGTTCATTATACACCCTTCGATTATATTACAGCGCAATCGAGCGTGGAATTTCATGAAGAGAAGGAAGATCATGAAGAACAGGACGGTCATGGTGATGATAAGGATCCACAATCATCTGGCGCAATGTCGACTCGAGCGTCGAAGTGAACCATTGCAGTTGAGCGGAATCGCGATCATCCAGAGAATGGATATTCGATCTTTCTTGCTTGATACAGATCTGCATGATAATCTTTATTTCTAATAAAAAAATGTACGATTAACTAACGACAGGGGGTGCGATATGACAAGATTGAGTGTGCAGTGGGAGAAAAACAGCATACTTGGTGTTGTGTGTGTTGCCCTCCTGCTTTTGTGTTCGGTATTTTCCACGTTTATGGTCGAGGAAGATCGCGTCAACTGGAACAATCCTTCCAAGCTGACGAAGTCTTTTCATGAGCAGCAGTTTATACCGGTTTCACGGCATACCTCTGCCATGAAGCAGCTATTTGTGAAGAAGATTGTAGTGATGTTTATTCTCTTCTTCAAGGAATTCACCTTTAGTATGCCCCCTGTTATTAGGTATCTCCACAGCTGTTTCTTCGTTATACGGAAGCGTTTATTTCTCATGCCTATCAAATTCACCTCTACGTTCGTAGTGTAAATCTCTTACATTCATTCACAAGACTGTGCTTGAAATTGAATAAGGAATAGCAGTGCAAGATGTTCTCTATGGCATTAAAAATCGTTATTTACATGGATTATTTTGTGCTGCAAGAAAGATGTATTTGACATGTATATAAAGTTCCTTATTTCACAATGTGAGAAAAATAAACCTATGGACGGTTGGAGGGATTTCATTTGAATATGAAAGAAACAGAATTGCCAGGAATCGGTCGTAAATATCAGTTGGAAGCTCGCAATGGAGATCAATTGGTCATCATAGTGCATGATGATGGACGACGAGAAATGTATCATTTTGATCAGCAGGATCAAGAAGAGAGTATTTCGATGGTGACATTGGATGATGATGAGGCGCGCGCAGTTGCTGCTATCGTTGGTGGGCTTATCTATAAGCCGAAGGCACTCGAGACGGTCAATGTTGCCTTGGATGACCTCATGATTGAATGGTACAAGGTGGAGCCTCATGCAGCCTGCGTTGGCAAGAGCATCGGAGAAATTAAAGTACGCGAAACGACAGGGGCAACGATTATAGCGATTCTTGAAAAGGATAAGAAAATAATCAATCCAGGACCTGATGTCGTGTTATCTGCTCATACAACGCTTGTCGTTGCAGGGGAAAGACAACATATTAAGCTGCTTAAGCCTTGGCTGTTAAGTGGAAGCGAATAAGCAGAAAACGGGGTGAACTATGGATACGATTATTTTCGAGGTTGGATTAGCTATTGCTTTAATTGGACTAGTGGGCGTTATTGCAACGAAGCTTCGCTTCTCTGTCATTCCTTTCTATATTCTAATCGGGATGGCGGTAGGGCCGCACGCGCCGCACTTTTGGATATTTGACTTCCGTTTCATTGAGAGTTCAGTCTTTATTGATTTTATGGGTCGTATTGGGGTACTGTTCCTGTTGTTCTACTTGGGGCTGGAATTTTCCGTAGGACGCTTGCTAAAATCAGGGAAATCCATCGTGGTTGGAGGAATTTCCTATATTGCGATTAACTTCGTCTCCGGCTTGTTGATAGGTTGGCTGATGGGAATGCCACTTGCGGAGACACTGGTCATTTGCGGGATTATGACAAGTTCATCAACCGCGATAGTAGCGAAAGTATTGGTCGATTTAAAACGGACGGCGAATCCGGAAACTGAAGTGATTATGGGCATGATTATGTTTGACGATTTATTCATCGCCATTCATATGTCCATTTTGTCCGGTCTTGTACTTAGCGGGGGCGCATCCCTCGGAACGGTACTGATGACAACGGGATCTGCACTTGTATTCATTTTGTTATTCATTATTTTGGGCCGCAAGGCGATGCCGTTCATTGATCGAATCTTGAACGGGAAATCATCAGAACTGTTCCTTATTTTGGTGATGGCAACACTGTTCCTCGTAGCTGGATTTTCGGAAACACTGCATGTGGCAGAGGCGATTGGAGCTCTATTAGTAGGACTTGTACTTGCTGATTCCCAGCATGTGAAGCGGATTGAACATTATGTGATTAACTTCCGTGATTTCTTTGGGGCTGTGTTCTTCTTCAGCTTCGGCTTAACGATTGACCCGATGACATTAGGGGGAGCAGTTGGTATGGCGATTGTCGCCGTGATCTTGACAATAATCGGGAATGTCATCGCAGGGATGCTGGCAGGTCGCGCAGCAGGCTTATCGAGCCGTGCTTCCATTAACATTGGTTTCACATTGGCCTCAAGAGGGGAGTTTTCCATTATTATGGCGAATATCGGCAAGGCTGGAGGGCTGCTACCGGTTGTCCAATCTTTTGCCGTGCTATATGTATTGTTGCTGGCGATCTTAGGTCCGCTCTTAACGAAGGAGTCCAAGCGCATATACAACCTGGTCGATAAGGGGATTCAAGGGAGTAAATCGCTATTCGGGAAGAAGCGAGTTCGTGGCAAGGAACAGAGCACGAACTCAGATGGTGTATAGTTGGATGGCTCATCTTTAAAAATCGGGTACGTTTTGAGAAAAATAGGTTATATTATATATTGTAAGGCATACCCATTCAAGGGAGGGATAGCGTATGAATATCACTATCGATCTCACGCAGATTGGGAGCGCTTATGAACACAAGGATTGGAAACAGGTGGATACAATCTATAGACATGCAAGGGAACGGATGATGGCGGGCGATACTGTCATCTTACAGCGAGACATACCTAACCGTGCTCCTATTGCGGTAAGAACCTTCGAACAGCTGGATGAGCTGGAAGAATGGATTCGCCATATGGAGGACGAGTACTGTCTAGCAGAACCCTATGCGTAATGGAACATTCCATCTATGATGGTTACGAATTTGAGCCGCTGAGCATTCAGCGGCTTTTTTGTTTGTTCTTCTAGAGGACAGGAAGGGGAATCGAGCGTTATGGAGAATGTCAGTGATAGAACTATGCATCTTGTCATGTTCATCCGAAGCGGTTCATATAACTACACGTTAGGAGGGTTCGTAATGAGCGTTACTTGGCTGGGGAGGGAATTCATTTGATAAGGGACAAGGGTGATGCGTTTGTTCAAGAAATGAAGAGCGGGCGTAACCTAAATGTGATGACATTCAATATCTGGAGAGGCAGTACATCGATTGATCAGGTTGCGGAAGCCATTCGAACCGCAGAAGCGGATGTGATCGGCATACAAGAAGCAGATGGACAGCTTCCTGCACTCGCTCGCAAGCTGAACTATTACTATGATGAGGGGCACAGTATTTTGAGCCGGTATCCACTTCATCAATCGGCGCATAAGGAGTTCATATGGATAGAGGTTGAGCCGGACGAGGTGGCTGCCATGGGCAATGTTCACCTGTGCCACGAGCCGTATGGACCCTATGACATACGGGATGGGCTGGATGCTGCAGCTGCGGTGGAGAACGAGAACCGAATTCATATGCAGGAGATGAACAGTCGGTTCCATCTACTCGGACAATTGGCAAGTCAAGGCGTTCCTGTGTTTCTCACAGGCGATTTCAATGCTCCATCCCATCTGGATTGGACAGATGAAGCGAAGAGCATGCACTTTGGCGTAGCTGTCGAATGGCCGGTATCCATACGATTGGAGCAGCTACAGTTTCGAGATTCCTATCGAGATGTTTACTCTGATCCATTAGTGAGACCTGCTGCAACCTGGACAGCTGGAGAAAATGGACGAATCGCGCTGGATGAGGTACATGATCGCATTGATTTTGTGTATGCAGGAGGAGCTGCAGTAACGATTGACAGCAAGGTTGTTGGGGAGACGGGAATGTATTCAGATATCGGTATATCCCCTTGGCCGTCTGACCATCGAGCGGTCGTGTCTACCTTTGTCATCGCCCCGGTCTCTCTGAAAGGCACAATTACTCCTAAGCTATAATGCGTTATGCAATCTATTCTTAATAGTTGGAGATGGGGTGTTGAAATGATGAATAAAAAGATTCGCACTTCTCGAATATTCGTGATGTGGGCTGTACTGACAGTCTGTATGTTCATGCTGAGTCCGTCACGTCCGTACGGTACGGGCATTGCAGAATCTTCTCCGGAGAGAGCCGTTCGCTTACATATTATGACGTATAATATCTGGCTGGGCAGTGCTTCGGTGGACAAGACGGCAGAAGCCATCAAAGCAGCGAAGGCAGATATTATTGGGATACAGGAGCCTTATGGTCAAATCCCTGTACTCGCGAAGAAACTGGGTTATTATTATGATGAAGCTAGAGCGATCTTGAGCCGCTATCCTCTGATTGAGTCGAATCAATATGAGTATATTTTTATCGAAGTTATGCCTGGAAGAGTTGTTGCGATGAGCAACGTGCATTTGTCCTATACACCATATGGCCCCTATGATATCAGAGATGGACATTCCGTATCCTTGGTAATGGACAATGAACAGCGCTACCATATGAGGGAGATGGAGGGCAGATTTGATTTGCTGCCTAAGCTGGCTGAACAGGGGATTCCGGTATTTCTGACGGGAGACTTCAATGTGCCCTCCCATCTCGATTGGACAGCAGAGGCGAAGAACGAACACTTCGGAGTTGTCGTGGAATGGCCGGTATCTAAGCAGCTCGAACGGCTTCAATTCCGAGATTCCTATCGGGAAGTGCACTCGGATCCGATCACGAAGCCAGCCGTGACTTGGACGCCAGGAGGGAGTGGACATATTGAACCGGATGAAGTCCATGATCGAATTGATTTTGTCTATGCGGGAGGGCCGTCTGCTACGATTAACAGCCGCATTGTAGGCGAGAGAGGTCCCTATACTGATATTGCGATCACGCCATGGCCGTCTGATCATCGGGCAGTTGTCTCTACCTTCGAACTCATTCCTGCAAGGATTCCGATGGACATTGGAGCATCCATTCAAGTGAGCCATGAACGGATAGTCCGGGGCGAGGACGTTCAGGTGTATTTTACCGGATCTTATAGCCAAGACGAACGGATCGCCATCTATCGAGCAGAGGATGATCCTGCGCAGGCAGACCCGCTCGTATGGAAGTATACGAATACCGGTAGGAAACCAAGCGGAACCGTTCGTTTCGAACGAGCCGATCTTCCCGCTGGGCGGTATGAAGCGGTGCTGCAAGCGGGTATAGCAAGTGATAGTAGAGCTCGGGCTTCCTTTCAAATTATTGCCCCTGCGATCTGTGTGAATCAAACGGACTATGCAGAAGGAGAAGTGCTGCAAGTGTCCTATGAAGAAGCGTATGGAAAAAAGGATTGGATTGGCATTTACCGCACAGATACGACACCGGGAACTAGCAATCCTTCATTGTTGTGGAAGTATGTGAGTGAAGGACAGCAGCCGAAGGGCATGCTCCCGTTCGACACCAGCTCGCTTGCCCCAGGAGTCTATGATGCAGTGTTATTGGCAGATGACGGATATCGAGAATATGCACGAACGTCCTTCCGTATAAGGTACAATTGAACCAGAGCCGGAACATTGAATAAGGAATAGGGGCATAGGGAACGGTACTTCGTGGGGTACCGTATTTTGCTGTTGATCAATTGCGGGGAAAGTGGAGGGTAGGCCATTATTTGACTGAGTGCAAATCTTTCATTCTAGTAAATCAAAATCATCCTGACCATTGTTGCAATGAAAGCGAGTTAGGAGGCTTGCCTTTGTCGGGCAACGAGCATGCTGCATAACATATAGTCAGGGTCTGC
>Ga0102589_1000831_pt1 | contig 51012 bp, 43 predicted proteins | sample AraplaMF_Col_mLB_FD_76858 | JGI IMG/M metagenome (GOLD analysis project Ga0102589, IMG submission 76858) | Arabidopsis root microbial communities from the University of North Carolina, USA - plate scrape MF_Col_mLB | ecosystem: Host-associated > Plants > Roots > Endosphere | place: USA...
GCTTGATCACCGGGCTTTCCCGGTTGAAGGCGCGGATCGCTTCCTGCCGGGCGCGGTAGTCGCAGGAATGTTCGAGGTCGTCGATCACCTCGGCGGCGATCATGTCCTCGACTGGCTGGTGATAGGGTGTGATCTCGCGGCCTTCGCCACCATAGAGATTGCGCTTCCTCACCTCCAGCGGGTCGAGCCCGGTGGCGTAGGCGACCTCCTCGATGAAGCGCTCGGCCCCGACCATGCCTTGCGGCCCGCCGAAGCCGCGGAAGGCGGTGTTCGAGACCGTATGCGTGCGCAGCGGCTCCGAGCGGGCCCGCACCGCCGGATAGAAATAGCAGTTGTCCATGTGGAACAACGCCCTGTCCGTCACCGGGCCGGAGAGGTCGGCATTCCAGCCGCAGCGCGCGGCATACACCGCATCGACCGCGTGGATGCGGCCGTCATCGTCGAAACCGATCTCGTAGTCGACGACGAAGTCGTGGCGCTTGCCGGTGATGACCATGTCGTCGTCGCGATCGGGGCGAAGCTTCACCGGCCGCTTCAGCTTGCGGGCGGCGAGCGCGGCGACGCAGGCGAAGAGATTGGCCTGCGTCTCCTTGCCACCGAAGCCGCCGCCCATGCGCCGGACCTCGATCGTCACCGCATGCGCGCCGACGCCGAGCACCCGGGCGACCATGTGCTGGACTTCGCTCGGATGCTGGGTGGAGCAAAGCACCAGCATGTCCTGGTCCTCGCCGGGGATGGCGAGCGAGATCTGGCTTTCTAGATAAAAATGGTCCTGCCCGCCGATCGCCATCGAGCCTTTCAGCCGGCGCGGGCTAGCAGCCAGGGCAGAGGCGACATCGCCACGCTCGAGCTTCAGCGGCTCGGTGACGAGTTCGCCACCGGCAGCACGCGCGGCGGCGACATCGAGCAGGGGAGGCGCTTCTTCATAGGTCGCCCTGGCCAGCAGCGCGGCATGGCGGGCCTGCTCGCGGGTTTCGGCGATGACCGCAAAGAGCGGCTGGCCGTGATGCAGGATGTCCGCCGTCGCAAAGACCGGCTCGTCGTGCCTGTGCGTCGAGGAGATGTCGTTCTCGCCGGGGATATCGGAAGCGGTGAGGACGGCTAGCACGCCGGGAGCAGCCTCGACGGCAGACAGGTCGAGCGAGAGCAACTTGCCATGCGCGATGGTCGAGAGGCCGAGGCAGGCGTGGGCGAGGCCTGCGGGCTCGGCGATGTCGTCGACATAGAGCGCTTCGCCGGCGACATGCTTCTCGGCGGAATCATGCTTCAGCGGCGAGCCGACGATCGGCCGCGTCGCCATCGCGTCGAGCCGTTTGCGCGCGTCAGCCATGGGCGGCCTCCGCCAGCAGGCCGGCGACGCGGGTCGTGGTCTTCGGATCGATCGTCTCGATCAGGAAGCGGCGCAGCAGGTTGCCGGCGACCTTGAGTCGGTAGGTGGCCGAGGCCCGCATGTCGGTCAGCGGCGTGAAATCCTCGACCAACGCGGCGATGGCGGCGGCAACTGCGGCCTCGTCCCAGGAGCGGCCGAGCAAGACAGATTCCGCCGCCTTCGCCCGCTTGGGGATGCCGGCCATGCCGCCATAGGCGAGCCGCGCCTCGCTGATGCGGCCGGCTGCATCCAGCTCCAGATAGAAGGCCCCGCAGACGGCGGAGATGTCCTCGTCGAAGCGCTTTGAGATCTTGGAGATGTGGAAGAGTGCATCGGCCGGCAGCTTTGGCACCAGCACGGCCTCGACGAATTCGCCGGGCTGCCGGTCCTGCTTGCGGTAGTCGAGGAAGAAGGCTTCGAGCGGCAGTTCGCGACGCTCGCCATCCTTGCGCAGCACCAAGGTCGCGCCGAGCGCGATCAATGCCGGCGGCAGGTCGCCGATCGGCGAACCATTGGCGATATTGCCGCCGATCGTGCCGGCATTGCGCACCTGCTCGCCACCGAAGCGGCGCATCATCTCGTCGAGCTGCGGCGAGATGACTGCCAATGCCTCGCGCACCTCGATCTGGTTCGCCATGGCGCCGAAACGAAGGTGGTCGCCTTCGTCGGAGATCGCACGAAGTTCGTCGATCCGGCCGAGAGAAATCACCGGATCGAGCCGGCGCATGCCCTTGGTGACCCAGAGGCCGATATCGGTCGCGCCGGCCACCAAAGTCGCCTGCGGATGGGCGCCGACGAGCTCGGCCAGCGCATCGACGGTGGCGGGGGCATAGAAATGGCGTTCGCCGTCGCCGATCGAAAGCGTCTCGCCGTCCGTGAGCGCCTTCAGCCTGGCGACGATCGCCGGCATCCCCGCGACGAAGCGGTCATTTTCTCGCTCGGCCGCATCCATGCGCTGCGCCGCCGCTATGATCGGCTCATAGCCGGTGCAGCGGCAGAGATTGCCGGCGAGGGCATCCTCGATGCGCTGTACGGATGGCGCCCGCTCGTTCAGCCAGAGCGCGAGGAGCGACATCACGAAACCGGGCGTGCAGAAGCCGCATTGCGAGCCGTGGCAGTCGACCATGGCCTGCTGCACCGGGTGAAGCGTTCCATCAGGATTCTTCAGATGCTCGACGGTCAGGACATGGCAGCCGTCCAGCGTCGGCAGGAAGCGGATGCAGGCGTTGATCGCCTCATAGCGCAGCCGCTCGCCATCGAGCCGGCCGACGACGATAGTGCAGGCCCCGCAATCGCCCTCGGCGCAGCCTTCCTTGGTACCGGTGCGGCGACGGTCGAGCCTGAGCCAGTCGAGCACGGTGCGGGTCGGATCGCAGGATGCGATCTCGACCAGCTCGTCGCCGAGCAGGAAACGCACGCTGTCACGCATCGCGGGGCGACCGCTCGCAAATCGGAGTCATGCCCTGAGATTAGGCAGGTTGCGGCTTGGCCGGAAGCTTTGATTTGGTGCAGATATGATCGCGATTTGAGCTGGAGCGGCGAGCCTTGAGCAAAGACGGTGCGACCTTAGCCCTGCGCGGCCGGCTTCTCTGGTTCGTCGATGATCCGCACACGGTCGGCGAGGCCGCGCATCGCTATGTCGAGGACGGTCTGCTCGTCATCGAAGGCGGCCTGATCAAGGCTACCGGCGAGGCGAAGGAATTGCTGCCGACGCTGCCGGCCGGCGCTGCGATCGCTGATCATCGCCCGCATCTGATCATGCCTGGCTTCATCGACGCCCATATCCACATGCCGCAGACTCAAGTTGTCGCCTCCTACGGCGCGCAATTGATGGAGTGGCTGAACAAATACACCTTCGTCGAGGAGCAGAAGCTCGCCCAGCAGGGCCATGCCGAGAAGCTCTCGGCCTTCCTGCTCGACGAATTGCTGGCGAGCGGCACCACGACGGCGGCGGTCTATTGCTCCGTGCACAAACAGTCGGCCGAAGCCTTCTTCGCCGAGTCGCATCGGCGCAACACGCGCATGATCGCCGGCAAGGTGATGATGGACCGCAACGCTCCGCCGGCGCTGACCGATACGGCTGAGAGCGGCTATGCCGACAGCAAGGCGCTGATCGGCCGCTGGCATGGCAAGGGCCGCCAGCTCTATGCGATCACGCCGCGCTTCGCCGTGACCTCGACGCCTGAGCAGATGGCGGCCTCGCAAAGGTTGGTCGAAGAGCATCCCGACTGCTTCGTCCAGACCCATATCAACGAGAACCGGGCCGAGATCGCCTTTGCCCGCGAGCTCTATCCCGATGCCGCCGACTATGCCGGCATCTACGAGGATTACGGCCTGTTGGGCCATAAGAGCCTGCTCGGCCACTGCATCCACATGACCAAGCGCGAATGGCGCGCCTTTGCTCAAGCTGGTGCGATCGCGGTGTTCTGCCCGACCTCGAACCTCTTCCTCGGCTCCGGCCTGTTCGATTGGCAAAGGGCGCGGCATGAGGGCGTCAAGGTCGCGGTCGCCACGGATATCGGCGGCGGCACCTCCTATTCGATGCTGCGCACCATGGCGGAGGCCTACAAGATTCTGCAACTGCAAGGGCAGTCACTCTCTGCCTTCGAAGCGCTGCACGCGATTACGCTCGGCAATGCCGCGGCGCTCGGCCTCAACCAGCTGATTGGCTCGTTCGAACCGGGCCGCGAGGCGGATATAGTCGTGCTTGATCCCGCCGCGACGCGGGCGATGGCGCACCGACTGGAGACGGTGCGCGATCTGGCGGAGGAGCTCTTCGTGCTGGTCACGCTCGGCGACGAGCGCAATGTCGCCGCGACCTATGTCGCGGGGGAGTTAGCAACGTCTGCTGCAACCTAGTCGTCATGGTCGGGCTTGTCCCGACCATCCACGTCTTTGTCGTTCAAAGACGGTGTTCAAGACGTGGATGCTCGCCACAAGGGCGAGCATGACGGTCGCGGTCGATCAGCCGAGCACGCCGCCCTTGCGGGCGTGGTCGAGATAGATTTCGCGCAGCCGGATCGTCGCCGGGCCCGGCGCGCCATTGTGGATGCTGTGGCCGTCGATCGTCGTCACCGGCATGACCAGGCTTGTCGCCGAGGTGATGAAGGCCTCCTCGGCGTCGAGCGCTTCGTCCAGCGTGAACTCGCGTTCCTCGAAGGTAAAGCCGCTCTCGGCCAGGAAGGCGAGCACGGCCGTGCGGGTGATGCCGGGCAGCACCTTGTGCGAGAGCGGGCGCGAGATCAGCGTCCTGCCCTTGACGATCCAGGCGGTCGACGAGGCGCCTTCGGTGACGACGCCGTCCTCGATCATCCAGGCTTCCTGCGCGCCGTTTTCGGCGGCGAACTGCTTGGCCAGCACCGGGGCGAGCAGGTTGACGCTCTTGATGTCGCGGCGGGCCCAGCGCAGGTCCGGCGTGCTGACGACCTTGATGCCGGTCTTGGCCAGTGGCGTGTTGGCGAACTGGCGCGCCTGGGTGAACAGGACCAGGGACGCCTTCACGCCCTTGGGGAAGGGAAAGTCGCGATCGGCGGCGCCGCGCGAGACCTGCAGATAGATGCTGCCTTCATCTAGGTTGTTGCGGGCGATCAGCTCCTGATGGATCGCGACGAGCTCGGCGCGCGAGCAGGGCAGCTCAAGCCCGATCTCGCCGGCCGAGCGCTCCAGTCGCGCCAGATGCGCATCGCAGTCGACCAGCTTGCCGCCGAGCACGGCCGAGACCTCGTAGATGCCGTCGCCGAAGATGAAGCCGCGATCGAAGATCGAGATCGTCGCCTCTTCCTCGGGAAGATAGGCGCCATTGACGTAGACGGTGCGGCTCATGGGGAGGGTCTCATGCGGGAAGGACGGACCTTCCTAGCCGAGCCGGCCGCGCGAGGCGAGATATCATGCCGGCTTGCCGCTCGGCGTCGGATGCAGGGCGGCGCTAGCTGACAGTCTTCGCCTCGAAATGGCGCTGGCGGAAGGCGCGGACCTTGGCGCGATTGCCGCAGACCGACATCTCGCACCAGCGTCGCAGCCGATTCTTGGTGGTGTCGAAGAACAGCCAGCCGCAATGATCGCCCTCGCATTGCTTGATGCGGGCGAGATTCTGCTGGGTGAGCACGGTGAGGGCTGACAGCGCAACCGGCCCGCGGATCGCCTCGCTCAGGGTCTGGCTAGCGTCCCAGCGCCAGACGAAGCCGTCGCCGAACGGCGAAAGCTTGGCGCAGGCGAGACAATGCGCGTGGATGGCGGCGAGCTGCGTCCGGTCTTCCTCGGCCGGAGGCTGGCGGCGAGAGAGGGCGGCACCGATCCGGTAGATCGTGTCGCGCAGGTCGAGCGCCTCATCGAGGAGGCGTGACGCTAACTCGGCATCCGCTGCGACCGCGCTCAACGCTGCGTCCCGATCACTGTCGCTGATCACTTTGGCGTGCCGCGCCCAGATCACGACGTCGCGCCCCTCGCGCAGGTGCTCGAGCTGATTGGGGCCGCCGCGATCCGAGATGGTGTTGGTGAAGTCGAAGGCGAGCTCGCTGGCGACGAGCGGCAATGAACCGGCCCGGCTCGGGCCGCCTGTACGATCGATGGTCATGTAACCAGCTATCTCTGATTTACAGGTTAAATCAAGCGGCTTAGCGTCCGGCCACGGCTTGAACCGTGGAGGAGAACGGACATGAGAACCAATTGGGTCGCGATGCTCGCCGCAGGCGCGCTCGCGATGTCGCAAGGCGCGGCGCTGGCGCAGGTCAAGCTCGGCGTCGCCGGCCCGATGACGGGAGCGAACGCCGCCTTCGGTGCGCAATTGAAGAACGGAGCCGAGCAGGCTGTAGCCGACATCAATGCCGCTGGCGGCATTCTTGGCCAGACGATCGTGCTCTCGAGCGGAGACGATGTCGGCGATCCCAAGCAGGGCGTCTCGGTCGCCAACAAATTCGTCGGCGACGGCGTCAAATGGGTGGTTGGGCACTTCAACTCGGGCGTCACTATGCCGGCGTCCGAGGTCTATGCCGAGAACGGCATGCTGATGATCAGCCCGTCGGCGACCAATCCGAAGATCACCGAGCGCGGCCTCTGGAACGTCTTCCGCACCTGCGGCCGCGACGACCAGCAGGGCGTCGTCGCCTCCGGCCACATCGCCAAGACCTTCAAGGGCAAGGTCATCGTCGTCGTCCATGACAAGACGACCTATGGCCAGGGCCTTGCCGACGAGACCCGCAAAGGCCTGCATGCCGCCGGCATCAAGGAGGTGCTCTATGAAGGCGTCAACACCGGCGAGAAGGACTTCTCGGCGCTGGTCTCGAAGATCAAGGCGGCCAAGGCCGACCTGCTCTATTGGGGTGGGTTGCACACCGAGCTCGGCCTGATCGTCCGGCAGATGCGTGACCAGGGCCTGACGACAGTGGCGATGGGCGCGGATGGCATCACCTCCGACGAATACGCTGTCATCGGCGGTCCGGGCACCGAAGGCACGCTGATGACCTTCCCGCCCGATCCGCGCCGGCGTCCCGCTGCGGCCGAGGTGGTCAAGCGCTTCGAGGCCAAGGGCATCAATCCTGAGGCCTATACGCTCTACTCCTATGCCGCGGTCCAGATCATGAAGCAGGCAGCCGAGCAGGCTAAATCGCTCGATCCGAAGAAGATCGCCGCCGCGATGCATTCGGGCATGAGCTTCAAGACCGTGCTCGGCGACATGTCCTATGACAAGAAGGGCGACCGCACCAATCTCGACTACACCGTCTACACCTGGAAGAAGGGCGCGGACGGCAAGATCAGCTACGTTGAGAACTGATCGTCACTGCTAGCCGGTGTCGGTGGCCTCCCCTGGCCGGACACCGATAGGGCGCCGCTTCGCTCCAGCGAGGCGGCGTTTTTCGTCTCAGCACTTCAGCGCTGCCGCGATCAGGCGCTGGGTATAATCCTGCTGCGGTGTCTCAAAGATCGCTTCGGTCGGCCCGCGCTCGACCACCTTGCCGTCCTTCATCACCATGATCTCGTCGGCCATGGCGCGCACGACCGCGAGGTCGTGGCTGATGAAGAGATAGGAGAGGTCGTGCGCTGCCTGCAGCTCCTTGAGCAGGGCGACGATGCTCTGCTGCACAGTGCGGTCGAGCGCCGAGGTCGGCTCGTCCAGCACGACCAGCGCCGGGTGCAGGATCATGGCGCGGGCGATGGCGATGCGCTGGCGCTGGCCACCCGAGAATTCGTGCGGATAGCGGTTGCGCAGTGCCGGGTCGAGGCAGACCTCCATGAGCGCAGCCGCAGCCCGCCGCTCGCGCTCGGCCCGCGACAAAGCGGGCTCGTGCACCAGCAACCCCTCGGTGATGATCTCGCCGACGGTGAGGCGCGGCGAGAGCGAGCCGAACGGGTCCTGGAACACGACCTGCAGGCTCCGCCGCAGCGGCCGCATCGCGGCGCGATCGAGCGGTGCCAGTGCCCGGTCCTCGAAACGGACGGTTCCAGAGGAGGGCAGGAGCTTGAGCAGCGCACGCCCCAGCGTCGACTTGCCCGAGCCGGATTCACCGACGATGCCGATGGTCTGGCCGCGCCGCACCGTCAGATCGACGCCGTCGACGGCGTGCAGCGTGACCTTCTCGCGCTTGAGGAAGCCGCGCGAGAGATCGAAGCTCACACGCAGGTCGCGGGCTTCGAGCAGGACACGGGCACCAGCAGGCGGTGGTGCCTTTTGGCCATGTGGCTCGGCCGCGAGCAGTGCTCTCGTATAGGGGTGCTGTGGCGCTTCGAAGATCGCCTGCGCCGGGCCGCTCTCGACGACGTCGCCGGCCTTCATCACATAGACGCGCTCGGCATATTTCCGGACGAGGCCGAGATCGTGGCTGATCAGGATCACCGCCATGCCGAGCCGCTGCCGGAGCTCGGCGATCAGCGCCAGGATCTCGGCCTCGATGGTGACGTCGAGCGCCGTGGTCGGTTCATCGGCGATCAGGATGTCGGGATCGTTGGCGAGCGCCATCGCGATCATCACGCGCTGGCGCTGGCCGCCGGAGAGTTCGTGCGGGTAGGAATCGAGCCGGCGCTCCGGATGCGGGATGCGCACCAGCTTCAGCAGCTCCAGCGCCCGCGCCCGCGCCGCCCTGCGCGACAGGCCCTGGTGCTTGCGCAGGGGCGCTGCCATCTGCGTGCCGATCCGGAAGAGCGGATCGAGCGAGGTCATCGGCTCCTGGAAGATCATCGCGAGCTTCTTGCCGCGATAGCTGTTCAGCACCGCCGGCGGCAGCTTGAGCAGATCGACCTCGCGATAGCGGATCGCGCCGGAGACCTCGCCATTGCTGGCGAGGAGACCCATCGCCGCCATCACGCTCTGGCTCTTGCCGGAGCCGGATTCGCCGACCACTGCGACGAACTCGCCGGGGCCGACATCGAGATCGATGCCGCGCACCGCCTCGCACAGGCCGTCATTGGTGCGGAAGCGGACCTCGAGGTCGCGGATGGCGAGGATGGGTTCGCCCGCCATCTCAGCGATCCCTCGGATCGAGCGCGTCGCGCAGGCCGTCGCCGAGGAAGTTGAGCGAGAACAGCGTCGTCACCAGGAAGGCGGCGGGGAAGATCAGCATCCACGGCGTCGCCTGGATGGCGCGGGCGCCGTCCGAGATCAGCACGCCCCAGCTCGTCATCGGCTCCTGCACGCCGAGGCCGAGGAAGGAGAGGAAGCTCTCCAGCAGGATCACCTTCGGTACCAGCAGCGTCACGTAGACGATCACCGGCCCGAGCGTGTTGGGAATGACATGGCGTTTGAGGATGCCGCCGGTCGAGACCCCGAGCGCTTCTGCCGCCAGCACATAGTCCTGCCGACGGATCGAGAGCGCCTGGCCGCGGACGATCCGGGCCATGTCGAGCCATTCGATCGCGCCGACCGCGAGGAACATCAGGATGAAGTTCCGGCCGAAGAAGACGACGAGCAGGATGACGAAGAAGATGAAGGGCAGGGAATAGAGCACATCGACGATGCGCATCATCACCATGTCGATGCGCCCGCCGAGATAGCCCGCGGTCGCGCCATAGGCGACGCCGATCACCAAAGCGACGCCGGTGGCGAGCAGGCCGATCGCGAGCGAGACCCGGCCGGCGATCAGCGTGCGGGTGAGCAGGTCGCGGCCATTCGAATCGGTGCCGAACAGGAAGTATTGCCGCTTGATCGGGACCTCCAGGCTGAGCCGGCGTCCTTCCTGCTCATTGGCGGTAATGACCGGCGTGCCGAACTGGTCGGAGCGGTCGAAATAGACCAGCAGGCGCTGGTCGATCGGCCGCTGCGCGGTCAGGACGAGCCGGACGCGGTCATCCTGCGCGACGACCTCGCTCGGCGTCGCTCGGACCCGGGAGGCGATGCGCTGGACCGCGGCTGGCAGGGCATCGAGCTTGGGATAGGCCGAAAGGCTGGCGGAGACGCGGACATAATCCTGGTAGACCCGGTCGTAAGGGTGGCCGGTCAGGAGCGGGCCGAAGGCGCAGGCCAGTGTCATCAGCGCCAGCACGATCAGGCTTGCCACTGCGGCGCGGTTGCGCAGCAGGCGGATGCGGGCGTCCTGCCAGAGCGAGCGGCCGATGGGCGGGGTGGGGAGGGCGGCATGGTCGCTCATCGGCTCAATCCAGCCTGACGCGCGGGTCGAGCAGCGCGTAGAGCACGTCGACCACCAGGTTGAAGAGCAGCACGAAGATCGCGACCACGACGACCGTGCCCATCACCAGCGTGTAGTCGCGGTTGAGCGCGCCTTCGACGAAATAGCGCCCGATCCCGGGAATGCCGAAGATCGTCTCGACCACGACCGAGCCGGTGAGCAGGCTCGCCGCCGCCGGCCCGAGATAGGAGACGACCGGCAGGGCCGCGCCGCGCGCCGCATGCAGCGCGATGGTCATGGTCGAGAGGCCCTGGGCCCGCAGCGTGCGGATATGGTTGGCGCGCAAGGTCTCGATCATCGCCGCGCGCGTCATCCGCGCGATCACGGCGATCTGGGGCAGGGCCAGCGTCACGACCGGCAGCAGGATGTTGCGGAAGGCGCCGCCATTCCAGCCGCCGACCGGCAGCCAGGCGAGCGTGAGCCCGAAGACGATTTGCAGGATCGGCGCGACGACGAAGTTCGGGATGGTGATGCCGGCGGTCGCGAAGCCGATCACCGCATGGTCGGCGGCGCCGTTCTGGCGGAAGGCGGCGAGCATGCCGAGCGGGCCGCCGATGGCGAGCGCCAGCAGCAGCGCCGAGGCCCCGAGCCGCATCGAGACCGGCAGCCCCTGTGCGAACAATTCGGCGATCGAGAAGTCACGGAAATAGAAGGAGGGGCCGAAATCGCCGCGCAGCAGGGCGGAAAGATAGGTCAGGTATTGCTGGAACAGCGGCTGGTCGAGCTTGTAGATGCGCCGCAGGTTCTCCATCACCTTGGCTTCGAGCGGCTGTTCGAGATCGAACGGCCCGCCCGGTGCGACGCGCATCAGAAAGAACGAGATCGTCACGATCACGAACAGGGTCGGGATCGCGGCGGTCAGGCGGCGCAGGACGTAGGTGAGCACGGAGGCGGTTCCTACGTCATGCTCGGGCCAAGCCCGAGCATCTCATGATCGCTGGCGGTCGCCCGCTTCGGCCTGAGATGGCCGGGTCAAGCCCGGCCATGACGTGCTTCTGTCACGGCTTCAGGCTCAGGAACCGCGTCGGCAGCGCGCCGCGCAGGTTCTGCCGGAAGCCCTGGAGCTTCGGCGAGACCAGGTTCTTCGAGGAATAGTAGAGCACCGGGATCCAGGGCACGTCCGCGGCGAGGATCGCGTCGGCCTCGCGCAGGATCGCGGCGCGCTTGGCGATGTCGATCTCGTCGGCGGCCTGCTTCATCAGCGCATCGAATTTCGGGTTGTTGTACTTGCCGGAGTTGAAGCCGGTATTGTCGCTCTGGAACAGGAACAGGAAGTTCTGCGGATCGGAATAGTCGCCGATCCAGCCATAGCGGGCGATGTCGAAATCACCGCCGTCGCGCAGCAGGGCGAAATGGGTCTTGCCGTCGGTGTTGATGAAGCTGGTCTCGACCCCGATCGCCTTCCACTGCTCGGCGATGGCGATGACGGTGCGGCGGTTGTTGTCGGTGGTGTTGTAGCGCAGCTGGACCCTGAGCGGCATGCCTGGCCCGAAGCCCGCAGCGGCGAGCAGTTTCTTGGCCTCGTCCTCGCGGTCGAGCGGGGAGGTGCCCTTGAAGTCGGCTTCGGCGCGCTCGCCGTAATTGCCGATATTCGGAGGAATCACACCATAGGCCGGCAGCATGGTGCCGCCCCAGATTTCGTCGGCGATGAACTCGCGATCGATCACCAGCGAGAGCGCGCGGCGCACCCGGATGTCGTCGAAGGGCTTCTTGGCGGTGTTGATGATCAGGAAATAGGTGCCGAGATAGGGCGAGATCCTGACCTGCTCCTTGCCGAGCTTCTCGCGCAATTGCTGGACCTGGTCGGCGGGGATGTCCGATGTCATCTGCAGCTCGCCGGCCTGGAAGCGGCGGGCGGCGGCGGAGAAGTCGGGCGTCGGATAGTAGATGACCGTGTCGATCTGCACGTTCGCGGCGTCATGGAAGTTCTTGTTCTTTTCCAGCCGGATATGCGAGTTCGGCACGAACTCCTTCAGTGTGTAGGCGCCGTTCGAGACCCAGTTCTCCGGCTTGACGAAGTCCTTGCCGAATTTCTGTACGGAGGCGGGGTGGACCGGCAGTCCGGTCTGGTGCGTCAGCAGTTCCAGGAAATAGGGCGTCGGCCGCTCCAGCGAAATCTCGAGCGTGCGCTCGTCGACCGCCTTGACGCCGAGGTCTTCGAGCTTGGCTCCTTCGCTGGCCTTGTTGATCTTTTCGGCATTGCGGATGGGATAGAGGATGTTGGCGTATTTCGCCCCGGTCTCCGGATTGACCATGCGCCGGAACGAGAAGACGAAGTCACCAGCCGTGACCGGATCGCCATTCGACCATTTGGCGGTGGCGCGCAGCTTGAAAGTGTAGGCCTTGCCGTCCGGCGCCATCGTCCAGCTTTCGGCGACGCCGGGCACGACCTCGCCGTTGATATGGTGGATCACCAGGCCTTCGGAGAGGTCGCGCAGCAGATGGGCCTCGCTGACCGTCGAGGTCTTGTGCGAATCGAGCGTCTCCGGGTCGCCGTCATTGCCGCGATGGAACACGACCTGCGCCATGGCGGCGCCGGCAAAGCTCGCGAGCGCAAGAAAAAGGCCGCTCGCCAGCGCGAGCGGCCGGATGGCACGCCGGAAACCGGACTGACGGTGGATCTCACGCATGAGCGCTCTCCGAACGTTTCGGACGGGCCCCTTTCCCGCTCCTGAAGCGAAGTATGAGCCTATCGCGCGCCGCCCGCCAAGAGCGAAAAGGCGGTATCAACCGCTGAGCTTAAGTCACTGGGCTGCTTTCGAAAGCTGGCTCAGAAACGACTTCAGCAAGGCCTCTCCCAAGGTCAGCCGGCGGCTGCCCGTCCCTGCGCCTCCGCGACGGCTACCGCGGTCATGTTCACGACGCCGCGCGCCGTCACCGAGCCGGTGAGGATATGCACCGGCTTGGCGGCACCGATCAGGATCGGCCCGACTGGCAGCGCATCGGCCAGAACCTTGGCGAACTGGTAGGCGATGTTGGCGGCGTCGAGATTGGGGAAGATCAGGACATTGGCGACGCCCTTCAGCCGCGAGGACGGCAGCACCCGGTCGCGGATGGCGGCGATCAGCGCGGTGTCTGCCTCCATCTCGCCATCGCATTCCAGCTCCGGCGCCCGCTCGCGGATCAGGGCGAGCGCCTTGCGCATCTTGATCGAGGACGGCGTGTCGGCCGCGCCGAAGTCGGAATGCGACAGCAGCGCGATCTTCGGCTCGATGCCGAAGCGCTCGACATGGCTGGCGGCGAGGATCGTCGTATCGGCGATCTCTTCGGCCGTCGGGTCGTGCCGGACATGAGTGTCGGCGAGGAAGAAGGCGCCCTTGCTGGTGATGATCAGGGTCATCGCCGCGATGTCACAGACGCCGGGCTCCAGCCCGATGATGTCGCGGATATGGCGCAGCCGCGACAGGAAGCGCCCTTCCAGGCCCGTGATCATCGCATCCGCCTCGCCGCGGACGACGGCGAGCGCCGCGATCACGGTGTTGTTGGTGCGCACCAGCGAACGCGCCGCCTCCGGCGTGATGCCGCGCCGGCCGGCGATGTCGAGATAGGTCTGGACGTAGTCGCGATAGCGCGGATCGTCCTCGGGGTTGATCAGCTCGCAATCGATGCCGGGACGGATCGACAGGCCGAAGCGCTTGACGCGGGTCTCGATCACCGACGGACGGCCGATCAGGATCGGGATCGCCATGCCTTCCTCGATCGCGATCTGCGCGGCGCGCAGCACGCGCTCATCCTCGCCCTCGGCATAGATCACCCGCTTCGGATCGGCCTTGGCCTTGGCGAAGAGCGGCTTCATCAGGAAGCCGGAGCGGAAGACGAAGCGCGACAGGTCCTCGCGATAGGCCTCGAGGTCGAGCAGCGGCTTCTTGGCGACGCCGGTCGTCATTGCCGCCTCGGCCACGGCCGGGGCGATGCGCAGGATCAGACGCGGATCGAACGGGTTGGGGATCAGCGAGGTCGCGCCGAAGGTCGAGGCCTCGCCGCCATAGGCGCGTGCTGCGACATCGGAGGTCGCCTCGCGCGCGAGCGCCGCGATGGCGCGCACGGCCGCGAGCTTCATCGGCTCGTTGATCGTCGTCGCCTGCACGTCGAGCGCGCCGCGGAAGATATAGGGGAAGCAGAGGACGTTGTTGACCTGGTTCGGATAGTCCGAGCGGCCAGTGCAGATCATCGCATCCGGACGGACGGCGAGCGCGTCCTCCGGCGTGATCTCGGGGTTGGGGTTGGCGAGAGCCAGGATCAGCGGCTTCTGCGCCATCTGCTTGGCCATCTCCGGCTTCAGCACGCCGGCGGCGGAGAGGCCGAGGAAGATGTCGGCGCCGCCGATGACGTCGGCGAGCGTGCGGGCGTCGGTCTCCTGGGCATAGACCTCCTTCCAGCGGTCCATCAGCGCCGTGCGGCCCTTGTAGACCACGCCCTCCAGGTCGGTGATCCAGATGTTCTTTCGGCTGGCGCCGAGCTCGACCAGGAGGTTGGTGCAGGCCAGCGCCGCAGCGCCCGCGCCGGAGACGACGATCTTGACCTCGGCGATCTTCTTAGCCGCGAGGTCGAGCGCGTTCAGGACGGCGGCGCCGACGATGATCGCCGTGCCGTGCTGGTCGTCATGGAAGACCGGGATGTTCATCCGGGCCTTCAGCTTCTCCTCGATCTCGAAGCATTCGGGACCTTTGATGTCCTCGAGATTGATGCCGCCGAAGGTCGGCTCCAGCGCCGCGACCACCTCGACGAATTTGTCGATCGCCTTCTGCTCGACCTCGATGTCGAAGCAGTCGATGCCGGCGAATTTCTTGAACAGAACGGCCTTGCCTTCCATCACCGGCTTGGAGGCGAGTGGGCCGATATCGCCGAGGCCGAGCACGGCGGTGCCGTTGGTGATGACGGCGACGAGGTTCTGGCGCGAAGTCAGCTCGGCCGCCTCGCTCGGGTCGTCGACGATCGCCTCGCAGGCCGCGGCGACGCCGGGCGAATAGGCCAGCGCCAGGTCGCGCTGGTTGCCGAGCGGCTTGGTCGCCTGGATCTCGAGCTTACCGGGCTTGGGAACGCGGTGGTAGACGAGTGCGCCCGAACGAAGATCCGCCGACAAGGTGCTCTTAGCCATCCCACGCTTCCTCTGCGCTGCCGTTGTGATTTGAGGAGGTCGCGCGGAAACGGGTGGGCGTCAAGCAGGGGCGGGCGGCGAAAGACTTGTGCCGCGATAAAAACGGCGCTGCGCCCACCCGGCAGGCGCTGCAGGAGCGGCCAAAGCCGCTGGATCCGAGGCGTGTGAAACAGCCGTGAAACAAAACTAAACATTACAAAGAAATAATGATTTCAAAGGCCTCCGCTGTTGCAGACTACCTCTCACCGGACCCGTGCGGATTTGAGCCCGGCGGGTCGCCCTTGGGAGGGGTTGATGGAAGCGACGCGATCCGCCTTCGAAGAAGTCGTCTCGTTGCGTCAGGCCAAGCAGCTGATCCAGTGCATGGCGCATGAGCAGAGCTTCCTGCTGCTCTCGCCGCCGGGGCTCGGCAAGTCCGAGCTGGTCTATGAAGCCGCGCGCGAGGCGGGCTTGCCCTGCCGCTCGCTGCTCGGCACCCAGATCGCCCCGGAGGACGTCAGCGGCATCCCGCGTATCGTCGGCGAGCGCTCGGTCTTCTGTCCGCCGCGCGTCTTGCTCCCGGAGAAGCCCGAGCCGTTCTGCCTGTTCCTCGACGAATTGCCGGCCTGCTCGCCCGATGTCCAGAAGGCCTTTTATTCGCTGCTGCTGGAGCGGCGACTCGGCGAGCATGCGCTGCCGAAGGGCACCTGGGTCGTCGCCGCCGGTAACCGCCTGCAGGACCGCGCTTTGGTGCGGTCGATGAGCTCGGCGCTGGTCAACCGCGTCACGATCCTGCAATTGCGCGTCGATACCGCCGATTGGCTGGTCTGGGCCCAGCGCGCCGGTGTGCGCGCCGAGATCCGCAGCTTCATCGCGACAATCCCCGACGCGCTGATGCGGCCGGTGCCGGCCGAGCCCGTGCCGTTCTCGACGCCGCGCGCCTGGACGCTGCTGTCAAGGGCGCTCGACATGGCCGACAAGGCCGGCTTCCTCAGCAATGAATTGCGGCGCGCGCTCGCCTTCGGCCGGCTCTCACCGGAGGACGCGGTGGTATTCTGCGCGCTCGCCGAGGATTCGATCGGCGCGGTGCGCCCGCTCGAGGACTATCTGCGCAAGCCGGAGCTGTTGCCGAAGGGCGATTCGGCCCGCTGGTTCATCCTCGACTGCATCCGCCAGTTCGTCAGGGATGGCCGCGCCGCCGGCTTTAAGCCGGCGGTGATCAACCGCTTCCTGCGCAACCTCTCCCATGAGCACCAGCTTCTCGTCCTGAACGACATGGTCGAGACTTGGGGGGCGCTCGGGGCGGACCGCGCCATGTACGAGATCCTGCGCAAGGTCGCGGCATGAGCACGGCATCCGACCTTTCGGCTGTCGACCGCGCCACCCATGCGCGGATCATGCGAGGCCTGCGGCTGGTGACGGTGCCGTTCCCGCATCTGGCCGGGCTTGCCGCCGCCGTGCGCGTCGAGATCGACGAACGCGTGCCGACCATGGGCGTCTTCGCTTCCGGCCGGCTGCTGGCGAACCCGGCCTTCACGGCAAGGCTCTCGGCCGACGATCTCGTCTTCGTGCTGGCCCACGAGCTGCTGCATCTGGCGCTGCGGACCCATGACCGCGCCCGCGGCAGCGCCACGCTCGAGTTCAACTACGCCCACGACTACATCATCAACGACATGCTGCGACACGCACTCGGAGTCACGACGATCCCGGCCGGCGGGCTCGACATGCAGGGTGCCCGCGAGCGCTCGGCCGAGGATATCGTGCTCGAGATGCGCCGCACCGGCAGCTACATGTCCTCGCGGACGCAAGTCTGGGAGGGGCAGGCGGTCACCGTGGAGCAGGTGCTCGGCGCGGCGCGTCAGGCGCCTCCTGGCGCGATGGGCGATGCGCTCGACGCGCAGCGCGAGCGCGAGCTTTTCCCTGAGGACAGCGCCGACCAGGCCGAGCGGGCACGGGCAGTCCGCGATCTCGCGGCGCGCGGCATGGTGCTGGCGAAGGCGATGGGCGCCCTGCGCGGCAGGGGCGACAGCCCAGGCGGCCAGCAGCAGAGCGTGCTGGCGCAGCGCGGCTTCTTCCACACGCCCTGGCATGTCGCGCTCCAGGCCTGGCTCGAAGGCGCAGCGCCGGGCGAGCGCACCTATACCCGCGCTTCGCGCCGCGGCCACGACCGCAGCGATGTCGTGCTGCCCGGCCGCAAGCGCCATTCCTGGATGCTGAACGTCATCCTCGATACCAGCGCCTCGATGAGCGACGACATCCCGAAGTCGCTCGGTGCGATCGCCGATTTCTGCGATGCGGCCGGGGTCGACGAGATCCGCGTCGTCCAGTGCGACACCGTCGTCACCTCGGATGAAGTGCTCTCGCCAGCCGCGCTCGCCGACTACCAGATCAGCGGCTATGGCGGCAGCGACCTGACGCCGGCGCTCGCCGCATTGGCGGACGATCCACGTGTCAGCGCCGCGATCGTCATCACCGACGGCGACATCACCTACCCCGGCGAGGCGGTGCCCTATGCCGTGCTGTGGGCGCTGCCGAAACCGTCGGGCTCATTCCAGCCGCCCTATGGGCGGGTCGTCGTGATGCAAGCGGGAGGCGCATCGTGAAAGTCGTTCAGGATCTCGTCGCCTATTTCGACAAGCGCGGAAAACTCTCGCGCCGGCAGCTCAGGACGCTGCTCGAGCAGAATGCGATCGCCTCGGACGCGCCGACCAATATGCACGGCCTCTGCGAGAAGGTCGGCACCGTCTACTATTTCCGTGTCACCGGCGTCCTGGAAGGCCAGCTCTGGGGTACCGACATCTATAGCGGCGATTCCACGATCGGTGCCGCCGCCGTCCATATGGGCCTGCTCAAACCGGGCAAGACCGGGGTCTTCAGGGTCACGGTGGTGACGCCGCCGGAGGAGCTCCCCGGCACCGAGCGTAACGGCGTCACCAGCACCCAGTACGGGCGCTACCAGTACGCCTGGCAGCTTTCACCACTCTGATCCTAGGCCTCAGGCCGCCAGCGCGCCGACGCCACCATCGTGCAGATGGCAGGCGGCGACATGCCCCGTCGCGATCTCCTTCAGCGCCGGACGCTCCACCTTGCAACGCGGCCCGGCCAGCGGGCAGCGCGGGTGGAAATGGCAGCCGGACGGCGGGTGCAGCGGCGAGGGGATCTCGCCCTTCAGCGGGGCGAAGCGCTTCTTGCGGGCGCTGATCGTCGGGACATTGGCGAGCAGCGCCTGCGCGTAGGGGTGCTGCGGGCCCTTGAACAATTCGCTCGCCGGCGCCGCTTCGACGACGCGGCCGAGATACATGATCACGACCCGGTCGGAGAGGTGCCTGACCACCGAGAGATCATGGCTAATGAAAAGATAAGTCAGGTTAAGTTCGTCGCGCAGCTTCATGAAAAGATTCAGGACTTGGGCCTGAATCGATACATCAAGTGCGGCGACGCTCTCGTCGCAGACGAGGAATTGCGGCTTGACCGCCAGCGCCCTGGCGATGCCGATGCGGGCGCGCTGGCCGCCGGAGAACTGGTGCGGATAGCGGCGGCGATAGGTGGAGTCGAGGCCGACCCGGTCGAGCATCTCGGCGACATAGGCGTCCTGCTGCGCCTTCGGCACCAGCCCGTGGACGACCGGCGCCTCGCCGACGATGTCGGTGACGCGCAGGCGCGGATTGAGCGAGGACATCGGGTCCTGGAAGATCATCTGGATGGCGAGCGTCGCCGCCTTGCGCTCCTCGGCCGACATCTCGTCGGTGTAGCGCCCGCGCCAGGAGACGCGGCCGGAGCTGGCATGGTGGACGCCGGCGACCACGCGCCCGAGGGTCGACTTGCCGCAACCGGATTCGCCGACGAGCCCGACGACCTCGCCCTGGCGGATCGAGAGGTCGACGCTGTCGACGGCGTGGACGGTCTGCTCGCTGTAGTTGGCGCCGAGCAGGTTGGCGAATTTCGAGGCGGCATCGAGCGGCTTGGTGAAGCGCTTCGAGACGCCTTCGAGCGTGAGGATCGGCGTGCTCATGCCGCGACTCCGGCGAGGTTCAGCGGGTGATGGCAGCGTACGCCGCGCTCTCCCGGGAACGGGGTGACGTCAGGGGCGATGGCGAGGCAATCGGCCTGCGCATAATCGCAGCGCGCCGCAAAGGCGCAGCCCTGCGGCAGACGCGCCAGCGACGGCGTCGAGCCCCTGATCTGGCGCAAGGGCGCACCGGGCTCGCCCTCTGCCGGCAGCGAGCCGAGCAAACCGTTGGTGTAGGGGTGGAGCGGGCTGTCGAGCACCGGATCGACAGCGCCGGTCTCGACGATGCGGCCGGCATACATCACCGCGATCCGGTCGGCGAGGCCGGCGACGACGCCGAGATCGTGGGTGATCCAGACCAAAGCCGTGCCGGTGTCGGCGCAGAGGCTCTGCATCTCCGCCAGGATCTGGCTCTGGATGGTAACGTCGAGCGCCGTGGTCGGCTCGTCGCAGATGATCAGCGGCGGGCGGTGCAGCAGGGCGATCGCGATCGCGACGCGCTGGCGCATGCCGCCGGAGAACTGGTGCGGATAGGCGTTGAGCCGCTCTTCCGGCGAAGGGATGCCGACCTTGGCGAGCGCGTCGCGGGCGCGCTCGCGCGCCGCCTTGTGCGAGACCTTGTCATGGGCGGTGACGGCCTCGACCATCTGCGTGTCGACGCGCAGGACCGGGTTCAGCGTCATCATCGGGTCCTGGAAGATCATCGCGACCTCGCGGCCGCGGACCTTGCGGAAGCCCTCCTCGTCGAGCCCGACCAGCTCCTTGCCGTTGAGCTTGATCGAGCCCTCGACGATCTTGCCGGGGGGGTCGATCAGCCCCATCACCGAGAAGCCGGTGACCGACTTGCCGGAGCCGGACTCGCCGACGAGGCCGAGCACCTCGCCGCGATCGACCCGGAAGGAGACGCCATCGACCGATTTCACCGTGCCGGCGCGGGTGAAGAAATGGGTCTTGAGGCCGCTGACTTCGAGAACGGGCGCCATCCTCACTTCTCCAGCCGCGGGTTGAGCACGTCGCGCAGGCGGTCGCCGACCAGGTTGATCGAGACGATGGTCATGAGCAGCGCAAAGCCGGGGAAGACCGAGATCCAGTAGCTGCCGGAGAGCATGTACTGAAAGCCGTTGGCGATCAGCACGCCGAGCGAGGGCTCGGTTTGCGGCAGGCCGACGCCGAGGAAGGACAGCGTCGCCTCGAGCGAGATGGCATGGGCCGTCTGCACGGTGACGATGACGATCACCGGCGCCAGGCAGTTCGGCAGGATGTGCCGGAAGACGGTGCGGGCATGGGACAGGCCCAGCGACTGCGCCGCCTCGACATATTCCTTGCGCCGCTCGACCAGCGCCGAGCCGCGCACGGTGCGGGCGTAATAGGCCCATTGCACCATCACCAGCGCGATGATGATCTTGTCGACGCCCTTGCCGAGGCCCGCGACCAGGATCAGCGCGACCAGCACGGACGGCAGCGAGAGCTGCAGGTCCACGAGCCGCATGATCGCGTTCTCGGTGCGCCCGCCGGCATAGGCGGCGATCAGGCCGATCGCCGCGCCGATGCTTGCCGCCAGGATGCCGGAGAAGGCGCCGACCATCAGTGAGATGCGCAGCCCGTAGAGGATGCCCGAGAGCAGGTCGCGGCCGACGCCGTCGGAGCCGAGCCACATGGTGAAGCCCTCGCCCGAGACCGAGCCCGGCGGCTGGCGCGAATCCATCACGTCGACGCTGGCGAGATCGTATGGGTTCTGCGGTGCGATCAGCGGGGCGGCCAGAGCGAGCAGCACGATCAGGATGAAGAGGGCGAGCCCGAACAGCGCCAGCCGGTCCTCGATGAAGGAGCGGACAAAGCGCCGGAACGGCGTCTCCTCCTTGGCGGGGGGGGCCGGCGGCGTGGCCGCGGCGGAGGGCAGGGCGGCTTCGCTCATGATGTCGCCTCCGTCAGGCGCACGCGTGGGTCGAGCGCCGAATAGATCAGGTCGACCAGGAGGTTGATGGTGACGAACAGCACGACGACGACCATGACGTAAGCCACGATCACCGGCCGATCGAGCCGGGTGATCGCCTCGAGCAGCAGGCGGCCCATGCCCGGCCAGGCGAAGATCGTCTCGGTCACCACCGAGAAGGCGACGAGCGAGCCGAACTCCAGCCCGAGCACGGTGACGATCGGGATCATGATGTTCTTGAGGATGTGGACGCCGATGATCCGGCCCTGCGACAGGCCCTTGGCCCGGGCGAACTTGACATAGTCCATCAGCGCCGCCTCGCGGGCGCCGGCTCGCGCCAGGCGGATCACCAGCGAGATCTTCAGCAGCGCCAGGTTGAACGCCGGCAGGGCGACATGCTGCCAGCCCTGGAGCGAGAGCAGCGAGGTCTCGAAACCGAGGATCGAGACGGTCGGCCCACGCCCCGTCGCCGGCAGCCAGCCGAGGCTGACCGCGAAGGTCAGGATCAGCATCAGGCCGACCCAGAAGGTCGGCAGCGAGAAGCCGAGGATCGAGATCGCCATGATGAAGCGCGACAGCCGGCTCTCCGGCTTCAGGCCGGCATAAAGTCCGAGCGGCAGGCCGATCAGGATCGCCAGCACCAGCGCGACGAAGGCGAGCTCCAGCGTCGCCGGCATGCGGCTGAGGATCAGCTTGATCGCGGATTCGCCGTGGACGAAGGAGCGGCCGAGATCGCCCTGGGCGGCATTCTTGAGGAAGACGAGGAACTGCTCCCAGATCGGCCGGTCGAGCCCGAGCGCGCGGGCCGTCTCGGCGATCTGCTGCTGGTCCATCTCCGGCGAGATCAGCATGTAGATGGGATCGCCGACGACGTTCACGCCGAAGAAGACGATCACGAGCATCGCCGCGATGACGAAGAAAGCTTGCGCCAGGCGGCGCAGGACGAATGCCAGCATGGTCCGGTGCCTTCCGGAGCGGGTTGCGTGACGCCACCCCGACCGGCCGAGCCGGCGGGATGGCGCCTTCGCATTTCAACAGGAAAAGAGTGTCGCGCGGTCCGGACCGGGCTTCAACCCGGTCCGGATCAGATCGGCGGAACCGGCTATTCCTTACGGATGCCGGTCGCGAGCGTGTACTCGTCGGTGCGGGCCTGCACCTTGACGCCCTTGCGCGAGGCCCAGGTGTTCAGCTGGTAATGCGTCGGGATCAGGCCGACATCGTTCATGCTGATCTCCATCGCCTCGGCCAGGGCGGCATCGCGCTTGGCGTCGTCGACGGTGCGCAGCGCCTCGTCGAGCTTGGCGTCGAAGGCCGCGTTGGAGTAGCGGCCGCGATTGGTCGCGCCCATGCCCTTCTTCGGGTCGAAGGTGGCGAGCAGCGCCTTCAGCGAATCCGAGGATTCACCGGTGCCGGCGCCCCAGCCGACCAGGATGAACGAGAACTCAGGCACATTGCCCTGGCCGCCCTGCGACGCGCGGGTGAAGAAGTTCGCCGACGGCAGCGTCTCGACCTCGGTCTCGATGCCGAGGCGCGAGAACATCTGCGCGACAGCCTCGATGATCTTGGTGTCGTTGAGATAGCGGTTGGTCGGCCCGTGCAGCTTCATCTTGAAGCCGTTCGGGTAGCCGGCCTCGGCGAGCAGCTTCTTGGCGCCGTTGAGATCGTAGGCGACGGGCTTCAGTTTCTTGGAGGTGCCGAAGAAGCCGTCGGGCAGGAGCTGGCCGGCGGGGATCGCCTCCTTCTCCATGATGCGCTCGACGATGCCCGGCCGGTTGATCGCCATCGACAGCGCCTGGCGGACCTTGAGGTTGCGCAGCGGGTTCTTGATCTCCGAGCCGTCCTTGCCCTTGATGAAGGGCGAGACCTCGCGGAAGTGATCCATGTGGAAATAGATCACCCGGTTCGAGACCGTGCTCGAGACGCTGAGCTTGGCATCGCCCTTGAGGCGGGCGACGTCGGAGGTCGGCACGTTCTCGATCACGTCGAGATCGCCGGCGAGCAGCGCCGCGACGCGGGTCGGCGCCGAGGTGATCATCCGGAAGGTGACCTTCGACCAGGGCTCCTTGCCGCCCCAGTAGTTCTCGTTCGGGGTCAGCACGACGCGGTCGCCCGCGACATATTCGGCCTGCTTGTACGGACCGGTACCGCCGGCGGCGCATTTGCCGAGGTTGAAGTCCTCGGTGGTGGTGTCCTTGCACTTGGCCGAGATGATACCGAAGGTCGACAGATCGGTCGGGACCAGCGGGGCAGGTTCGGTGGTCTTGATCCGGATCGTGTAGTCGTCGACCTTGCTGAACTCCTTGCCGCGGACATAGGCGTTGAAGCTCGACGGGCTCTTCGGCACGTTCGGGGCGCGCTGCATGGTGGCGATCACGTCGTCCGCGGTGAACGGCGAGCCGTCATGGAACTTGACGTTCTTGCGCAGCTTGAATTCCCAGGTCGTGTCGTCGATCGCCTTCCAGCTCTCGGCGAGCGCCGGCTTCAAAGCCTGTTTCTCATCCTGCCCGACCAGCGGCTCGTAGATGTGGCGGGCCATCAGGTTGTTGGGGGTGAGGTTGTGATAATGCGGGTCGAGCGAGCTGAGTTCGGCCGACAGGCCGATCTTGAGCTCCTGGGCCGATGCGATGCCGGCGATGCCGATGACCGGAGCCGCCAGAATGGCGAGCTTGAGAGCTTTCAGCCCCTTGGCGCTGAACGTTTTCATTCCGAACCTCCCGATGGCTTTGAGGCGCCATCTTTCACAACTGAGCCGCGCGTGGCGAGTCGCCGGATTGGCCGGTCTGCCCCTGATCTCGCCCGCCCCGGCTTGTAGAACGATTTCATATACCTGTAAATTATACGGCGAGCGCAATCATATAATCAAAACGCATAAATGGATGCGGGCTGCGGATAGGGAGGAGGCGACCATGGCGAACACAGCAAGTGCCGATCGGCGGCCTCCGAGCCTGCGCGAACTCGAGGTGCTGCAGGCTATGATCGCGACCCGCAAGACGGTGGCAGCAGCGCAGATGCTCGGCATCTCGCAGCCCGCGGTGTCGCGGGCGCTCGCCGCGCTGGAAGCCCATGTCGGCCGCCCGCTCTTCGCGCGCGAAGGCGGCAGGCTTGTGCCCACTGCAGACGCCTTTGCGCTCGACGCAGAGGCGCAGCCGATCTTCGCGGCGCTGGAAAGGCTGAACAGCTGGCCCGGCCATGCCGTTCAGGCGAGCGTGCTGCGCATCGCGACCCCGCCGACCCTGGCTCAATTCGTCCTGCCGCCGGTTCTGGCGGAGTTCCGCCGGCAGGAGCCCGATGTCGTGGCGAATGTCGAGATCGACACCAGCTCGACCGTGATCACGCAGGTCGCGGACCGCGCCGTCGATCTCGGGCTGGTCGACATGTCGGCCTCGCATATCGGTATCCATGGCGAGGTGGTCCGGGAGGCCGTCGCGCATGTCCTGATGCCCGTAGGGCACCCGCTCGCCGATCGCGAGCTGTTGAGCCCGCAGGACCTCGCCGACGAGCCGATCATCGCTCTCGCGCGGCGCTTTCCCGAGCGCATCAAGGTGGAGCAGGCCTTCGCCGACGCTGGCGTGGCCCTGCGCCTGGTCGGAGAGGGCACGGCAGCGGTCTTCGTCGCCGAGATGGTCAGGCAGCGCGTCGGCCTCGCCTTGCTGAACCCGTTTCCACTGACGCTCGGCGGCATGCGGGGGCTGGTGGCTCGCCGGTTCGCGCCGGCCATCGCTTATCGGACGATGCTGTTGTTCCCGTCCGCCGGGCCGGTCGCGCCGGCGGCGCGCCGATTTGCCGATCTGCTGATCGCGATGCAGCCTGAGGATGGCCTGACCAGGCCGATCCGGTAGCGCGGCTCAGAACGCCTTGAAGGTGATGATCGTGTGGGTGTCGGCGATCTCGGGGATCGACTGCACCTTCTGGGCGACGAAATGGCCGATATCGACCTCGGCCGCGACATGGAACTTGGCCAGGATGTCGTAATTGCCGGCGGTCGAATAGATCTCCGAGGCGATCTCGCGGTCGGCGAGTTCGCTGGCGACCTCATAGGTCTTGCCGAGCCTGCATTTGATCTCGACGAAGAAGGTCTGCATCGCGCGCTCCGGAATCCTGTCGCCTCTGGATAGAGCCTGCTGCGGGCGGGTCAAGCGCCCGCGAGTTCGGCGACCCGCCGCGTCATCGCGTCCTGCGGATCGGCGAGGCCGGCGATCACCGTGAAATGGTTGGCGCCGTCGATTTCCTCATAGCGGGTTCGAGCGCCTTCCAGCCCCCAGACATCGGTCAGCCGGCGGCTCTGCTTGTGGTATTCGGCGCTTTCGGCCCCGCCGACGACAGCATCCATGACGAGACCGGAGGGGGCCGGCCAGAACAGCGGGCTTTCGCGCTCGGCGCCCTCCATCGTCAGGCCGAGCGCCTTGTTGATGCTGGTCTCGGTCAGGGGCTTCAGATTGTAGAGCCCGGAGATGCCATAGGCGGCGGGTACGACGTGTTCCGGCAGCTTGGCGTCGACATTCCCCCAGTCGGTCGCCAGCAGGCAGGCGGATAGATGGCCGCCGGCCGAGTGTCCGGCCGCGACCACCGGCAGGTTGTAGCGCCGCCAGATCGCGGCGGCGGCCTGCTGCAGCTCCCAGACGATGTGGCCGACCTCGACCTGCGGGCAGAGATCGTAGCCCGCGACCGCGACCGGGACGCCGCGCTGGTTCAGCCCGCGCGCCATATGCGAGAAGAAGCTCGGATCGAGCGCCTGCCAGTAGCCGCCATGGATGAAGAGCACGATCGCCTGGCTCTTCACCGCCTCCGGCTTGAACAGGTCGTAGGTCTGGCGCAGGCCCGCGCCATAGCGGATGCCGAGTTCGCTGACAGCGGTCTCGCGATAGGCCGCCGCATCGCGAGCCCAGCCGGCGATCAGGTCGGGATGCTCGGGGACGCGGGCGCGGTTGTTGTATTCAACTTCGTAGTCGGGGGCCGTGCTGGTATCGCTCATCGGATCCTGGGCCGGGCCTCGTAGACACGGCATCTGCTCAAGTTCGCGGGTGGGTGAGGGCGCTCCCTGTCCCATGCGCGCACTCTGCGTCATGGGCTTTGACAGGTCGAGAGACAAACGCGACAAGGCGATGCCCGTTCCGCCGGAGGTGCCAGATGGACAACCCCGTTCTCGCCGAAGTCACCCGTGGCTCTACGGTCGAGTCGCGTCATCGCGGCGCGGCCATCGTCGTCGATGCGGACGGGGCGGTGGTGCTCTCGCTCGGCGATGTCGATCGCCCGGTCTTCCCGCGTTCGGCGGTGAAGGCTTTGCAGGCTCTGCCGCTGCTGGAGAGCGGCGCCGCCGATCGCTATGGCCTGATCCCGGCGGAGATCGCGCTCGCGGTCTCCTCGCATTCCGGTGAGGAGCTTCATGCGGAGACTTCGCTCGCCATGCTGAGGAAGGCTGGCCGCGACGCGGGCTGCCTCGAATGCGGCGCGCATTGGCCGATGGGGGAGGCGGCGGCGCGGGCGCTCGCCAGGGCCGGCCGCGAGCCGAGCGCGCTCAACAACAACTGCTCGGGCAAGCATGCCGGCTTCGTCTGCCTGTCCTGCGGCATCGATGAGGACCCGGGCGGCTATGTGAAGGCCGGCCACAAGGTGCAGCAGGCGGTACGTGCCGCGCTGGAGGAGGTGACCGGCGCTCCGCACAAGGCCGAGCTCTCCGGCACCGATGGCTGCTCGATTCCGACCTATGCGGTGCCGCTCAAGGCGCTGGCGCTCGGCTTCGCCCGCTTCGGCACCGGCAATGGCCTCGGGCCCAAGCGCGCCGAGGCGGCGCGCCGCATCCGCGAGGCGGTCGCCGCCAACCCGTTCATGGTCGCTGGCACCGGCCGCTTCGACACCCGCTTCATGGAGGTCTTCGGCGCCCGTGCCTTCATCAAGACCGGTGCCGAAGGTGTCTATTGCAGCACGCTGCCGGAGCTCGGCTACGGCATCGCGCTGAAATGCGATGACGGCGCCGGCCGCGCCACCGAGATCGCCATGGCCGCGCTGGTCGAGCGCTTCTTGCCACGGAACGAAGGGGACGAAGCAGCCTTCGCGCCGTTCCGCGAGACGGTCATGAAGAACTGGAACGGCATCGAGGTCGGCCGTGTCCGTGCGGCGGAGGCGCTGCGGCCGCGCGCTTGACGGCGATGACGTGCCGGCACGACGGTTGCTGCCCGCCCCTGGTCCCGCGCGATGCCGCCTGTTTCCACACCAGCTGAGAACTCCGCCGCGAAAGGCCGCTCCGGCGCCTTCGGTCGTGATCTGCTCGCCGGGCTGACGCTCGCGGCGATCACCATTCCAGAGCAGATGGCGACGGCACGGCTCGGCGGCTTCGAGCCGCAGATCGGCTTCTATGCCTTCGTCGCCGCGACGCTGGGCTTTGCCCTGTTCGGGGCGAGCCGCCTCCTGACGGCCGGGGCCGATTCGACGATCACGCCGATCTTCGTCAGCGGCCTTGCGGCGCTGGCGGCGGGTGGGGCGATCCCGGCGGGCTCCGCGACCCTGCTCGCACTGCTGGTCGGGCTCGCGCTCGTCGTCGCCGGCCTGCTCCGGCTGGGCTGGATCGCCGATCTTCTGTCCGTGCCGGTTCTGACCGGCTTCCTCGCCGGTATCGCCGTCCATATCGCCGTGTCGCAATTGCCCGGTCTGCTCGGCATTCCCGGCGGCGGCCATCACATCGCCGACCAGCTCGCCGCGCTCTGGCACGGGCTCGGCGGCGTCAACCCGATCTCGCTGGTGCTCGGCCTCGCGACGCTCGTGATCGTGGATCTGTGCGAGCGCTTCGCGCCGCGCGTGCCGGGCGCGCTGCTGGCGCTCGTCGGAGCGACGGCGGCGGTCGCGCTCTTCCGGCTGGAGACACACGGTGTCGCAGTGCTCGGCGCCCTGCCGTCGGGCTGGCCGAGCCTTGCGCCGCCGGTGCTCGACTGGGCCGATATCCGGGGCCTCGTTCCGCTCGCGCTCGTCATCGCGCTGGTGGTGATGATGCAGACGGCGACGGTGAGCCGTTCCTTCCGCGACCCCGACGGCACCGAGCCCAAGGTCGACCGCGATTTCATCGGGCTCGGCGCGGCGAATGTGCTCGCTGGGCTCGCCAGCACCTTTCCGGTCAATGCCAGCCCGCCGCGGACGGCTGTGGTTGCCGAGAGCGGCGGGCACTCGCAGCTGGCGGCAGTGACCGCGGCGCTGATCGTGCTCGCGCTCGCCGTCGCCGGCGGCTCGCTGCTGGCGCAGGTGCCGGTGGCGGCACTGGCCGGCGTGCTGTTCTTCGTGGCGCAGCGTATCGTCCGGGCCGAGGTCATCCGCAGGATAGCCGGCCAGTCGCGGACCGAGTTCGCGCTCGTCCTGCTCACCGCCGTCGCCATTGTCTGGTTGCCGGTCGAGACCGGCGTCGCGGTCGGGATCGGCCTGTCGCTGCTGCACGGTGTCTGGATGACGACGCGCAGCGAGCCGATCGAGCAGTTGCGCATTCCCGGGACCACGATCTGGTGGCCACCCGAGCCCGGCCGCCAGGGCGAGCAGGTCGAGGGCGTGCTGGTGATCGCCTTCCCAGCGCCGTTGCTCTTCGCCAATGCCGAAATCTTCCGGCGCGGTGTGCTGGCGCTGCTGGCTGAGCGGAAGCCGGCCCTGCTCGTGCTAGATGCCGGCGGCATCCCTGCCATCGACTATACCGCGGCTCAGGGCCTGCTCGCCGTGGCGCAGGCCTGTCGGCAGCAGGGTGGCACCTTCGCCATTGCCCGGGCCGAATCCGTGCGCGCGCTGCAGGCGTTGCAGGATTTCGGCGTCATCGCCGAAATCGGGGCGGCGCATATCTTCCATAGCGTCGAGGAGGCGGTGAGGGCGCTCGCACCCACCGCGAAAGGGGCATCATGAGCTATTCGGTCGAGCCAAGGCTGCATCCCGTCGCCATCTCCGATCTTCGTCCGACGCAGATCAGCGTCGGCATGCGCGAAGTCGAGATGAAGCGGATTCACTGGCGGGCGGAGCGCGAGGAAAAGGGCGCCGATTTCCTTGGCAGCCACGCCGTCCCGGTCGTCATCGGCCCGAAACGGCGCCCCTATCTGATCGATCATCACCATCTCGCGCTCGCTCTGCATCTGGAGGGCGAGGAAGAGGTGCTGATCACCGTGGTCGCCGACCTCTCGCGGCTGGGCAGGGACGAGTTCTGGAGCGTCCTCGACAATCGCAGCTGGATGCATCCCTTCGATGCCGAGGGGAACCGGCGCGGCCCCGATGAGATCCCGCGCAAGGTTTCCGGCCTCGTCGACGATCCCTATCGCTCGCTGGCGGGGGCGCTGCGGCTCGCCGGCGGATATGCCAAGACCGAGGCGCCGTTCAGCGAGTTCCTCTGGGCCGATTTCCTGCGCCGGCGCGTCAAGCCCGACCTCGTCAGGCGCTTCTTTCCCAAGGCGCTGCGCAAGGCCCTCGACCTGGCGCGGTCGCCGGAGGCCGGGCATCTGCCGGGCTGGTGCGGCCCGGCCGATTGATCGTCAGCCGACGGAGTTGCCCTCGACCCGGACGCCGGCGGCGCGCTTGTCCTCGCCCCTGGTCAGGTCGCCGGTCACCGCCTTGCCGAACTCGGTGCCGACCACCGCGCCGAGCTTCGCCTCGCTGATCACATTGTTGGCGATCAGCGCATTGCGCTCTTTCGGGATCAGCGAGACCGAGATGCCGATCCCGGTCCGTCTGACGACATTGCCGGTGGCGACGAGATTGCGCATCGCCCAGGACCAGCCGAGAGAGATGCCGGCCTCGCTGGCATTCTCGATGACGTTGCCAGTGACCGCCGCTTCCGCCTCGACATGGACGCCGAGGCCGCCGACGAGTTCCTTGCCCTTCGGCGCCAGGCCTTTTTGCGCGTTGCGGATGATGTTGTTGGCGAAGACCGAGAGCCGGCCGCCATGGTCGAGATTGGTGATGTTGGCACCCTGGGCGCAGTCCTCGACCAGATTGTTGGCGATGATCGCGCCCTCGAAGGCGAATTCCGAATAGAGCCCGGTCTCGCCGCAGCGACGGCCCTGATTGCCGAGGATCTGCACGCCCGAGCCGGAATTGTTGCGGATGAAGGTCAGGGCGCAGTCGCGCAACGTATTGCCTTCGATCACGACGCCGCCGGCGCGGAAGAGGCTGATGCCGTTGCCGTTCGGCCCGTCGCCGCCGGCATCGTTGCGGATGCGGTTGAGACGGTTGCCGCGGATCAGGCTCTGCTCGTCCCCCGCCTGGCTGCGCCAGAGCTGGATACCGTTGTTGCCGCAATCCTCGACCGTGTTGGCTTCGATCGAGAGTCCGCGCGAATCGAGCGAGAACAGCGCCGAATCACGCATCGAGCGGAAGCGGTTGCGCTCGATGCGTCCCGCCGTGCGATTGAGCGTCAGCCCGACCGAGCCGGCATTGGCGAACTCGCAATCGGACAGGGCGAAGTCGAGCACCTCCTCGGCATTGAGCAGGCCGCCGCGCTGGCCGAGCTTGATGTCGAGCCCGTCGAGCACGATCCCCGAGACGGCCGCGCGCTTGATCCGCCGCGCCACCAGCAGCGGGCCGGCTTGCGCTGCGATGAACTGCGTCGCGCCGGGGACGCCGATCAGGCGGGCATTCTCTGGCAGGACGACATTGCCGATGCGGTAGCGGCCGGGCGCGACGATCAGCGGCGCATCGCGCTTCACCGCCTCGACCAGCGCTGACTGGAGCGTGCGCGACTGGTCCTCGGATGAGCCCGGTCGCAGGCCGAATTGCGTCGCTTCGAGCCCGAGCATGCCGAGCTGAGCCGGTGTGTTCGGGCGCGGCGCCTGTGCCAGGACGGGACTTGCCGAGGCCGCAACCGTGCCGAAAAGGGCCGTCCGCAGCCAGTCGCGGCGCGAGAGCGTCATCAGAGCCTCCATGGACCTGCAGCTTTCAAGAGGCGTGCCGGAGACCCGGCGTTGCTGGCGGGTTAGAGACCGAGCGCCCTGGCGATCTCGTCGGCGGCGGCGGTCGGCGCCATCTCGCCTGCCGCGACGGCCGCTTCCAGCTTCGGGGTGCGCGCTTTCAGGGCCGGGTCGTGCCGCAGCTTGGCCTGCAGCCGGTCCTGCACCATCGCCCAGATCCATTTGACGTCCTGCCGCCGGCGCTTCTCGGCGATCAACCCCTTGGCCTCGAAGCGGGTGCGGTGTTCCTCGATCCTGGCCCAGAGGCTATCGAGACCGGCGCCGGTCAGGCCGGAGATCGTCACCACCGGCGTTGACCACAGCGGCGAGGCCGGGGCGAGGATGTGCAGCGCCGCCTTGTATTGCGCGGCGGCGGCGCGCGCGGCGGTCGCGCCCTCGCCGTCGGCCTTGTTGACCGCGAGCATGTCGGCGAGCTCGATGATGCCCTTCTTGATGCCCTGCAATTCGTCGCCGGCATTGGGCAGCATCAGCACGAGGAAGAAATCGGTGAGATCGGCGACGGCAGTCTCCGACTGGCCGACGCCGACCGTCTCGACCAGGATCACGTCGAAGCCGGCGGCTTCGCAGAGCAGCATGGTCTCGCGCGTCTTGGCCGCGACGCCGCCCAGCGTGCCGGAGGAGGGGGAGGGACGGATATAGGCGTTGGGATCGACGGCGAGCCGCGCCATTCGCGTCTTGTCGCCGAGGATCGAGCCGCCGCTGCGCGTCGAGGACGGGTCGACCGCGAGCACCGCGACCTTGTGGCCTTGCTCCGTCAGATAGCTGCCGAGCGCGTCGATCGTCGTCGACTTGCCGACGCCGGGCACGCCGGTGATGCCGACCCGGATCGCCTTGCCGGTGTACGGAAGCAGACGGGAGAGCAGGGCCTGCGCCTGTTCGCGATGGTCGGCGCGCCGGCTTTCCGCGAGCGTGATCGCCTGCGCCAGCGCGGCGCGCTCGCCCCTGAGAATCGCATCGCCGAGCGCTGTGAGGTCGACCATGCCCGCTGGTAGCAAGAGAGCGCCCGCAGCGGAAGCGAGGCTTTCGGCGACAGGGACATCGTCGATGCTCTTGCCAAGCGGCGAGGACGGTGGGACGAGTCCCGCGAGAGGCGGAGAGTGTGTCGTGTCCGGCTTGCGGTTTGTCGTCCTGGCCCTGCTGTTGCCGCTCGCGCTTGCCGCGTGCGGCGGCTCGCCACGCCTGTTGGTGGTTTCGGCCACGAGGCCCGAGGACACCGCCGGCACCGTCCGTATCTTCGTCGCGACCTCGCGCGCCTCGACCAGGCAACCAGAATATTTCAACGGCGAGCGCAGCGCCTCGCTCGGCTTCGCCCGGCTCGACATCAGCGTCCCGCACGCTCACAAAGTCGGCCAGCTCGAATTGCCGGGCAGCGTCAGCAGTGCCGGCGATCCGGCCAGCCATTTCACCGTTCAGGCCGTCGAACGTTTCTCCGAGCCGGAGATGCTGAAACAAGTCAAGGCAGCGGTCGGCCAGCGGCGACAAGCGGACCGCGAGGTGCTTGTCTTCGTCCATGGCTTCAACACCAATTTCGCCGACGCCGCCTTCCGCTTCGCCCAGATCGTCACCGATTCCGGCTTCAAGGGCGTGCCGGTGCTGTTTACCTGGCCGTCGCGGGCGCAGATTTTCGCCTATCCCTATGATCGCGACAGCGCCGATTTCTCACGCGATGCGCTCGAAAACGGCCTGCGCGTGATCGCCCGTGATCTCGGCGCCAATCGCTTCGACATCCTGGCGCATTCGATGGGGACGTTGCTGACGGTCGAGACCCTGCGCCAGGCGGCGATCCGCGGCGACGGCAGCTTCGGCGGCAAGCTGCGCAATGTCATGCTGGCCGCGCCCGACATCGACCTCGACGTCTTCAAGACGCAGCTCGCCACGATCAAGCGGCCGGTCACCGTCTTCGTCTCCTCGGATGACCGGGCGCTCGACTTCTCGCGCCAGTTCGCCGGCGACAAGAAGCGGCTGGGCGCGATCTCGGAGAAGGACACCGATACGGTCGCCGACCTGCAGCGTGCCGGTGCGCAGATCATCGACCTGTCGGGCGATCGTAGCGGCGACGATTACAATCACGGCAAGTTCGCGACCACGCCGCGCATCGTCGAGTTGATCGGGCGGCGGCTCAGCGCCGATGGCCTGGAGGGCGGCGGGGGTGGGAGCATGCTCGGGCTCGACTCCAAGGCTTCGCCGTCCTTTGTCGCGCGCGACAAATAGCTGCCCAATTCTGGCCGCGTTGATCTGGCCTTAAGGGTTCGCGGCCAGAAGGTTTGCACCTCCCAATTCGGAACCGACCAGTGACCTCGCCTTCGCGATACGCCGTTTCACGCCGCTCCTTCGTCGCCCTGTTCGGGCTGGGGCTGGCCGGCTGCGCGCAGAGCGAAGCCTCGGTCTCGCCCTTCATCGGGCCGGCGGATTCTTCCGCCTTCGGCAAGGAGCCGCAGCTGCTCGTTGCGACGACGCGCAAGTCGACCGGTGATCGCCCACCCTATTTCGGCTCCGAACGCGGCAGCGGGCTGAGCTTCGCCGAGGTCAGGCTGTCGGCGCCGGGACGCGGCGTCGCTGCGCAGGTGAGCTCGGCCGTCAGCGGCGACTGGGCCGTGCTCGGCGTGACCCGGCGCAGCGCGAGTGACGCTGCCCGCACCTTCGCCGATGCCGCGACCGGCCGCGACGTGCTGCTCTATGTCCACGGCTTCAACGAGACCTTCGAATCGGCTGCGCACAGCGCCGGCCAGCTCTCGCATGCACTCGCCTTCGAGGGGCGCACCGCGCTCTTCACCTGGCCGTCCGGCGGCGGACTGCTCGCCTACGCCTATGACCGCGAGAGCGCGCTCTGGTCGCGCGACGGCTTCGTCCAGACCCTTAAGGCGCTGGTCGCCAACCCGACGATCGGGCGCATCAACATCGTCGCGCATTCGATGGGCAGCTTCCTGGCACTGGAAGGCCTGCGCGAATTGCGCGATTTCGAGGGGCTCTCCGATCGGATCGGCGCCGTCGTCCTGGCCTCGCCCGATGTCGACATCGACGCTTTCGAGCAGACGGTGCCGAAGCTCGGGCCGATCGCCCATCGCATGACCGTGATCATCGATCCTGGTGACAAGGCCCTGGCCGTCTCCTCCCGCATCGCCGGCGGCGTCGCCCGCGCGGGAGCCGCCGATCGCGAGCGGCTGGAACAGCTCGGCGTCCGCGTCGCCGACACCGCCGGCCGCGGCTGGAGCCTGCTGCGCCACGACCTCTTCCTGTCGAACGGCGAGGTCACGCAGGTGGTGCGCCGCGCGATCGACCGGGCGCGATCCTGAGAACGGAGGCCGGAGCCTCCGTTCCGGGCCTTTATTGTCTCAGCCGGCAGGCTTGAGCGCGATGACCGAGCGCGCCGCCTTCTCGATCGCCGCGCGAATGGAGCAGCGGCGCGTAGTCGCCGGCCGCCCAGAACAGCGCGAGATCGCGATAATGCGGGCTGCAGGCGTCGCACGACTGGCCGGGCGTGTTGATGAAGCGGCTCTCGTCCCAGTCGCCAACATCCAGCACCATGCGGAATGACGCGCCCGCGATCCCCTTGAAGTCGGAGATCCGGTATGGATGGCGGGCATTGCCGGCCGCCACGGACGGCAGGTCGCGCAGGGCTAGGCGGATTTCTGCATCGCCCCGGGTTCGCCGAACCAGCGCGAGGCCGCTTTGGCGAGCTCCGCCCCATCGGAGGCGCCTGCGCTGGCCCACGCAACGAAGCCATCGGGCCGCACCAGCACAGCGCTCAAGCCGAGCCGATCCTTGGCATCGCTGGCGATATAGGCGATGCGACCTTGCCAGCCGCCTGCAAGCGCCCGGAGCGGCGCTCCAGCGTCGAAATCAAGCAGCAGGCCGGTTCCTGTCCGGAGGTGCTCGCCCAGCCTGGTGCCATCGGCCAGTTCGAAGTCCGGAACGCTGCGGCCGACCAGCGGGTGGCTGCCGCCCAGATCGTAGCGGAGCGTGACGCCCCAGACGCGCTCGGTGAAATAGGTCGCGCCATCGCGCGTGTCGATGAGGTCGCGGATGATCGCTTCGAGCGCGCGCGAGCTCCGGCTCGGCCGCATCAGCCCGACCTGTGCCCGCGACCAGTCGAGAACCTGAGCCCCGACCGGATGCCGTTCACGCGCATAAGTGTCGAGCAGACCGGCCGGTGCGTCAGCGCGGATCGCGGCAGCCAGTTTCCAGCCGAGGTTCATCGCGTCACCGAGGCCGAGATTGAGCCCCTGGCCGCCCAAAGGAGAATGGATATGCGCGGCATCACCCGCGAGCAGCACTCGCCCTTTGCGGTAGGCCGTTGCCTGATGGGCGCGGTCCGTCCAGGTGGTGGCGAGCTTGAGGGCCGTCAGCGTGACGTCCTTGCCCGATACCCGGCGCAAAACGGCTTGCACATGCGCGAGATCGATCTGCCGGGCCCGGTGAAGGGTGCCGCCGTCGAACTCGACCATCGCGATCGTCCCGGGCCGGGCGTAGGTGTACATGCCCGTCGGCGTATAGCGGCGACCCGGGCTGAGCTGATCCAGGTCTGCCATCTCGACTTCGACGGAATAGCCGGTGAACTCGGGGTCGGTGCCGACGAACTCGAATCTGCCCGCCTTGCGCACCACGCTGCGACCACCATCGCAGCCGACGAGCCAGCGTCCGCGGAAGGCTTCTCCGCCAGCATGGACCGTGACCTCGTCATCCGAGAGGTCGAAGCCCTCGATGGCGAAGCCGCGCTTGATCTCGGCACCCATGGCGCTGGCGCGGGCACCCAGGACGGATTCGATGTGCTCCATCGTCACCGCCATGTTCGTTCCGGCCGGGCTCGGCAGCCGGTACGGCCATTTCGAGGTGTCGATGTCGTCGACATAGAACTGGATGCCGGCGAAATGACCGGCGGGCCGGCGCGGCTGCTGCGTCCAATGCGCGGCAGCCGAAACGCCGCCGCTGCTCGCGTCGCCTTTCGCAAGTGGAGCTGCCGCGACATCATTCAGCAGGCCGCGGCGATAGAAGGCTTCGAGCGTAGGCGCTGAAAGACCGCGCATCCCGAACGGAAGCCGTTTCAGGGGCGAGTGCGGGTCTGCGGCCTGCTCCAGCACCAGGACCGAAAGGTTGGCAAGCCGCAGCTCGCAAGCGAGGAACAGGCCGACGGGGCCGGCGCCTGCGATCACGACATCATAGGGAACCGGATGGGGGCTGCGCATGAACTGCTCCTGGGTCGATGTTCGACCGGAGCGTTCCTCGCGTTTCGAGAACCGCACGGACGAACGATTGGACGCCTGATGGCGTCCGACGTTCGTCGTGGGGATCTCGTGCACGAAGCCAAAGACCAGAGCTTTCGTTACCGAAAGGACTTGGGCTTACCAGACCAAGTCTGCCTTTTCCGACGTGGGCGATATAGCGTCGCAGCGATCCATCTGCAACGGGCGCGGCCAAGCACGCTATAGCGGCGGCAGGCCGACCCGCTTCTTGATCGTCGCCAGAGCGAAATTGGATTCGACCGACTGGACGCATTTCAACCGCGTCATCTTCTGCTTCAGGAAGCGCTCATAGCCCTCGATGCCGTCGGTCAGCACGCGCAGCAGATAGTCCTGGCTGCCAGTCATCAGATAGCATTCCGCCACTTCGGGCCAGTTCTCGACCGCCTTCTCGAATTCGGCGATCTGCTCCGTGTTCTGCTGGCTGAGCCGGACCGAGACGAAGACGCTGAAGGGCAGGCCATAGGCCTTCGGATCGACGATCGCCGAATAGCCCTTGATGACGCCGGTCTCTTCCAGCCGCTTCAGCCGGCGCAAACACGGCGTCGGCGACAGGCCGACCTTCTCCGACAGGTCCTGATTGGTGATGCGGCCATCCTCCTGCAGCAGTGTCAGCATGCGGCGGTCGATCGTATCGAGCATGATCTGCTCCTCCGGGCTTATCTGCGAGCAGGAAGCTGCAAAATCTTGCTCTAAGGCACGGATGATCGTTCATGCAATGGCCTTAGGATCGTCCTAGGCTCGCATCGCGGCCGCTCGGGCCGGCGAGGAGGCAGTCATGAGCGACGACAACTACCACAAGGACCGGATCGCCAATCGCCGGCTCCATCCCGAGACCCTGATGATGGGCTATGGCTATTCGCCGGCCATGTCGGAAGGCGCGCTCAAGCCGCCGGTCTTCCTCACCTCGACCTTCGTTTTCGAGAACGCCCAGCAGGGCAAGGACTTCTTCGACCTGACCGCCGGCCGCCGCCAGCTCAAGCCGGGCGAGAAGTCGGGTCTGGTCTATTCGCGCTTCAACCATCCCAACATGGAAATCCTCGAGGATCGCCTGGCGATCTGGGACGAGGCTGAAGCCTGCGCCGTCTTCGCCAGCGGCATGGCGGCGATCGCGACGACCTGCTTCGCCTTCTTGCGCCCGGGCGACACCATCGTCCACAGCCGCCCGCTCTATGGCGGCACCGAGACGCTGCTGAAGAACCAGATGGGCGCCTTCGGCGTCACGCCCTTCGGCTTCACCGATGGCGTCGACGTCGCCCAGATGCGCAAGGTCGCGCAGGACGCCGCTGCCAAGGGCCGGGTCGCGATGATCCTGGTCGAGACCCCGGCCAACCCGACCAACGGGCTCGTCGACCTCGCCGCCTGCAAGGCGATCGCCGACGAGCTGGAGAAGAGCCAAGGCCATCGCCCGCCGGTCGTGGTCGACAACACCATGCTCGGGCCGATCTTCCAGAAGCCGCTGAAGCACGGCGCCGACCTCACCCTGCTGTCGCTGACCAAATATGTCGGCGGCCACAGCGATCTCGTCGGCGGCTCGATCAGCGGCTCCAAGGCGCTGGTGCGGCAGGTGAAGAGCTGGCGCGGCTCGCTGGGCACGCAGCTCGATCCGAACTCCTGCTGGATGTTGATGCGCTCGCTCGAGACGCTCGACATCCGCATGCACCGCGCCAATGAGAACGGCCGCAAGGTCGCCGATTATCTGCGCAAGCACCCGAAGATCGCCAAGGTCCACTATCTCGGCGACCTCGCCGAGGGCGATCCGCGCAAGGCCGTGTTCGACCGGCAATGCGTCGAGCCGGGCTCGACCTTCGCCTTCGACGTCAAGGGCGGCGAGAAGGAGGCCTTCGCCGTGCTCGACAACCTCCAGATCATGAAGCTCGCGGTCAGCTTGGGGGGCACCGAGACCCTGGTCTCGCACCCCGCCGCGATGACCCATTCCGGCGTCGCCCGGGAGCTTCGCGAGGAGATCGGCCTCACCGACGCGCTGATCCGTATCTCGGTCGGCATCGAGAACATCGAGGACCTGATCTCGGATCTCGCCCAGGCACTCGACGCCGCGTGAAGGCAGGGCGGCGCCGCATTTTCGTTGCGGCGCTCGCCGCCACGCTGCTCGGCGGCCAGGCTTTCGCCGAGCCGCAGACCGAGAGCGTGGCCCAGACCATCTGCCGGCTGATCGAAGGCGCCGCGAAGACGCATGACCTGCCGGTCGCCTTCTTCACCCGCCTGATCTGGCGCGAGAGCAGCTTCCGGCCAAACGTCGTCAGCCCGGCCGGAGCGCAGGGCATAGCCCAGTTCATGCCGGGCACGGCGAACGACCGCGGCCTCGCCGACCCGTTCGATCCGGAGGCGGCGATCCCGCATTCGGCCGCTTTCCTCGCCGCGCTGAAGAACCAGTTCGGCAATCTCGGCCTTGCCGCTGCCGCCTATAATGGCGGGCCGAACCGCGTCGCGCGCTGGGTTGAGCGCGGCGGCATGCTGCCTTACGAGACGCAGGCCTATGTCCGCTTCATCACCGGCCGCCCCGTCGAGGAATGGCGGCTGGGTGCCGGCGAAACGCCGCCGCCGGCGACGCGGGAGGAGACCGATTGCCTCGCCACGGTCGCCTCGATCCGCATCACCACGCCGGCCGTGCTGGTCGAAGGCGCCTATGGGCCGTTCGGCGTCCAGCTCGCGGGGAACACGTCGAAGGCGCGCGCCATCGCCTCCTATCAGCGGGTCGCTGTGCGTTTCGCCTCACTGCTCGCCGGCAAGCCGACCATGATCCTGGGCTCGGCCGTGCCGGGACGGGGCAGGGGGCGCTTCTACCGAGTCAGGCTGCCGGCGCAGAGCCTGCGCGAGGCGACACTGGCCTGTAATCGCCTGCGGCAGGCCGGCGGGGCCTGTCTGGTGCTGCGGAATTGATGGTCAAGCCGAGAAGCTGACCCGGCCCCAGCCCGGCAGCTTCAGCGCCGGCCGCTGCAGGTCGATGCCGGCGACCAGGCCGAGCAGGTTGATCTCGACGCCTTCGACCCAGCCGAAGGTGACGCCTGCGAGCCCGTAGAGCGAGGCCTGCAGGCCGGTGCGGCTCGGCGTGAAGCCGGCATAGAGGCCGCTCTCGCGCCAGTCCTTGCCGATCGCGGTCGGCGGCAAGGCGCGGCCGAGCTCGGGCACTTCGGCGAGGATGTGCTGGACGAAGCTGTTCGAGTTCGGCCCGGGCCAAGCGGCGTAGGAGCCGTAGTCGCTGTAGCCATAGCTCTTCACGGCCTCGCGGATGCGCGGGATCAACGCCTCGGCTGCTTGCCCTTTGACCTCGCCGACCAGCTCCGGGACATTGCCGTACCAGCGGCCATCGGCGACGCGGACATTGACGCGCACCGGGTTGCCCCAGCCGACGACGTCGAAACGCGTATAGGCCGAGGCGTCCTTCTCCTTGACCACCACCCAGGAGTGATGGGCGAAGACGCCGCGCCAGCGCCCGACGCGGGCGGCGAAAATATGGATGGTGGCTTCCGGCTCGATGGCGGGCGCCGGCAACAGCGCGGCGCTTGACCAGTCGGCGCGGGCCCAGTCGGAGGCCAGCGGCTGCAACTGCCACCAGGCGGCGTGAGTGCCGAGCGGCAGGAGGAAAACGAGCGCGAAGAACAGGAAAAACCGTCGGATCATGCTTCCGCGGAAAATAGGGGGCGAGGCGGGGCCGCAACAAGGCGCGACGGAGCGTCGCCGATCACGAAATCGAGGTTGAGGCTTGGCCACAAGCTGTTAGCTTGCCCGCGCGAAATCTAAAGGAGGGGCAGATTGCGCACTTTGACGTCGGTTATGCATAGCTTGGCCGCTGCGGCGGCTCTCGGGCTCGCTCTTGCGGCAGGCCCGGCTGGGGCGCAGGAAAACAAGGAACTGCGTATCTTCAACTGGTCGGACTACGTCAATCCGGAGGTGCTCGACGCCTTCAAGAAAGAGACCGGCATCACCGTCGTCTACGACACCTTCGACCAGATGGAGACGGTCGAGACCAAGCTGCTGGCCGGCAAGACCGGCTACGATCTCGTCGTCGTCACCGCCTCCTTCCTGCCCAGGCACATCCCGCTCGGCCTCTATACGCCGATCGACACCGCCAAGGTGCAAAACCTCAAGCACGCCTGGCCCGAGATCCAGCAGCGCCTCGCCAAATACGACCCCGGCAACAAGTTCGCCGTGAACTACATGTGGGGCACGACCGGCATTGGCTACAACGTCGCCAAGGTGAAGGAGCGGCTCGGCAACGACGCCGTCATCGACAGCTGGAACATCGTCTTCGATACGGAAAAGCTGAAGAAGCTCTCCAATTGCGGGGTGCATGTGCTCGACGCGGTCGAGGAGATGTTCCCGGCGGCGCTGCGCTATCTCGGGCTCGATCCCGATTCCAAGAACGAGGCCGATCTCAACAAGGCCGGCGAATTGCTGCGCAAGATCCGCCCGCACATCCAGAAATTCCACTCGTCGGAATACATCAACGCACTCGCCAACGGCGATATCTGCCTGGCGGTCGGCTATTCCGGCGATGTGCTGCAGGCGAAGAAGCGCGCCAGCGAGGCCAAGAACAAGGTCGAGATCGCCTATTCGATCCCGAAGGAAGGCGCGCTGATGTGGTTCGATTCCTTCGTGATCCCGAAGGACGCCGGCAATCAGGACGCGGCGCTGAAGTTCATCGATTTCGTCAACCGGCCGGAGATGGCGGCGAAGAACTCGGACTTCATCCAGTACGCCAACGGCAACATCGCCTCCAAGCCGCTGCTCTCGGCCGAGGTTCGCGACAATCCCGGCATCTACCCGCCGGATGCGGTGATGGGCCGGCTCTACACGATCACGCCCTATGACCAGAAGACGCAGCGTGTGGTCAACCGGCTGTGGACCCGCGTCAAGAGCGGCAGGTGAACAGTGGAGTGAAACGGCCGGAGGCTGCTGGAAGGCGCGCCTCGCCGGGTAGCGTCCGGCGCGACTTCCAGCCCTGGAACGACCCTATAGCCAAGCCTCTGGTCGAGTTCAGGAACGTCACCAAGCGCTTCGGCGCGGTATCGGCGGTCGACCGGGTCTCGCTGTCGATCCATCAGCGCGAGTTCTTCGCCCTGCTCGGGCCGTCCGGCTGCGGCAAGACCACGCTGATGCGCATGCTCGCCGGCTTCGAGCAGCCCGACGAGGGCGAGATCCTGCTCGACGGCGTCGACATCACCGCCGTGCCGCCGCACCAGCGGCCGGTCAACATGATGTTCCAGTCCTATGCGCTGTTCCCGCATCTCAGCGTCGGCGACAACATCGCCTATGGGCTGAAGCGCGAAGGCCTGCCCAAGGCGGAGATCGCCCAGCGCGTCGAGGCCATGCTCGGGCGCGTCCGGCTCGCTGGTCTGGAGAAGCGCCGGCCGGACCAGCTCTCCGGCGGCCAGCGCCAGCGCGTCGCGCTCGCCCGCGCGCTGGTCAAGCAGCCCAAGCTGCTGCTGCTCGACGAGCCTCTCGGCGCGCTCGACAAGAAGCTGCGCGAAGAGACGCAATACGAGCTGATGGACCTGCAGGCCGATCTCGGCCTGACCTTCATGGTCGTCACCCACGATCAGGACGAGGCCATGACCATGGCCGACCGCATGGCGGTGATGGACCATGGCCGGCTGCTGCAGATCGCGCCGCCCGACCTGATCTACGAAGCGCCGTCCAGCCGGTTCGTCGCGGAGTTCGTCGGCGACATCAACCTGATCGAGGGCAAGGTCACGGCCGTCGATGGCGATCTCGTCACGCTGGAGAGCGGGTCCGCCGGCATAATCGAGCTCGACGAGGATGCGCCGAGCTGCCGGCCGGGCGACGCGCTGACCATCGGCCTGCGTCCCGAGAAGATTGCGCTCAGCCATGACGAGCCCGCACAGGGCGTCAACAAGGTCGCCGGCGAGATCTGGGACATCGGCTATCTCGGCGACATGACCATGGTCCAGGTCATGGTCGGCGGCGACGAGGGCAAGCTCTTCAAGGTCTCGCTGACCAACCGCACAAGGCGGATCGAGCGGCCCTTCGCCTGGGAAGACAAGGTCTGGCTCTCCTGGGACATCGAGGCCGGCATGGTGTTGGCGTCGTGAGGACGCCGGTTCCCCGAGCCAGCGGAACGGGGCGCGGCCTCCTGGTGGCGGCCATTCCCTATCTCTGGCTCATCGCCTTCTTCCTGGCGCCCTTCGTCATCGTGCTCCGGATCGCGCTCTCGGATGCAGCGACCGATCAGCCGCCCTATGCGCCGCATTTCCCCGGCATCGGCCAGCTCGGCGAGTTCCTCGGCGCGCTCGATCTCGAGAATTTCCGCCTGCTCGGCGATGACCCGCTCTACTGGCAAAGCTATCTCTCTTCGCTGCGCATCGCGGCGCTGACCACGTTGATCGCGCTCTCGATCGGCTATCCGCTCGCCTATGCTATGGCGCTGGCGCCCAAGCGCTGGCAGGGCATCCTGCTTGTCCTCGTCATCCTGCCGTTCTGGACCTCGTTCCTGATCCGCGTCTACGCCTGGATTGGCATCCTCAGGCCGGATGGCCTGCTCGACATGGCGCTGATGGGGATTGGGCTGACGTCCGAGCCGCTGCGCCTGCTCAACACCGACACCGCGGTGCTGATCGGCATGGTCTATTCCTATCTGCCCTTCATGGTGCTGCCGCTGTTCTCGACCTTGCAGAAGCTCGACGGCACCTTGCTGGAGGCTGCCTCCGATCTCGGCGCGCCGCCGCTGACCACCTTCCTGACCGTGACCCTGCCGCTCTCGATCCCCGGCATCCTCGCCGGCTCGGCTTTGGTCTTCATCCCGGCGATCGGTGAATTCGTCATCCCCGATCTGCTGGGGGGCTCCGACACGCTGATGGTCGGCAAGGTGCTCTGGAACGAGTTCTTCTCGAACCGCGACTGGCCGCTGGCCTCGGCGGTGGCGATCGTGCTGCTCGTCGTCCTCGTCCTGCCGTTGATGTTGCTGCAGCGGGCACGTGGAGCGGCCCGATGAGGCGCTTCGGGGCCTTCCATCTCGCCGCGCTCGTCGCCGGCTTCGCCTTCCTCTATCTGCCGATCGTCGCGCTGATCGCCTATTCCTTCAACGCCTCGCGGCTGGTGACGGTGTGGGGCGGCTTCTCGACGCACTGGTATGGCGCGCTCATGCGCAACGAGCCCTTGCTCGATGCGGCCTGGCTGACGATCCGCGTCGCGCTGGTCTCAGCAACTTTGGCGACGGTCCTCGGGACGCTGGCGGCGCTGGCGCTGGCGCGCTACCGGGTCTTTGTCGGACGCACGCTGTTCTCCGGCATGGTGATGGCGCCGCTGGTGATGCCCGAGGTGATCACCGGCCTGTCGTTGCTGCTGCTCTTCGTCGCCGGCGATGTCGAGCGCGGCTACTGGACCGTGGTGATCGCCCACGCGACCTTCAGCCTCGGCTTCGCCTGCATCGTCGTGCAGGCGCGCCTTGCCGGTTTCGATCGCTCGCTGGAAGAGGCCGCGCGCGATCTCGGCGCCACGCCGACCGAGACCTTCCGGACGGTGACGCTGCCGCTGATCTGGCCGGCGGTCGCTGCCGCCTGGATGCTGGCCTTCACGCTCTCGCTCGATGATCTCGTCATCGCGAGCTTCACCACCGGGCCGGGCGCGACGACATTGCCGATGCGGCTCTATTCGGCGATCCGGCTCGGGGTGACGCCCGAGATCAACGCCGCCTGCACGATCATGATCGCGGCGGTGGCGGTCGCGGTGATCGGGGCGTCGTTGCTGATGAAGCGGGACGCGCTGGCGGCGCGCTGAGCTAAACGCCCGCTGAACGTCCTGCTCAAAACTGGTTCAGCCTGAGAGCGCGATAGTGCGTGCCAGAGCGGGAAGCGTTTCCGCTCCGGCACAAGGAGACATCACGATGTTTCGCACTCTCGCTTCTGCCGGCCTCATCGCTGCCGCCGCGCTCGGGATCAGCGCGGCATCGCCCAGCAAGGCCGAGGCCGGCGTCCTGATCCAGCAGGCCTATTATGACGGCCCGGAGTATGGCTGGCGGGCGCCGCCGGCCTATGGCTACTGGGGCGTGCCGCGCTGGCGCCGTCATTATGACGGCCCGCGCTTCTACGGCCCGCCGCCCCCGCCGCGCTATTATCACCGCTGGCGCGGCGGCTGGTGACCCTTGAGATTGAGCAAGGCGCGGCGGATCACTCCGCCGAGCTTTTCTGCGTGTAGCCGAGGCGCTGGTTGAGCTCCTCCAGCAGCTTCTCGGCCGCATCGGCGATCACGGTGCCAGGCGGGAATATCGCGCTGGCGCCGGCCGCGATCAGGGCATCGAAATCCTGCGGCGGGATCACGCCGCCGACGACGATCATGATGTCCGGCCGGCCCGCCTTGGCGAGCGCGGCCTTGAGTTCCGGCACCAGCGTGAGGTGGCCGGCCGCCAGCGACGAGACGCCGACGATGTGGACGTCGTTCTCGACCGCCTGCCGCGCCGCCTCGTCCGGCGTCGCGAAAAGCGGGCCGATGTCGACGTCGAAGCCGAGATCGGCGAAAGCCGAGGCGATCACCTTCTGGCCGCGGTCGTGCCCGTCCTGGCCCATCTTGGCGACGAGGATGCGCGGGCGGCGCCCATCGGCCTCCTCGAAAGCCTCGCACATCAGTTGCACACGCGTCACGGCAGGGTTCATCTCGCCGACCTCCCGCTTGTAGACGCCCGAGATCGCCTTGATCTCGGCGCGGTGGCGCCCGAACACCTTTTCCATCGCCAGCGAGATCTCGCCGACGGTCGCCTTGGCCCGCGCCGCCTTGACGGCGAGGTCGAGCAGGTTGCCGCCGCCCTGCGCGCCATTGGTCAGCGCGGTGAGGGCAGCCTGCGTCTCGGCCTCGTTGCGCTCGGCCTTGAGCCGCCGGAGCTTGTCGAGCTGCTGGGCGCGGACCGAGGCGTTGTCGACCTTGAGCACGTCGATCGCCGCTTCGTTCTCCGGCTTGTAGATGTTGACGCCGATGATCGATTGCTGGCGGCCGTCGATGCGCGCCTGCGTCTTGGCCGCGGCCTCCTCGATCCGCAGCTTGGGGATGCCGGCCTCGATCGCCTTGGCCATGCCGCCGAGCTTCTCGACCTCCTGGATGTGACCCCAGGCCTTGGCGGCAAGTTCCGCGGTCAGCCGCTCGACATAATAGGAGCCGCCCCAGGGATCGATGATCCGGTTGGTGCCGCTCTCCTGCTGCAGCACGATCTGGGTGTTGCGGGCGATGCGGGCGGAAAAATCGGTCGGCAGCGCCAGCGCCTCGTCGAGCGCGTTGGTGTGCAGCGACTGGGTGTGGCCCTGCGTCGCCGCCATCGCCTCGATCATGGTGCGCGGCACGTTGTTGAACACGTCCTGCGCCGTCAGCGACCATCCGCTCGTCTGGCAATGGGTACGCAAGGGCAGGGACTTCTCGTTCTGCGCCCCGAAATCCTTGACCAGCTTGGCCCAGATCAGCCGGGCGGCCCGCAGCTTCGCCACCTCCATGAAGAAGTTCATGCCGATGGCCCAGAAGAAGGAGAGCCGCGGCGCGAAGACGTCGACGCCGAGGCCTGCCTGCTGGCCGGCGCGGATATATTCGACGCCGTCGGCGAGGGTGTAGCCGAGCTCGAGGTCCTGCGTCGCTCCGGCTTCCTGCATGTGGTAGCCGGAGATCGAGATCGAATTGAACTTCGGCATGTTCGCCGAGGTGTAGGCGAAGATGTCGCCGATGATCCGCATCGAGGGCGAAGGCGGGTAGATATAGGTGTTGCGGACCATGAACTCCTTGAGGATGTCGTTCTGGATGGTCCCCGAGAGCTTGGCCGCCGGCACGCCCTGTTCTTCAGCCGCAACGATGTAGAGCGCCAGCACTGGCAGGACGGCGCCGTTCATCGTCATCGACACGCTCATCTGGTCGAGCGGGATGCCGGAGAACAGCGTGCGCATGTCGTAGATCGAGTCGATCGCGACGCCGGCCATGCCGACATCGCCGCCGACGCGCGGATGGTCGCTGTCATAGCCGCGATGGGTGGCGAGATCGAAGGCGACCGAGAGCCCCTTCTGGCCGGCGGCGAGATTGCGCCGGTAGAAGGCGTTGGAGTCTTCCGCCGTGGAGAAGCCGGCATATTGCCGGATCGTCCAGGGCTGGTTGACGTACATGGTCGGGTAGGGGCCGCGCAGATAGGGTGCGATGCCTGGCAGCGTGTCGACGAAGGGCAGGCCGTCGCGGTCGGCCGCGGTGTAGAGCGGCTTGACCGGGATGTCTTCTGGGGTTTGCCAGAGATCGCCAGTGCTCTGCGGAGTGGCCGCAGCGCTCGTCGTGTCGGCGAAGGCGAGCTTCGTGAAATCCGGGATCGCGGTCATGGCTTGCTCCCGTCTGTCCTGTCCCACCAATGGTGGAAATGATGCACCGGTCCGTGGCCGTGGCCAACCTTGACCGCGTCCGAAGCCGCGATCGCGGCGGAGATGTAGCGTTTCGCCAGTGCCACCGCCTCGTTGAGGGCGATGCCGTGGGCGAGGCCGGAGGCGATCGCCGAGGACAAGGTGCAGCCGGTGCCGTGGGTGTTCTGCGTCGCGATGCGCGGTGCGACCAGGCGCTCGCGCCGTCCGTCCTGGCCGATCAGGATGTCGACGCTGTCGTCGCCGGTGCCGTGGCCGCCCTTGACCAGGACATTGGCCGGGCCGAGCGCGAGCAGCGCGTCCGCCTGCTCGGCCGCCGCGTCCTCAGTCTCCGCGATAGCGGTTCCGAGCAGGGCGGCCGCCTCGGGTAGGTTCGGCGTGACGATCGTGCAGAGCGGCAGCAGGCGGCGCTTCAGCGCCTCGATCGCGTCTTCGCGTAGCAGGCGTCCGCCGGAGGCCGCGATCATCACCGGATCGAGCACGATGTTCTTGGCGTTGTGGCGTTCCAACCCGTCGGCGACGGTCTCGATCAATTCGGCCGTGGCGAGCATGCCGATCTTGACCGCATCGACCTTGAGGTCGTCGAAGACGGCATCCATCTGCGCGGCGACGAAATCGGCCGGCACCGGATGGATCGCCGTTACTGCGGTGGTGTTCTGCGCGGTCAGCGCGACGATGACGCTGGCGCCATAGACCTGGTGCGCGGCGAAGGTCTTGAGGTCGGCCTGGATGCCGGCGCCGCCGCTGGAGTCAGAACCGGCGATGGTGAGGGCGATCGGCATGCTTATCCCTTGTTCGTGCTGACAGGGGATATGGCGATCGCCAACGCATCCTGCAGCACAGCGATGGCGTCGCAGCCAGCGAAGATGAAGTTCGTCACGCCGGCTTCGCGCAGCGCCGCCTCCTGCTCGCCTGGACGGCCGGCAAGCCAGACGGTGGCGCCGGCTGTGGCTAGCACCTTTGCAGCGGGGACCGCCTCGGCGGCATAGCTTTCATCGGAGCCGCAGAGACAGGCGAGCTTTGCGCCGGAGGACCGAAAGGCCGCGACGAGCGCGTCGAGATCGGTCGCGCCGGCCTTGGCGAAGCCGTCGCCGGAGGGCGCGGCGATGCCGCCGGCCTCGAACAGGTTGCGGGCGAAACCAGAGCGGGCGGTGAAGCCGGCGATCGGCCCCAGCGTGGCGAGGAAGGCCTTCGGCCGCTCGCCGGCGGCTTCGGCGATGTCAGCGCTCGCTCGCAACGCCTCGAACGGCTCGGCCAGGCGGGTGCTCGGCAGGGCCTCAACCGTGATCGCGTCACCGCTCACGTCGCTGCCCGGTGTAGCTGCCGGCGGCGGCGCCAGCACCGAGACCGAGGCTTCCGACAGGTTCGGGAACTCGCTCGTGCCGGTGATCGGTTCGCGCCGGGTCGCGATCGCCTTGGCTCGGGCATCGCGCTCCCGCGCCAGCCCTTTCTGGATATGGCCGTTGGCGAGGGCGCCGACGATGCCGGTCAAGTCTCCGGAGTTTTCGGCTTCGAGGTCCTGGAACTTGCGCCAGCCCTGTTCGCATAGCGCCTGCGTCAGCGCCTCGAAGCCGCCGGCACCGGCCGCCGGATCGGCGACGCGCCAGAGATTGGCTTCTTCGAGCAGGATCAATTGGGTGTTGCGGGCAATGCGGCGGGCGAAGCCATCGGGCAGGCCGAGTGCCGCGGTGAAGGGCTGGACGCCGATCGAATCGGCGCCGCCGATGCCAGCCGAGAAGGTGGCGATGGTGCCGCGCAGCAGGTTCACCCAGGGATCACGCCGGGTCAGCGAGCGCCAGGCGGTTTCGGCATGGATGAAGACGGGCTTAGGCTCAAGGCCGCAGGCGCGTTGCACCCGGTCCCAGAGCAGGCGCGCGGCCCGCAATTTGGCGACGGTGATGAACTCGTCGGCATCGGCGACGAGGATAAAGGAGATAGCGTCGCGGGCGTCGGCGAGCGGCAGTCCTTCAGCTTCCAGTAGGCGCAGATAGGTCACCGCCGTTGCGAGCACGGCGCCGAGCTCCTGCGCCTCGGTCGCGCCGGCCTCGTGCCAGATCCGACCGTCGGGGGCGAGGAAGGGGCCGGCGAAGCCGCGAGATTTCAGCGTGGCGATGGTCTCGGCAATGCGCTTGCCGAGTTCGGGCAATTGCACTGCGAGCGTGCCTGAGCTGGCGAGCACGCCGATCGGCTCCATGCCGAAATCGATCTGGAGCGAGGAGGGGGCATGGCCGCGCTTCTCGACGAGATCGGCGAGCAGCAGCGCCTGCTTGCGGCCGCCCGGCGCCGGATCGAGCCGCAGGCGGACGAGATCGAGCATGACGCCGTCGAGTGCTGCATCGAGGGCCTCGACCGTGGTCGCCTCAAGGCCGAACCCGCGCGCCGCCCGAGCCCCGGGGAAGGTGAGGGTCAGGGAATCGGCGCCGCCTTCCAACTCGGCGAGGGCGAGTTTCGCCGCTTCAGCCGTATCCGGGTGGTCGACCCGCGCCGCGATGCGCCAGCGTCCTGCTTCTGCGCGCAGGGGGCGAGCACCTTGTTCGGTTGCCGCCTCGTAGAGCGGTTCGATCCGGACACCATCCGCTGTCCGCCCGACCAGCTTCTTCTCGAAATCGGCGCCCTTCAGCACCTTGTCGACCGCGGCACGCCACTGCGCTTCGCCCGGCGTGGCGAAGGCGTCCATGAAGGGCAGGTCGGCGAGGACTGTCGAGGTCATCAGCAGCGAACTCCTTGCACGCGTTTCTCCCGCCATTCCCGTCAGGCGATGGAACGCACGCCAGTCGGCGGCCCATTGTGCAACCGCGAAGTCCTGATTGCCATGGCTCGGCGCGAACGCAAATGCCCCCTTGGTCGGAAAGCCGTGCCGAAATGCCTATCCCCGCGACAGGGAACTCCTATGCCTGCAAACGAAAACGCCGCCCGATAGGGCAGCGTTCCGGAAACTTGCGAGAGATGCGTCGGTTCAGACGAACTGGCCGAGGCCGGGGATTGCGCCGACGATCGCGCCCATGGTGTCCTCGCCCGCCTGCTCGCGGCCGACGGCGAACATCTCCTTCGAGACGCTCTGGATCTGGCCCATCGACAGGCCAGCGCCCATCAGCTGGCCGCCGAGCGCCATCACGCCGCCGCCACCGCCCATCAGGCCGCCGATCGTGCCAAGCAGGCCACCCTTGGCGCCGCCTTCGGCATCGGCGAGTTCCTGCGCGCCCGGCAGTGCTGCCATCAACTGGCCGATCTCGGTCGCGGGGCCTTCCTTCTGCAGGAAGGCGAGGATGATGCCGATCGCCTTCTTCGCCAGCGACTCGTCGAGGCCCGAAGCGGCCGTGATGCGGGAGATCAGTTCTTCCATGGTGCGATCCTCTTATGACGAGCCTGCTGGTGTCCTGAAGATAGTTTACACATAAACTATCTCGGATGGAAGCGATCTTCATGCTTCCGCCCAACGTCTCGGTTCGCTACACCCTTTGCACGACCTTATGGCAACGGAACAGGCGCGACCATGGCGGATGACGGCACGATCCTGATCGGCAAGAGCGAGAAGCCGGAGGTGCTGCTGCTCAAGCTCGCCAACCGCCACGGCCTCGTCACCGGCGCGACCGGCACCGGCAAGACGGTGACGCTGCAGGTGCTGGCCGAAGGCTTCGCCAATCATGGCGTGCCGGTCTTCGCCGCCGACATCAAGGGCGATCTCTCCGGCATCGCCGCGCCCGGCAATTCCAAGCCGCCCTTCGTCAAGCGCGCCGAGGAGCTGGGCGTAAAATACCAGCCCGACCAGTTCACCACCGTGTTCTGGGACGTGTTCGGCGAGCAGGGCCACCCGGTCCGGGCCACCATCTCGGAGATGGGCCCTCTGCTGCTGGCGCGCCTGCTCGATCTCAACGACACCCAGGAGGGCGTGCTCAATATCGCTTTCCGCATCGCCGACGAGCAGAAGCTGCTGCTGCTCGACCTGAAGGACCTGCGCGCGATCCTTAGCTTCATCGCCGAGAATGCGCAGGAGCTGACGACCAAATACGGCAACGTCACTTCCGCAACGGTCGGCACGATCCAGCGCGCGCTGCTCGTGCTGGAAAACCAGAAGGGCGACCTGTTCTTCGGCGAGCCGGCGCTCGACATCAACGATCTGATGAAGACCGATCGCGACGGACGCGGCATCGTCAACATCATGGCCGCCGACAAGCTGATGGCCAATCCGCGGCTCTACGCCACCTTCCTGCTCTGGCTGCTCTCGGAGCTGTTCGAGCAGCTTCCCGAGGTCGGCGATCTCGACAAGCCAAAGCTCGTCTTCTTCTTCGACGAGGCGCATCTGCTCTTCAACGGCGCGCCGAAAGTGCTGCTGACGGCCGTGGAGCAGGTCGTGCGCCTGATCCGCTCGAAGGGCGTCGGCGTCTATTTCGTCACGCAGAACCCGCTCGACATTCCCGACACCGTGCTGGCCCAGCTCGGCAACCGCGTCCAGCACGCGCTGCGCGCCTTCACCCCGCGCGACCAGAAGGCGGTGCGCGCTGC
>Ga0102589_1000836_pt1 | contig 50698 bp, 48 predicted proteins | sample AraplaMF_Col_mLB_FD_76858 | JGI IMG/M metagenome (GOLD analysis project Ga0102589, IMG submission 76858) | Arabidopsis root microbial communities from the University of North Carolina, USA - plate scrape MF_Col_mLB | ecosystem: Host-associated > Plants > Roots > Endosphere | place: USA...
ATGGTATTTATTCACTACTAAAGCACTTGAATCTATTGATCAATTATTTAATACTGCCACTAACAACGGATTCGTAAAAGTCTTAAGTAATACAGTTGTATAGTGAAATCTATCCTAATCCCATTTTGAACTGCTCCATAAATGTTAGTTATACCGCTTACATTTACGGGCAGTTTTTTTATGATCAATTCGCCGAGCATTATTGTCATAAAAAAAGGCTCCTCGTTAAAGGAGCCCCTACGTACAAATAATTGGATTAGTCTTCAAATTGATATAAAGGTGTTGATAGATAACGTTCCCCATTTGAAGGTACAATTGCAAGAACATTTGAACCCTTGCCTAAACGTTTCGCTGCTTCAATTGCAACATGAATAGCTGCACCTGATGAAATACCACATAAAATACCTTCTTCACGCGCTACTTTACGGGCTACATCAAAAGCAATCTCATTTTCAACTGGGAATACAGTAGAGTATACATCTGTATCTAATACTTCAGGTACGAAGCCAGCTCCGATACCTTGAATTTTATGAGGCCCTGGTTGACCTCCAGAAAGTACTGGTGAATCTTTTGGTTCAACAGCAATAATTTCAATATCAGGGTATTTCTCTTTTAGCACAGCACCAGCGCCAGTAATTGTACCTCCCGTACCAACACCAGCAACAAATGCATCCAATGTTAAACCTTCAAATGCTTCTACAATTTCTGGACCTGTTGTTAAACGGTGAACAACAGCATTAGCTGGGTTCGTAAATTGTTGTGGTAAGAAGTAGCCATGCTCAGCAGACAATTCCTCCGCCTTAGAAATTGCACCTTTCATACCTGCTGGTCCAGGTGTTAATACTAACTCTGCACCATATGCACGTAATAAGTTACGACGCTCTAAACTCATTGTTTCTGGCATTACTAAAATCGCTTTATAGCCTTTAGCTGCAGCAATCATTGCAAGACCAATACCTGTATTTCCAGAAGTAGGCTCAATAATTGTACCACCTGGATTTAATGTACCATCTTTCTCAGCCGCTTCAATCATCGCTAAAGCTAGACGGTCTTTTACTGAGCTACCCGGGTTAAAGTATTCTAATTTTACATAAACAGTACCTTCATTTTCTCCTGTTGCATGATTTAATTTAACAATTGGTGTTTTACCAACTAATTCAGCCACTGAGTTCGCTAATCTACTCATTTATCAATCCACTCCTAATCCCTACTACTTTTATAGGTTTTACTTATTTTTGATTTTATCAATTTTTCCATTCGATTGTCAATAAATATAACTTATATTTTCAGAATATTTATTGCAACCGATTCCAACCTCAACTTGAAACACTTTCGCCTTGGCCTAATTACATCATACGGCTTTCGCCAACATTTGCGAATGCAGGGAAACAAAAATCTGCTCAATATCCTGGGGTGGCCGTTACTCTGTTGACGCTAAACGTCTGCAGGGGTTTCCCCTGACTCACTTTTCCCCCAGATATCTCGCAGATTCTTTAAGCTCATCTCAGAGCAATCGGTTATTTTCCTTTTTTCGCTTCACCGTAATACCAAGTTGCATTAAATTCAGACCAAAATGCTTCTGGTGTAACAGATTGTGACAACTGCTCTAAGGCAAGCTCACGTTCAATATGTTCTTTCACATCGTCATATGTAAAGGATTGACCTTCTAATATTTCTTGTACTTGTACAATTCCATAATGACCGTTAGCAAGCTTAAATGCTTTACTAACCTCACCTGCTTTTAAAGCTTTCACTGCTTTTAAAATGGCTGGGTCGACATTTTCTTGTTTTTCTGTAAGGAAACCGACATCTCCGCCTAAGCTAGCCGACGCACTGTCTAAGGATATTTCACGTGCTAGTACCGAAAAATCAGAGGCATTTTTTATTTCACTTACTGCTTCCTCAGCAGCTTTTTTTGAATCCACCTCTATAAAATTCGTACGATAGTTCGTTTTCGTATTATATAGCGCTTGATTTTCCTCATAATATTCCTCAATACTACCTTTTTTTATAACCACATCTTTCGTCAACACTTTATCCAAAATAAGCTGTGAACGAATTTTTTGTCGTAGTTGCTCTGATGAAAGGTTTTGCATGGCAGTATCAAATTTATCTTGAGCAGAACGCATTAAGGCTAACTCTAAATCAATTTCCTTATCTGTCACTTGAATTTTAAATTTTTTAGCTGCCTTTTCCATTACAGATTCATTCACTAAATTTTGTAGCGTCTCTTTACCATAGCGTTCTTCCATGGCAATCATCCACTCTTGACGTGTAATAATTTCCCCGTCAACGGCAGCGACTTGCTCGTCGCTACCAACTTCCTGATCTTTATTAGGGATTAACCAAGTAATAAACCATAAAATATTTCCTAATAACAAGATTGAAATAACTGTTAAAGCCGGTTTTGTCTTAAGACGGCGTTGCAGTAAGGGCGTTTGGTTAGGTGTTTTAGCGGATGAAGGTCTTCGATTACGCGTTGAGCTCATCAATAAATCCTTCTAACTCTTCTTTTGAGAAACGGTATGTTTCTAAACAGAAGTGACATTGTGCTTCAGCTGCGCCATCTTCTTCAATCATTTCCCGAATTTCCTGAGTCCCTAACCCTAAAATTGCTGCACCAAATCGCTCTTTTGAACACTGACATTTAAATTCTACAGGCATGGAATCTAAAATTTGTAGATGACCCTCTCCTAATACAGCCTCTAAAATTTGCTCAGGTGTAAAACCTTTTTCAATCATTTTTGAAACCGGCTCTAAAGTAGCTAGATGCTGCTCGATTTCATTGATTGTCTCTTCTCCACAGCCTGGCATTAATTGAAGGATAAAGCCACCAGCTGCAAGAATTGTGTTATCAGGATTTACTAAAACCCCTAAACCAACTGATGACGGCACCTGCTCTGATGTAGCAAAATAATAAGTAAAGTCCTCAGCAATTTCACCTGATACAATCGGCGTTTGTCCCGAGAACATATCTCTCAAACCAAGATCTTTTACAACTGTTAAAGCACCCTCTGTTCCGACACCAGCTCGAACATCAAGTTTACCGTGCTCGTTTAAATCGAAATGAACATGAGGATTTGTCACAAAGCCACGTACTTCACCATGCGCGTTACTGTCAATTACCATTGGACCAATTGGACCGTTCCCCTCAATTTTAACAGTGATTTTTTCCTCACCTTTTAACATGGCACCCATCATCACCGCAGCAGTCATAGAACGACCAAGGGCTGCTGAAACAACAGGCCATGTATTATGGCGTCGTTGCGCTTCTCCTACTGTTGCTGTTGTACAAGCCGCAAAAACACGAACCTGCCCATTGAATCCTAAACCACGTACTAAATAATCTTTCATAAATGAAATGTCCCTCATTTCTTATTGATTGCGTTTATATAGCTTATATAAGCCTTTTAATGTTAAAAACGGGTCGACTACATCAATAGCTTGCGTCTCCCCAGCAATTAAATTTGCTAATCCTCCAGTAGCAATTACTAAAGGTTCTTCCTTACTTTGTGCTTTCATGCGGTTAACAATTCCCTCTACTTGCCCAACAAAGCCGTAAAAAATTCCGGCCTGCATTGCAGATACGGTTGTCTTTCCAACAATATGTGTAGAGCGCAATATTTCAATACGTGGCAATCTAGCTGCCTGTGTATATAGCGCCTCCGTTGAAATCGAAATACCTGGAGCGATAGCACCGCCCATATAATCGCCCTTTTCGTTTAAGTAACAATATGTCGTGGCAGTACCAAAATCAACAATAATCAATGGCGCTTTATAATCATCAAGAGCCGCAATAGCATTCACTATACGATCTGAGCCAACTTCACGAGGGTTTTCATATTTAATATTCAATCCTGTTTTCACACCAGGTCCTACGACGAGAGGTTTTTTTCGAAAATACTTTTGACACATCGCTTCTAACGAAAACATGATTGGTGGTACAACAGAAGAAATAATAATGCCTTTAACTTGTTCAAATGTGATGCCTGCATGATTAAAGAAAGATAATACTTGCATTGCGTATTCATCTTCGGTTTTATGAAGGTCTGTCACCATACGCCAATGGAAGGCCAATTGATTGTTGTCATCATAGACACCTAATACGATATTCGAATTTCCTGCATCTAAAACTAAAATCATCGTTGATGCCTCCTATTTATTGCCCCTCATCGTAATTGTACCTGTCACTATGCAATTGATACAACTAAAACAATGCATATTCATGCACAAAATCAAAATCAATTATACCTCCGTATAATTGCGTCCGGAATCGGAAAGAAGTAAAACACTTTAGAAAATGATACCACACTTTTATTCCTACGAAATAGCATTCATTCTTACTCCAAAAAGGAGCTACCCTCATATTAGGTAGCTCTTTCAAATTAAATCTCATAATAAAGCGTGAAGTTGATTTCCGTTCCAGGCTACTCGCTTTCCTGTGGGCGAGCATTGCGAGTGAAGCGGCTCATCGGACGCCCCCAGGAAGCTCTGCTCTGTGCGAAAGCGTAGTGCTAACGAAGCGGCAGCAACAAAGCGCCCAGTCGGAACGGAAATCACCCCTCGTTTTGCCGAAGTACCATACAAAAGGGAGCCACCCTCATCTTAGGTAGCTCCTTTCAAATTATTTAAAATTAAATTTTTCTGGGTCTGGTCCGCAACGTAACCCATCATTTAGTGCATCTAACTGAGCCATTTCTTCCTCTGTTAATGCAAAGTCAAAGACCTTTAGATTTTCCGTCATTCGTGCAGGAGTCATTGTTTTTGGAATAGTGACTACACCATGCTGAACATCATAGCGTAACACAATTTGTGCAGGTGTTTTGCCATATTTAGAAGCTAGCTTTTGAATCAATGATTCTTCCAATAGAGAACCATTCATTAGTGGTGACCACGCTTCTGCCTGTATTCCTCTCTCCTTACAAAATGCACGTACTTTCTCTTGAGTTAAGTGCGGATGAAATTCAATTTGATTAATAACAGGAACAACTGATGTTTCCTTTAATAAATGTTCTAAATGATGAACATGGAAATTACTAACACCAATTGAGCGTACACGTCCATCCTTATAGACTTTTTCAAGCGCCTTATAAACACCAACATAATTTGTATCTATACCCGGCCAGTGGACTAAATATAAATCTAAATAGTCTAATCCTAATTTCTCTAAACTACTATCATAAGCTGCAAGTGTTTCTTCATAGGAGAGTCCATCATTCCAAACCTTTGATGTTACAAACAGTTCTTCACGTGTTACTAAGCCCTCATCAATCGCTGCACGAATTCCTCGCCCTACACTTTCTTCATTGCGATAAACTTGAGCTGTATCAATGCTGCGGTAACCTTTTGCAATAGCTGTTTTTACCGCTTCAGCCAAGTCATCTCCTTCAGGTACTCGAAAAACGCCATAGCCGATTAACGGCATTTCTAAACCATTATTCAATGTTACGTTTCCCATGTTTCAACACTCCTATCTATTTGAGCTCTAAAATATTAAAGAACCTGTATAAACTTATCGTAATACCTAATATAGAAAAAAGGCAAAGAAAAAGACTGCTTACTGAAATCGTAAACAGTCTTTCCCATATTAATCACGCTTTTCATCGATACCTTTCGGTGTATCATTCGGCCCTCTGTCCTCTTTAGGTAAATCAGCTGTTGTGGGATTTGGTTCATTGTTAAGCAATTCTTTCTTAACAACTGGTTCACCAACTACATCTAATACTGGTTGAGCTTCAGCTTTAGGAGCTTTTTCTACAACCGGTTCTACCTCTGGTTCCGGTAAGACACCATGATCACGTAAATGCTCGATCTCTTGCGCGTTTAATGTTTCTTTTTCCATCAACGTGTTAGCAATTAAATCAAGTAATCCACGTTTTTCAGTTAAGATTCGTTTAGTACGCTCATATTGCGAATCAATAATTTTTTGCATTTCCTTATCAATTTCATAAGCGATTGAATCAGAATAGTTTTGATCTGAATTAAAGTCACGACCAAGGAATACATTCCCACCCTGACTTGAACCGAACTGCATTGCACCAAGATTTTCACTCATACCATATTCAGTAACCATGGCACGTGCAATACTTGTTACCTTTTGGAAGTCATTATGTGCCCCAGTAGATACTTCACCAAGTACGATTTCCTCTGCCACACGACCACCAAGAAGTCCAGCAATACGGTCTAATAGTTCTTGTTTTGTTGTGAAGAAACGTTCTTCCTTCGGTAACATAATCGCGTAACCTCCAGCTTGGCCACGAGGGACGATCGTTACTTTGTGTACTGTATCTGCTTCATCTAGCTCTAAACCAACAACTACGTGGCCGGCTTCATGGAACGATACAAGTTTCTTCTCTTTCGCTGAGTAAACACGGCTAGCTTTTGCTGGACCTGCAATTACTCGGTCAGATGCCTCATCGATATCTGCCATATTAATTGTACGTTTGCTTTTACGAGCCGCTACAAGTGCAGCTTCATTTAACAAGTTCTCTAAGTCGGCACCCGAGAAACCTGGTGTACGTTGTGCAACAGCTGCTAAGTCCACAGACTCTGATAAAGGCTTGTTGCGCGCATGTACTTTTAGAATTGCTTCACGACCTTTTACATCAGGGTGTCCTACTGTAATTTGACGGTCAAATCGACCAGGACGTAATAAGGCTTTATCTAAAATATCTGGGCGGTTTGTTGCAGCGATAATAATAATACCTTCGTTTGCCCCGAAACCATCCATTTCAACTAACAGTTGGTTCAGTGTTTGTTCACGCTCGTCATGGCCACCACCAAGACCTGCGCCACGTTGACGACCTACTGCATCAATCTCATCGATAAAGATGATACAAGGTGCATTTTTCTTTGCATTTTCAAATAAGTCACGAACACGTGATGCACCGACACCGACGAACATTTCTACGAAGTCAGAACCTGAAATCGAGAAGAATGGTACGCCTGCTTCACCTGCTACTGCTCGTGCAAGTAATGTTTTACCTGTACCAGGAGGCCCTACAAGTAAGATTCCCTTTGGAATTCGAGCACCTATTTCAGTAAATTTACGGTGATCTTTCAAGAAGTCAACAACCTCTACAAGCTCTGCTTTCTCTTCATCAGCACCCGCTACATCTGTAAAACGAACTTTTTTCTTCTGATCGTCATAAAGTTTAGCTTTACTTTTACCAAAGCTCATCACTTTATTACCGCCACCTTGAGATTGACTCATTAGGAAGAAGAATAAGAAAATGATAATGATGAAAGGAATAATCCCTGTAAAGAACTGAATCCATCCACTTGTTTCTGGCGCTGTTAAAAATGTAATATTATTATTCTTATCCTTAGCAGCCTTATCGATGCGGTCCATTAAAGATTGGTTATTGGTAGGGATATTTGCAGTAAAGCTTTCCCCTTTTTCATACCCCTTCAATGAACCTTCGACGATGTATACTAATTTATCAGGTTGAATTGTAGCACTTGTTATTTCATTCTTATCTAGAGCTTCTTGAAACTCAGTATAAGTTAACTCTTTCGTTGGTGCATTTCCACCATTGAAAGTACCAAATATACCGATAATCACTAAGAAAATCAGTAAATAGAATATGGTATATCGAAATATTCGATTCATCTCCAGCCTCCTCATTACAAACAGAAAAATTATAAGTAAAATCTTAACATATCATGATTTCATCATACAACGAAAAGCCCTACATAAAAAAAGTTTCGTGCGATTTTTGTCGAAATCGAAACATATTTATGCAAGTATGTTCCAGCGCGGTTGTATTTAACAATGTACCTATATTTTTGATTATGTTTCGCTGGATGCTCTTACTTTTCATAGCTGGTGTTCTTTCGTTAACATCTTACTTGTTAGAAAGAATAAACTTCTGGCTTTAAAATGCCGATATACGGTAAATTACGGTATTTTTCTGCGTAGTCTAAACCATACCCTACAACAAAGCCGTCTGGTACTTCAAAACCAACATAATCAGCTGCTAAGTTTACTTTACGACCTGATGGTTTATCTAACAATGTAATGATTTTAATGGATTTTGCTTTGCGGTATTTAAATAAGTCGACTAAATAGCTTAACGTTAAGCCGCTATCAATGATATCCTCGATGATTACTACGTCACGCCCCTCGACGCTTGTATTTAAATCCTTTAGAATCTTTACTTCCCCAGATGAAACTGTAGCATTGCCATAGCTAGAAACATCCATGAAATCTAGTTCAATGAAAGAATCGAAACGTTTCATCAAGTCTGTCATAAAAGGCATAGCCCCTTTTAAAACACCAACAGCTAACGGGAATGAATCTTTATATTCCTCTGTCAATTGTGCCCCTAATTCAGCGATTCTTTCTTGTAATTGTTCTTCAGTAATCATAACTTTTTCGATGTCATTTTGTAACATATTGATTCCTCCTCGTGTGTATAAAAAATGTTCAACCATTTACGGTGAAATTTTACAAAGACCTTAGTCTACGATGAGCACTGTATCATCGTTTGGTTGCGGAGAGGTTGAAAACAACATTCCCATACGCACACCAATTACCGCTACGACCTCTTCAGATTGAGAAATCAGTAACGGCCAGCTATTCCGCTCATTCAAAGGAATCTTTTCATCTATAAAAAGGCGAGATAAGCGTTTTGGCCGATCCATTCCTTTTAACAGCATTCTATCCCCTTCCTTACGCGCCCTAACATAGAGTGGAAGTTTGAGTTTGCTAGCGTTAAAATAAAAAAGTTGTGCAGTATCCGTCAGCATTTTAGACGATAAATCAGGCAACTCGACTACGCATAAACGTTCACCATTTGCCAGTGTTGTCCACCCATTAGCAGTCGAAATAATCATTTTCTCAGGAGAAGCTTGACCATCTAATGTCTCTTTCTTCTGAATCGAAAATTTTCCATAACGGCGAACTGCTATAAAATTTTCTGGCAAGTGAACTTCAGCATACCCAGCTGTCGTATCAAAAAGCTTTGTAATAGAAGTCAATAAAGCATAACTTTGTATCGTATTTGAATCTTTGTAAAGATAGTTTAATAGTATTAAAATGAGCCTCCTTTGTAAAGCAAGTGGTTCCAATTGAAGAGCCTTAATTTCCATGCTATATGTATTTCCGTCAATTCTTTTTACTATTCTAGAAAATACATCCTCCGCTAATGTCATTAAATAGGCATCGTCTTCTTGCAATTGTTTTGTAAAATGGGTTATCTGATCTGTTACTCGTGGATTTTCTGCCTCCAACAAAGGCACCACATGATGTCTAAAACGATTTCGTACATAGGTGTCCTTAGAATTGCTAGCATCTTCACGATGATCTAACCCCTGCTTAAGTAAATATTCCCTTATTTCGGACTTTGTAACCGTTAAAAACGGACGAATTAATGTTTTTCCTTCAAAAATACGTTGGGATCGTATACCTTGCATACCATTTATCGTTGCATTTTTTGTCAGGGCCATTAATACTGACTCCAGTTGGTCGTCCGCATGATGTGCAGTTACAAGCTTGCTAGCATTCGTTTTTCCCATGACCTCTTTAAAATATTGATACCGCTCTCTACGGCAAATAAGCTGTGTATTTCCATTTTCTAAAGCCATAATCTCCGGTATTGGAATAGCCTTTGCATATAAGCATATACCATACTCATCACAATATTTTTGGACAAAAGCTCTGTCCTCAGCCGATGCTTCTCCCCTTAACATATGATCAACATGTACGGCTTCCACCGTAATTCCCCATTGATCTTTTGTTTTAACAAAATAATGGAGTAAAGCCATTGAATCCACTCCACCTGAAACGGCGATGAGAAGATGGTCGTCTTGCTGTAATAATTGCTCTTTTTCAATAATTTTTTTGACCTTTAATTCAAGTGACAAACGCTTCTCCTCCCCTTTTCGTTCTCTATTATGATGAATTGCTCATAGAGTGTTGAACTGGTCTAAACACGGCCCATGTAGGGACAACATGTGTAACCTCTAGCATCAATACAGTGCAATCGTCTTCAATGTCATAGTACGACTGGAAAGATTGCATAATCGTCGTTAATTTTTCCTGTATAGTTTTAGTAGTGCTTGCTACCTGCTGAGCATACGCTAAAAATGTCTCTTCCTGCTCGTCCCAATCATCAACACTTGAAAACAACCCATCAGAGTGCATCAAAATTACATCGCCCGCCTTAAGCTTTCTTTTTTCCGCCTCTACTGCTGAGATGGATAAAAAACCTACAGGCGCTGCATTACTTTCAACCTTCAGTACCTCTTTCCCACGTAAAATATACGTAGACATTCCCCCAGCCTTCCACGACCATAAATCACCGTGTTGTAAATCGACAAGTGCAAAATCAAGCGTTGCATACATATCATTTTGCTGCTTTAAAGACATGACATAATGCAACGTGTGCATCGCAGTCTCTGGGTTCATGTTGTAATTTAAACATTCTCGCATTAAATGTATTAACTTTCTACTCTCATGCTGCGCTTCTTTACTCTGCCCCATACCATCTGACAATAAAATTGCAAATAGTCCTGGATGTAATTGAAATAACGCATGGGAATCACCGGAATATAACGTCGCATCTTTAGACATGCTATATATATCATACTCTACTTCAAAGCTAATAGCTGATCTAAAGCTTACTTGTATATGGCGAAATGGTATATCACTTGCTACTACTTTTTCTATTTCAAACGGTTCTTCAAAAATATCATATAAAATCGGCAATATCATCCGTTCAGCTAATGTTGTGTCTTCCTCCCAATTGACGCGTGCTGGTGCTAAAGCGCAGACAATTTTTCGTGCTCCCGGCTTATTACTCAACACATCTAGTTGAAAACATTCAATATGTGCATCCTTTAACCGTTGAGTAATGTCCTTTTCCACACTAGCGAATGAAATAGTCTCTTCTTTCATCTCCGCTATTAACTGATTTAGATGATTGCTCATATCACGTAACTGAAGGGCAATCATTTTTTTACCATGAAAATACTGTCCATTAATGCGCTCTCTGTATAGCTCTGTTTCCAATTCTTCGAAAATCTTCGTTGATTTCACACATTTATAACGTATCTGTTCTTCGACACGATGAATACCAGAATCCTTTCCAACACCTTTCATATGAAACCAGTCTGTCATTAGCTTGTCCATTCCATTATTTTGCGCTCCCCAACAGCGATCATAGCGGAAACAGCTTAGGCATGTATTCATCGGCGACACTTCCTTTGCCTCTTCTATCGGGGCCGTCATAAAGCGCTCAAACACAAGCTCCTTCATAAATTGTACAAAGTGCTGGAAATGCTCTAATTTAAACGTAACATGCTCCGTTAACCAACTTTGACGGGCGAGCAAGACCTCCTCACGCTGTGGAAACAGCTTGTCCCGTACCTTTTCAGAATATTTTTTCGGAATGGATAGAAAAGCAATACTCCCAACAACAATCGACGTAAAATAAACGCTATCTAAAGGCAATGTTGCATCGTAAAATAAAAAAAATACACTCGGCAAAATACTGCCAATTGCTACACCAAACCTTCCAACGCGGGCCCCCATCCCTGCACACAATCCAGTTAACGTGGCTACAGAAAGCATACCTGTAAACGAAAGTTTTGCAATGCCAATAAGCGTTCCGAGCACGGCTCCGATAACTGTCGCTAATGGTACACTTCCTACTAATGCACCGAAGCAAATTAATAGTTGTAATAAAAAAATGGGGAGTGAAAAATAGCTAATGACAACTGCTTGCATCCCTGTAAGCATAGCAGCAAATACAACTAATCCAGAACCCAGCTTCTCATAAGTCCAATGGCTCGTAAACCATTCATAAGAATTAACAAACAACACTTGCATAAACAACGTCATAATAAGAGCTAAAGCCGCTTCACAACCTACATAAAATTGCACAAGCACCGGTGGTAGACCTTGATGCATAACTCCCTGCCACATTATCTGCACAAGCAGTACCGCTAAAGAGACTGCTATACTTTGTGGTAACTGCCAATAACGGAAGCGCATGATACATTCATACATAACGATTTGCAATGCTAAAATGAAGACTTGTCCAAATCCAAGAAAAAAACATCCTATCAGACCACCAAACAAAACATACTTGGCGTATTCCTTATACTTCGTTCGAATAATTGCCCAAAAAGGAACCGAGAAAGGCACGGCTGCTTCAAATACAACGGACTGAGCCAAAAAGAAGGAGGTTAAAAAAAATAAAGAGCCTATTAACAATTGCCTTTTTTTCACTCCTAATTTTTGTTCGTCTACATTTGCCGTGTTATACCATTCAATACTCGTCATTTCACTATCCCCTTTCTGCACTTTTGGAGCTATTATAAAAAATTATGTATGGAAAGATTGTCTGACGGTGGCAGAAAAAAATATAAACATTTCGACGAATACATATGCATAAATACGAGAAATGGCAACAATTTCTATATAAACTATAAGCTGTACAACGTTAGAAGCCTGTCTTTAATATGGGGGAGGTTTAAATAACAGAAATTTCAAGCATTTTCGTTCCACTGTCGTTAAATAAGATGCTTACAAAGTCTATGCCCCGAGAGGTCTAATGCTCTTTTATTCTTTCTTTCCATCAATTGTTGTTCCTTTTTTCGTCATAATTACTATAGTCAGCAGTGTTGATGATACTTTTCTACTTAAGAACAAAAAGTTTGATAAATTTCCCATCAAAAGTGCTCGTATCTAAAAGTTGCAAATGACTTTTATTGTAAAGTTGATTGGAGTGGAGACTACCCAGGAAAACACCAAGTAGGAACAGAAATCAACCACACATTATGTTGATGAGCCATCATACTCCCTCTTGTTGTTAGCAAATCTTTAATTAATGAATAAAACCATATATTTTTATTAATTTTTTCAAAAAACTACTTGACGTTAGTAACAAAGGCTTGTATTATATAACTTGTTGCTAAAACAAATTGTTTTAAAAAACGCGGAAGTAGTTCAGTGGTAGAACACCACCTTGCCAAGGTGGGGGTCGCGAGTTCGAACCTCGTCTTCCGCTCCATAATCTTATTGGCGGCCTAGCTCAGCTGGCTAGAGCGTACGGTTCATACCCGTAAGGTCGGGGGTTCGATCCCCTCGGCCGCCACCATAGTAGGCCCCTTGGTCAAGTGGTTAAGACACCGCCCTTTCACGGCGGTAACACGGGTTCGAATCCCGTAGGGGTCATCTCAAACAGGCGTCTCAGAATTATTTCTGAGACGCCTGTTTTTTGTCGGTTAACAGTACAACAGCCTTTTAAACTAAAAAGTAACATATTTGCAATATCACATTACTTATTCTTCACTGTATGAGACGCAGGGGCAACAAGTAGAGGAACGAAGACTAAAAAAACACCCTGTCCTTTAAACGACTTCTTGAACAACTCTCCGTTGTTGCTGTCGCTTCGCTTTCGCACAGACAAAACCCTTGTTGTTGCTGTCGCTTCGCTTTCACACAGACAAAACCCTTGTTGTTGCTGTCGCTTCGCTTTCACACAAAAAATTGTTGCTGCCACTCATCGGAAAGTGCCCAGTAGAAATAGAATCAGCCCCACGTTATGGTGATGCGCTTGAAAATATGGCATACTAATAATGAAAAGAGCGCGTTATCTAGGAGGTTTATTTCCTTTGAATTCATTAACGAAAGCTGCTTTAATTTGTGGAAGCGGCTCTATGATCATTCTCGTATCCATTCTTCTTAATTTACCATTCGCTGTACAAATACTTTTACTTCTTACTGGACTAGCCGTTAGTGTATACGGTGTGTTTTTACTTGTTAAAATGGTTGTTCATCCAACCGAAAAGTCTTCAGAAACACCTACTGAACAAGCACCCGTACCTGCTCCTAAAAAGAAAAAGAGACCGACATCAACCTTGTAAGAATCGTTTATCATTACAACCCTCGGAGGCTTTAGCCAACAAATTTCTTTTCTTTCGCTACGAAAACACTTACTAAGAATTTAAAAAGTAATCACGACTTACGGCTAGACGAAATGTATCCAGAAATCATTAAAAAAGGGATTAGCTTAATACAAGCTAATCCCAACTCTATTTATACACTTTTTCTACGATTAAAACAGTCAGCAAACTACCCTCTTCTAGCTCCGCGACCACCGCGTTTTGACTCTGTAGCACGTTTTAGTGTTGCTAGACGTTCATCACTATCTTTTAAGAAACGCGCCATTTTTTGTTCAAAATTCTCTTTTGGCTGATGGCGATCGTTGCGATCATTAGAACGATTATCGCGACGTGGACGTGCTGGACGCTCTGGACGCTCTGGTCTCTCTGCTTGAGGCTTTGCTTTACGGATTGAAAGACCGATCTTTCCGTCCGCTTCAACATTCATCACTTTTACTTCAACTTCATCTCCAACTTTTAGATGCTCATTGATATCTTTTACATAATTGTCAGCAACTTCACTGATGTGTACTAAGCCTGTTTTGCCATCTGGCAGCTCAACGAATGCTCCAAAATTTGTGATTCCTGTTACTTTACCTTGTACCTTGCTGCCTACTTCAATTGACATAAAAAAAATGCTCCTCCTTAAAAATTAAGCGACTCTTTTGAGTCATGTAATCAATTTATCAAACTTTTTACTACAATAAGTTTCTCTCTTCATTATATATAACAAAAAAAGAGTGTCAACAATACATAGCTTTTCAGTCGTCTTTTTTACCTTTCTTTTCTGATACGGCGTCTTTTTTATCTGGTATATCGCCCTTTTTTTCTTTTTCATCTTTTTCATCTTTTTCATCCGGTAAAATGAAATTTATTTCACCTTCTTCGGTTAGGAAATACTCTTTGCGTAGTAACTTTGCGATATACTCATCATTCTCTAACTGTTTAATTCTAAGATTTAACGATTCTCGCTCTTCTTTCAAATCAGAAAGATGCTCCTTCGCTTCAACCTTTTCCTGCTCTTTTACAGCTAGCGTTTCATTTTGATTCAAAAGTATATTTCCGAGAACGGCAATAATAACGACTGGTACAATCGCAAAAAAGGCAATGCGGCGCATTTTCCGTTTCCGCCCTTCAATTTTACGATTTATAGCTTTATCCGTGTTACGGACATAGTCATTATCAAGCTTAGTATAGTTTTGTTGGCGATCATTTGATGAACGACGTTTAGTCATGCCCGCACCTCCGAAAGTTATTGTTGTCTTTTATTATACTTGATAAATCGAAATTTTTTTAAAAAAGTGTTGGACAAATACGAATAAATTTTGACAAAAGGTCTTAAAACAAATGCACCAATATTTATTAATAAATTAAAAATTTGTCGAATGGTAGCAAATATTAATCGTATGATGAACCACAAAGGTCTCCATGTTATATTCACCAAAACCCTTGCGATGAAACGTAAAAAAGTCTGAAAAAATGTTTGATACAAAAAAATTCCGGCTATTTGCGCTAGCGGGTCATAAGCCCGCCAAGCGCCATCTTTTAGCCAAAATAATAAATAGTATGTCATGCCCCCAAGCAGAATCCAGGTAATTAGTTCAAATACCATCATCCATCTTCGAAGGCTTGACCTTTTTGGAGTTGAAAAAACAATGAGCCTTACACTATCAATAATGAATCCAACTGCTATACCGCTCAAAACCATGACTAATAGTTGAACGAATTGTTCACTAACAATCATCCAAATAACTTATGAAGGAAACCTTTCGAGAAGCCACTTTCCTCCTCGTCATACTGTAAGGTTTTTACAGTTCCTTCAAGTGTCAATAACCCTTTGTCAACATCTAAATGAACGATATGCAGTTCTTCTCCACGGATTAACAAATGCCCTTGGGACGTCTTAATGAAAAACTCTTCCTGATCAAAGCGTTCAATTGATTTTACAGAAGTCATGTCCATTCTTTTACGATTACGAATCGTTAAAATATGCTCTCCAGATGGAATTGTGTAACGGTTACTTTCTTGATGTAGCGTCATTTTTTTCCTCCTTTAGTCGTCCTAGCTTCTGTTCACTTTATGCGGACAACCTTAGAAGCATGACAACTTTATTAAAGTTGCTACACTTTTATCAGAGGAATAATTGATTTAATCTTCGTCATCAATAAATTCAGGCTCAATTTTTTCAAGACGCTCTTCCTTCAAAATCGTAAACATTTTTGCGGCATCTTCTTTTTTCACAGTATCACGTAATTCTTCTACACGCGCTGTCACAATCTTTTGTCCAAAACGAATGGCTAGCTCGTCTCCAGCTTTAACAGCACTACTAGCCTTTGCGATCTTATCATTGATCGTAATACGGCCTTGATCTGCTACTTCTTTCGCTAATGTACGACGCTTAATTAAACGTGATACCTTTAAAAATTTATCTAATCGCATACTTTTACTCCTTTTCCAGTTGCTTCGCTTCATTCCAGAAAGCATCTAATTGTTCTAATGTATAATCAGAAAATGGCTTTCCACTTTCCTCTACCTTTGCCTCCACATAACCAAAGCGTCTCGCAAACTTCTCATTGGCATGTAACATAGCCTCTTCTGGATTTAGCTTGTAGAAACGTGCTAAATTCACAAGCGTGAACAAGACATCTCCAAATTCATCTAGACGTGACGCACTTGTACCTTTCGTCACCTCATTACGAAATTCCTGCCATTCCTCCGCAAACTTGTCCCATGCTCCATCTACATCGGGCCAATCAAACCCAACCTTTGCAGCTCTTTTTTGATAATTATAGGCAGTTTGTAGAGCAGAGGACGCCCGGTATTCCTCTTCCAATAGCGGTTTTTCACTTATACCCTTTTCTTCTGCTTTTATAACTTCCCAATTCGCTACAACACCCTCTTCATCTTCTACCGATACATCACCAAATACATGCGGGTGTCGACGAATCATTTTTTCACTTATTGAAGCTAATACATCTTCCAATGTAAAGTAACCTTGATCTTCTCCGATTTGTGCATGAAGGAATACTTGTAATAGTACATCTCCGAGCTCCTCGATCATCGCAAAGTCATCCTCTGCATCTACCGCCGCCAAATATTCGTGCGCTTCTTCTAGTAAATATTTTTTCAGTGATTCATGCGTTTGCTTTTGATCCCACGGACAGCCATTTGGACCTCGTAAAACAGCAATAATTTGACGGAAGGTTGCCCAATCTCGTAAAGCCTCCTCTTGTGATTTCACAGGTGGCACATATACCGTTGTTAAATTGTTCACCTCAACGCTTTGGTCGAGCTCATAAAGTGGTACCGTCACTAATTTTTCCTGTGCCGATCCTGCTGCAGTAACTACTGTAACAGGGTATTCGTCATCGTATTTCTCCATTAACGTAAGCTTTACTTCTGACGCACTGAATGTATCATACACTTGAGCAATTAAAATATGCTGACGCATGTTAATGTCATGCATGGAAAAGCTAGTGCCATCCAGCAGCTGAAAACCCTCAATCGGGTCGATTTTTAACGCACCGAATATTGGATCTAAGAAGCTTTGTCCACCTTCAATGACTAATTTTACTTTTCCCGCATCCGCAGCAGCAATCAGCAATTGTACAGTCTGCTCCGCGACAAGCGGATGTCCTGGTACAGCGTACATTACATCTTCAATCGCCGCAGCAGCCACAAGCGTTTCTGCAATTTCTTCATACACAGGCTGGAACGAGCTATGTTTTTCATAGATTGAGTCAAAGCTTTCAAATTGTAAGCCCTCAGCTGATAATTCTTCTAATACTGGATGATCCACTGTACGAACATATAATTTTCTAGCCGCTTTTAATTTTTTATAGACACCCATTTGCAGCTGATTAAAATCACCCGCACCTAGACCAATAACTGATAAAGTATTCAATAAATCCACCTACTTCTTCCGATTTAACCATAATTGATAAACTGCCATCTTACGCCCAAACGGTAGTAAGTACCACTCTTTTTCGCCTAGCACACGTAACTTAGCAATTATTGTGACCATTACAAATGCCCCTAAACTAACAGCTGTAAAACCTGCTACCACCGCAACAAATCGAGGTGATAAAAATTGGCTTAACAACGATGGTATAAACTGTAGCCAAACTAGCACTACAGCTGCCATGCTTAGTGATGCAATTCCAACTTTTTTATAAAAACTAGCTGGTGCTAATTGAATTGCAATTATTTTCTTTAAATAAAAAACAAGCATGAGGGCAGTAAACAATAGACCCACATTATTAGCAATAGCAGCACCTAATACACCAAATAAATTAATTGTCAGCACATTTAATATTATTTTTAATATAAAACCTACAATTAAAAATAAAGCTGGCTTTTTTAATTTCCCATAACCTTGCAGAATAGCTGTAAATGTCAAAATAATCGACAAAGGCACGATTTGTAACACATATACCATAAGCACTTCCGACAGCGCATCTGTTTTAAAGAGCATTGCGTTTATATAAGGCATAACGAGTATTAAACCTAAAGATGCTGCCCACCCAAATAATACAGACGCTCTATACGTTAATTGTATAAACGGAATTGCACTACGGCCTTCCTGTCTTTTGGACATATGTGCGACAAGGGGTACAATAGCCAGTGAAAGAGAAGAAGCAATGACAACTCCGAGCTGCACTAACGGCTGCCCACGATCATAAACGCCTTTTGTTACCTTAGCGACCTTCTGATCCATTCCACCCTCTACTAATAGTGAATAAATAGTAAAGGAATCAACTAGCTGATAACCAAGTAACAATAGGCCACTCATGCTTACACTTAAACTTAGCAATGTGACCTCTTTAATAATGGGAAAACTTTCGATACGTCTCTGCTGTTTCTTATCGCTAACTAAACCGAAACGTTTTTTAAAGATAAACGCCAGTAATATAAAACCTACAATTTCACCAATAACTGTACCTATTATAGCCATTTGCCCAGCACTATATAGTGATTCTGTCGTCTTCATAATGATAAATGTACCCGCTAAAATGACGGATACCCTCACAGCTTGTTCAACGACTTGTGCATAAGCAACTGGCTCCATAATACCTCTTGATTGGAAGCCGCCCTTTAAAATAGCAAGAGCCGGCATGACAAGTGCAATAAATGAACCTGTCCGTATTAAAGGAGCAAGCTGCGTATCGCCCATAAGCCTTGCAATAATTTCAGCTCCACTAAATAAAACAACAAAAAACAACAACGATAGTACTGTTAAATAACGAAAAACAATACGCATAATACCGCTTCGTTTTTGATTTCGCTCTAGCGGGTCTAAAATACAATCATTATCTGCAAGCATCTTAGAAATAGCTACTGCAAATCCGCTAGATGTCCATACGACAAAAATAGATATAATTGGATACACTTGCTGATAAATATAAAATCCTTCATCACCAACAAGGTTTTGAAAAGGCACACGATAAATTGCACTAAGAACCTTCACAATAAGGGCAGCAATTGTAAGTAAGGCCGCGCCCTTCATGTAGCTTTTCATGCCAAAACGTTCCGACATAAATTGCCCTCTTTCCTTCTTTAACAATGCCAATAGTATAGCATATCTCAAAAGTTTGACGCGCTTGATAGCATTACCATAAAACTATGTACGAAAAAAAGTTATTGTTCAGCCTAAAAAGGTCAGCGCAATAACTTTCAATTCACATCAACTATTCATTTGTTTAGCTAAGAAGTTAGCAGCTGTTTCTGCAACTTTCACTTCAACCTCACCGACAAAATGTACCTTAGATAAAACGATAATACAACCGATTGGATCACCATTTACCATAATAGGTGTTGCACAATAAGACTTCACTTGCTCATATTGTCCAGGAACAATCTCGATAGTTGTTTCCATTTTTTCTATTTTTGTTGAACGCTCTTCCATAAAACTTTCCGCAAAGGATGTAATACGGCGATTAATATACTCTTTTTTACCGATTCCTGCGACAGCAATTACTTCATCACGGTCGGTTACAAACGCTGGAGTACCTAATGTTTCATATAATGTTTCTACATATTCCCTTGCAAATTCTCCCAAATCGTTAATCGGAGAATATTTCTTTAAAATGACTTCGCCTTCACGGTCTGTATAAATTTCTAACGGGTCACCCTCACGAATACGTAGCGTCCTACGAATTTCTTTTGGAATAACCACACGCCCTAAATCATCAATACGACGAACAATTCCTGTTGCCTTCATTCATAATCCTCGCTTTCGCTACACTGAAAATTTTTTTCAATTCTAGTATGGTTTTTTATGAAGCAATCTATGCAAAAACTGAAGAAAAAGGATTTCACACCCAACAATATTTTTCAAAAAGGCCTTAAAACCTAAGTTATTGTACTTCAAATACATTTAGCATGTAGAATTTTCAACTTCAATCAACTTATATTAGATTAACCATAAAAACAAATTTTTATTAATAATTTATAAAAAATTTTTAACAAGAAATAATAATAATCTAACCTTTATTATTGCGTCAATGAGCCAAAAGGATTTTTACAATATAGACATTTTCACGAAATTTGATTCTTTTAACCTCCTCCCTCCTATTAGCTAGATCCAGGGTCTTATTTGCGAAAACGATACCCAAGAAGTCGCTCAGTCTACAGTCCATTCAAAATCTCAATTAGCATGTATCTTTTGGCACGTCACCCAAAGTTAAAAATGGTAAACCGAAACTTCATCAATGCATCTGTACAAAAGCGAAGTCCAGCGTCAGATATTTATTGTGCGCACGCGTAGTGCTAACGTTGCGTCTATAACAAATATTTTCTGTACATGAGCGTAGTGCTAACGTAGGTTTGCAACATTTTTTTGCGCGAGAAGCGAAGCGAATGCAACAAGAGTTTTCTATGTGTAAGCACAGCAGCATCACAATATTCACTAAGATCTCCTTGACGATTTTCTTTTTCTATAATAAAAAGCTGACCATTATCCTAGTTAGATAAAGTCAGCTTTTCTTCTATTGTTGTTTTTTTGCGTTAGCAATTATATGCATCATTTCTTCTAAAATATCAAAGGGTTGATATTTCCCACATTTTCGTTCATCAATCGTTAATTTCAATTGCATACCATCCATACCAAAACCGACAGCACGTTCAAATTTCATGGATTCTTCAACAACTTTACTGCCATCAACTTGTACTGTCCCCTCTTCAGACAACAATATTGTAATAATTTTTTGCTTTTCTTTTACTGACAATACGCCTGCACCTAAGCCCCATACCTTCATACGTGCAATTCGCAGTAAGCGCTCTGTTTCAATCGGAAGATCTCCGAAGCGATCCTCTAATTCCTCCGTGATTTCGCCATACTCCTCCACTTGATCCATTGCTTTAATACGTTTATACATTTGAATTTTTTGATAGCCATCAGGAATGTAAACATCCGGAATATACGCATCAATACTCAATAAAATTTCAATGTCAGGCTTCTCTTCTTTTTTCACACCTGTTTGTCGCTCAGCAATCGCCTCTTGTAGCATCTGTGAATACAAGTCAAAACCGACAGAATCAATAAAGCCATGTTGCTGCGCTCCTAGCAGATTCCCAGCACCGCGAATAGACAAGTCACGCATAGCAATTTTAAATCCTGAACCTAACTCTGTAAATTCTTTAATCGCCTGTAATCGTTGCTCAGCTACATCTGTAAGAACTTTATCACGTTGATACATAAAGTAAGCATATGCTACCCTATTAGAACGCCCAACACGCCCACGCAATTGATAAAGCTGCGCTAAGCCCATTCTATCAGCATCGTGAACAATCAATGTATTAACGTTCGGTATATCTACACCTGTCTCAATAATCGTTGTAGTTACAAGCACATCATAGGCACCTTCTAAAAAGGCTAATATGACAGATTCTAATTCTGACTCCGTCATTTTGCCATGTGCATGCCCGATACGTGCTTCAGGGACAAGCGTTTGAATTTCATCAACCTTACGTGCCATGTCCTCTACACGATTGTATAGGTAGAATACTTGCCCACCACGCGCCATTTCTCTCTCAATAGCTTCCCGCACTAATGCACCGCTATGCTCCATTACATAGGTTTGTACAGGGAAACGGTTTGCTGGTGGTGTTTCAATTACCGATAAATCACGAACACCTACCATCGACATATGAAGTGTTCTTGGAATCGGAGTCGCCGTTAGCGTTAATACATCAACATTTGTCTTAAGTTGTTTAATTTTTTCCTTATGCGTTACACCAAAACGTTGCTCCTCATCAACAATCAGCAATCCAAGGTCTTGGAATAATAAGTCTTTAGATAAAATTCGATGCGTTCCAACGACAATATCAACTTGCCCTTCTTTTAAGCCTTTTAACGTCGCTGTTTGCTCTTTTTTTGTGCGGAAACGAGACAAGAGACCTACATTAATAGCAAAGTCTTGGAATCTCTCGCGAATCGTTTCGTAATGCTGCTGCGCTAAAATCGTTGTCGGCACTAGGAAAGCTACCTGCTTGCCGTCCTGAATTGCTTTGAATGCAGCACGAATCGCTACCTCAGTCTTACCATATCCCACGTCTCCACATACGAGGCGATCCATAGGACGTTCACGTTCCATATCACGTTTTACTTCGATAATTGAACGTAACTGATCCTCTGTTTCCTCATAAGCAAACGAAGCCTCAAAATTGCGTTGATCATCATTGTCAATCGCAAATGCATGACCCTTTTCTGCTTCACGCTTCGCATACAGCTTAATTAAATCATCAGCAATATCTTGCACAGCAGAGGATACCTTTGCTTTAGCTTTTTTCCACTCTGCTCCACCTAATTTATGTAGCTTCGGTTCACGGTCTTCAGACGCTACATATTTTTGTATTAAATCTATTTGCTCTACCGGAACATACAACTTATCATCTGCGCGGTATCGAATGTGTAGGTAATCTTTATGTGTACCATTTACCTCTAGTGTTTCTAAACCAATATATTTCCCAATACCGTGATGTACATGTACAACATAGTCGCCAGGTTTAATTTCTGTATAGCTTTTAATACGTTCTGCGTTCGTCATTTTTTGAGGACGCGCTTTTTTCTTCGCCTGTTGTTTAAACAGCTCATCCTCTGTAACTACCACCAAGCGTTGTAACGGTAATTCAAAACCACTAGATAACGAGCCATCCACAATATAAATACCCGCTTCTGTCGGGTGACCAATTGTCGTATGAATATCATATTCCTCAAGCATTTGCTGTACACGTTTAACACGGTCTTTATCTCTCGCCACAATTAGTACTGTAAATTTCCCGAGTAGCCAGCGTTCAACCTCGCTTTGTAACAGCGACATTTGGCCATGAAATTGCTGCATTGGTTTGCAAGAAAAGTTCGTCGTCTTATTAAAGGATACACCTGCAAAAGTTCGCGAAAATAATGAGAAATATAGTTTTTGCTGAGATAACATTGCTAGAATCTCTTTTAAAGAGAATGCAGGCTTTACATCATGCACCATTTTCCCTTCTTCAATTAAAGATAAAAACCACTCATCTTCTTCACGTTCCCATGCATCCATAACCTCCTGAATGCGCCCGAGCTCATCAAACAGCACAATGCCGTCGTGTACAAAATAATCTCCTAAATAGGCTGTTTTCTCATACAATAACGAACCATATTTATTTACATAGTCCGGTAAATTCCCTTGCTGTAACAATTCAATATCATATTGAATATGCTGATACAGTAACTCCTTCGTCTCCTGCTTTTTAACTTTCTTTAAGCTTGTCGCTAATGCCGCTTCTAAACGACCTGCCAATGCCGTTCTTTCTTCCTTTGTCAAAATAACTTCTGACGCAGGGAGGATACGGACCTTCTGTAATTTATCAATAGAACGCTGATCGTCCGCAGAAAACGTTCGAATAGAGTCTACTTCCGTATCAAATAATTCTATACGAATCGGTGACTCTAAATATGGAGGATAGATATCTAATATGCCGCCACGTAACGCAAATTCTCCAGGTGTTGTCACCATTGAATTACGTACGTATCCCATCTCTACTAATGTTTGGAGCCATTCATCAATCTGAATATCCTCGCCTACTGCTATTTGTAAAAAATACTGTAGCCAATGCTCTTTAGGCTGCATCATTTTACGTAAGCCCGCAACCGGTATCACATAAACAGCTTTTTCACCCCTAGCAAGACGATCAAGTGTTGCGATACGCTCAGCACGAAGCTCTGGGGAGGCAACAGATAAATCAGCGGCAATAAACTCATCAGCAGGATAATAATGAACATGGTCCTCACCTAAAAGTCCCGCCAGCTCGTCGGCCATTTTCTGAGCCTGCAATAGATTAGGAGATATAATATAAATTGGTTTTTTTACATATTCAAATAAAGCATCGACCATTACCGGGCGCGCGCTTCCAGTTAATCCTGTAATAAGCTGTGTTGCAGCATGACCGCTCTGAATCTCCTGTAAAAATGATGTGATATGTTTGTCCTGCATCACAAGCTGTCGTAAAACTTCCAATATCAAAAGCCCCTTTCAACGCATAATTCTCTTCACCATTACTAGCAATCTAGTACTATAATACGCATTTTTATTGTTTGTTTTATCAATTATAACTTGGCATAATTTCGTCCGGAATTAGCTTTATGTTTAACCCCGTATGAGGGTCGACACGATGTAGGTAAATTCATCTAACAACCTATAAAGGCGAAAAACTACTGTAAGTGACGCTTCGCTTTCGCCACCAAAACATTCTGTAGCTGACGCTTCGCTTTCGCTACCAAAACATTTGCTGAAAGAAGTTAAATGGAAAAAGCTTTGAACGCACGTAATGTGCGCCAAAGCATCCTTCCAATTATTGAATCCATTTATTGAGTGCGTGATAATCTGGATATTGTTTCAGCGAATCCTCACATTGCTCACAAATGCAGTGCACCGTCGTTTGTCCATGTTGATCTTTCTCAACATAATCATCCGCTTCACCCAATTCGAAAATATGCAGTTTTCGAATTGTATCATCTGCATCAAATGGTAGCGTCCCTATTTCTACTTCACAATGCCGACATCGATATCGAACTGACATCTCCAAATCATCCTCCTTTAAGCAATTTACTACTTAAAGTATAGACATTTCGAAAAAAGATTATGCACTTTCAATTTTGTCTTACATGTCATTTAGAAATAGAGAATAGTTTTGCATTGTGTTTAATACTATATATTTAGTTAGTTGTTGTCGCAGGAAAAAACACGATCAATTATGCCTCCGTATAATTTAATCCGGAATCGGCCTTGTGCTTTGACCTACTGATGCTTCGCTTTCGCTACCAAAACACTTGTAGCTGACGCTTCGCTTTCGCTACCAAAACACTTGCTGATAGAAAAATTAGATCGTCATCCTAAACAACTGTAATATCCATGATTTTATCCGTTAAAGCGATTCATCACATCAAGAAATGGATTTGAAAGAGATGCTTCTACAGCATTTACACACTTTTCAATGGCCTCGCCAACGACAGCCTGATCTTCTTTTGAAAATTTTGATAACACGTAATCTGCTACCTTCATGCCAGCTGGTGGGCGATTAACCCCAACTCGTATGCGATTAAATTCTTGTGTGCCTAAATGCTGAATTAATGATTTAATACCATTATGTCCACCTGCACTACCTTTTTGACGCAGGCGTAATTTACCTGTTTCTAAATCTAAATCGTCATAAATAACAATTAAATCTTCCACATCAATATCAAAATAGTTCATTAGGGGACCAACACATTCCCCCGATAAATTCATATATGTTAAAGGTTTAACAAGTAGAACCTTTCCTTCAGGACGATGTACCGTTGCATACATTCCATTAAACTTAGAATTAGTTAAAGGCGCACCCCATTTTTCAGCTAATGTATCAATAACATCGAAGCCAATATTATGTCTTGTATGCTCATATGGCTTACCTGGATTTCCTAAACCAACGATAATTTTCATAAGTACCCCTCTTCTTTCAAATCTAATAGTCATTATTTTACCATATCATGCACTCTGAAAGCAGTTTGTACAAATTTTGAAAGTAAAAGTTCAATAATAGCTTGATATTATTTAAAATCACCACTTCAACCATACATATCGCGAAATGGTTATCAATTATGTCTCGGCATAATTGGGTCCAAAATCGGCTTTGAGCTGAAGCAAAGAATTCCATTCCGATTCCGTGACATAGGCTTTAAAGAAGTTAAAATAACACATGTAATAATTTTAAAAGCAAAAGGCTACTAAGGAAGTTTGTAACCTTCCTTAGTAGCCTTTCCTTAACATATATTTTTACGCTTATTCCTGCTCACTATCCGCCGTTTCTTCAACGGCCGTGGCAGGAGCCATAATTGATACCAGTGTATGACCATTTTCACTGATTATATCAAAATCAATAGCATCCCGAATATCCGCTACCGTAATTGTTTCACCAATTTTCAGTTCAGTAATATCAACTTCAATAGCTTCTGGTATATCTGCTGGTATTACATTAATTTTCACATCTAGATTGGGCTGCATTAATATGCCACCCACGCTAACTCCAACAGACTCTCCAACAAGTTTAATAGGCACTTCCGCTTCTATCGCTTCGGACATATCAATTGCTAAAAAGTCGATATGATTTACTTCATCTTTCATAGAGCATTGTTGGATTTCTGATACAACAACATTCACTTTTTCACCATCTAACTCCATCGAAAACACACCATTTTGTCCATTCTTTTGAAGAGATTTTCTGAACTCTTTCGCTGAAATAGAAATTGGGGTCGAATCTAATTTATAGCCGTAAATAACTGCAGGAATGGCTCCCCCTTTTCTAAGTTGGGTTAATGTCGAACGGTGCCCAGTTTCGCGCTTTTTAACACTTAATACTGTACTCATATCTATACTTCCCCTTCCAAGAAAAATTATTTACGCCTTATTATAAATGTCACTATTTTCAATGACATTTGATAAGGCTATAATAACATTTACTACCATTTTAGCTCATCACCATAACGTGGGGTTGATTTCTGTTCCGGCTGGGCGCTTTGTAGCTGACGCTTCGCCTTCGCGCAGAGCATAGTTTCCTGGGGGCGTCCAGCCTCCACTCCAATCAACTTATTTTTAAAACTTACGTTTTAACAAAATATATCCCAACCTTAGGTGAAGTAAACTATTTTTCATAAAGTAGTGTAAATATTATTAAGTCACAATTACCATATACCCTTTTATAAGAAAATTCAAACAAAAGAGACCTAGAAAAAGGACAAATCTACTTGCAAACCGTAGATTTGTCCTTAATAAGCCACATATTGGGGTTTCTTTATTTATATATTAATCAAATAGAGTACTTACAGATTTGTTTTCATAGACACGAGAGATTGCATCCGCCATCAATTTAGCTACTGAAAGCTCTGTAATTTTCGGAGATTTTTTCTCTTCTGGAAGCTGGATTGTATTTGTTACTACTAATTCCTTAATCGAAGAGTTTTCGATACGCTCGATTGCTGGGCCAGATAGTACTGGGTGAGAGCAGCAAGCATAAACTTCTTTCGCACCAGCAGCACGTAATGCATCAGCGCCGATCGTAATCGTACCTGCAGTGTCAATAATATCATCAATCAAGATTGCCACTTTACCATCAACATTACCAACAATGTTCATTACTTCTGCAACGTTTGGTTTTGGACGGCGTTTGTCAATAATTGCAATAGGTGCTTTTAAACGTTCTGCCATTTTACGAGCACGTGTTACTCCACCATGGTCTGGTGAAACAATAACGATTTCATCTTCAGCAATACCTTTTGATTTGAAGTAATCAGATAGTAAAGGCACTGCCATCAAGTGGTCGATTAAAATATCGAAGAAACCTTGGATTTGCGGTGCATGTAAATCTAAAACGATAACACGTGTTGCACCAGCTGTTTCAAGTAAGTTTGCTACTAATTTAGCTGTAATTGGCTCGCGTGCTTTTGCTTTACGATCCTGACGAGCATATCCATAGTAAGGCATTACAACGTTTACTGTACGAGCAGATGCGCGTTTTACAGCATCTACCATAATTAAAAGCTCCATTAAATGTTCGTTTACAGGTGCAGAAGTAGACTGCACGATAAACACATCACAACCACGAATACTTTCTTCAATGCTAATTTGAACTTCTCCATCGCTGAAGTGCTTAACAGAAGATTTACCTAATTCAACACCCATTTCTTGCGCAATTTCTTGAGCAAGTGGATTGTTAGAGTTAAGTGAAAATATTTTTAATTGTGAGTTTGCATAATGATACGGCATGATGGCCTCCTGTTTAGTTGATAATTATTTTGAATTTAATTTGCTTACATAATTCGGTTTGTTTTCTTGTCTTGCACGAGCAATTGCAAGTGCATCCTCAGGAACTTCTTTTGTAATTGTAGATCCTGCTGCAATAAATGAACCTTTTCCAACTTTCACTGGCGCTACTAAGTTAGTATTACATCCTACAAATACATCATCTTCAATAATTGTTTGGAACTTGTTTTTTCCATCATAGTTTACTGTAATGGAACCACAGCCAATGTTGACATTGCTTCCTATTTCAGCATCGCCAATATAGCTTAAGTGGGATACTTTCGTGTCATTACCTAGTTTACTTTTCTTCACTTCTACAAAGTTACCAATTTTCACATGGCTACCTATATCAGAAAGTGGTCGAATATTTGCAAACGGTCCTATAGCTGTGTCATCTGCTACAACGCTTTCACGTACAACAGAAGAATGTACAGTTGTTCGGTCACCGATACGGCTATCCAGGATTTGTGTGTTTGGCCCGATTATACAATCTTCACCAATAACAGTTGTACCTTCAATCATAGAACCTGGTTGGATGACAGTATCACGACCAATCATTGCCTCAGCGCTGATGTATGTTCCTTCTGGATTAATAATTGTGACACCATTACGCATATGCTTTTCATTAATTCTTGTACGCATTAGCGCTTCTGCTTGAGACAGTGCAACACGATCATTAACACCTAGTGTTTCTTCGAAATCTTCCGTAACATATGCTTCAACGACTTCGCCTTGTTTTTGTAAAATTTCAATGACATCAGGTAAATAATATTCACCCTGTGCATTGTCGTTTTTCACAAGCTTTAATGTCTCAAATAAGGCCTTATTATCGAAGCAATATGTGCCCGTATTAATCTCTTTCACTAGTTGCTGCTCTGCTGAAGCGTCCTTTTGCTCAACAATTTGCTCCACTTGTCCATTGCCGCCACGTAAAATACGACCGTAGCCTGTTGGATTTTCAGCAATTGCTGTTAAAATTGTTGCCTTAGCATTTTTTGCTTGATGATGCTCGAACAAAGCTTGCATCGTTTCAGGGCGAATAAGTGGTGTATCACCGCAAACCACTAATGTTGTCCCTTCTTCGCTACTTAAAATTGCCTCAGCCTGTTGTACAGCATGAGCTGTCCCTAACTGTTCAGCCTGTAAAACATACTCGCTTTTATCGCCAAGCTGTTGTTTCACCATTTCTGCACCATGTCCTACAACCGTTACAATGCGCTTCACATCTAACGTTTGAATGTGATCTACCACATGTTGAACCATTGGTTTCCCACATACTGGATGGAGCACTTTATATAATTTGGACTTCATACGTGTACCTTGACCTGCAGCCAAAATGACAGCAAAAATGTTGCTCATCTGTAAGTCCTCCAATACGCTCATTTTCTCTTATGACTATATAGCAAAATCCATCTATTTTCAAGGCATGTTGACTTGACAAAAAGGTGAAATTCCAAATCAAATGCACCTTATGCTCGAATGTTTATATGTATGTCCTAAAAACTGCTCGTTTTCTCTTATTCTCAAAATAAAAAGAACCCTCCAATTAAGAAGAGTTCTTTTTATTCTCTTTCACCATAAGTATAAATCTCCGTAGTTAAATTTACACTTATTCCCTTCTAGCTATACGCCAATTCCTTCTAATTCTTCTGTTATTTCTGTTGCGTCTGCCTCGCTTGAATTATGGTACTCATTTAAAATAATCTCTTGAATTTTATTACGAGTAGTAGAATTAATAGGATGCGCAATATCTCTAAATTCACCGTCTGGCGTTCGCTTGCTTGGCATAGCAACGAACAAACCTGTATTGCCATCAATCACACGAATATCGTGAACTACGAACTCATTGTCGAGTGTAATGGAAGCAATCGCACGCATGCGACCATCAGTCTGTACACGACGTAACCTTACATCAGTAACTTCCATTCTCTCACCACCTCTCTTCTTAGATGCCTAGATGAAAATATAATATTCTTTATAACCGAATATTTTCCTTTTTATAGTCTATCAAATTTTCTAAAAAATTTGAATACTTATCAGTATAATTTTCTCTAATTTACGTAATTTTTGACAATTGTTTGTCAGTCGCCCTGACAATAATCCATTTCACCTCGGTGTAACCGTTGTTGACGCTTTGCTTTTGTCTACAAAAACATTCTAGAGCGGAAAACAAAAAAAGCCCACTAAAAGAGCGAATCATTTCTCTTTCAGTGAGCTTAAAAAATTTCTTATTTAACAATGGCAATAACTTCAATTTCTACTTGTACATCTTTTGGTAGACGTGCAACTTCTACTGCAGAACGTGCTGGTTTATGATCACCAAAGTGGCTAGCATATACTTCATTCATCGCAACAAAGTTGTTCATGTCCTTCATAAAAACGGTCGTTTTAACAACACTGTCTAAAGATGTTCCGGCGGCTTCTAAAACAGCTTTCAAATTAGCAAATACTTGGTTTGTTTGAACAGTGATATCCCCTTCCACTAATTCACCTGTTGCAGTTAGTGGAATCTGACCTGAGCTATAAAACATGCCATTTACAATAATTCCTTGTGAATATGGTCCAATTGCTGCTGGTGCATTTGTTGTTGCTACTACTTTCATTTGTCATTTCCCCTTTTAGAAAAATAGTTACCTTCACTTAATGCAATTGTACGGTCTTTTTCATTAACCTCATGAAGCTTCACTAGTGAATAATAATCATCTACTAAAGTTTCGTCTGCATGCTCAGCCTCTACAAGCACTGCAATACCGGCTAGTTGACAGTCAAACTCCTCTAATAGATTTTTCATGCCATTCATTGTACCGCCGACCTTCATAAAGTCGTCAGTAATAAGCACACGTTGCCCACTCTTCATGCTTCTTTTTGATAATACCATTGTCTGAATTCTTCTGGAAGAACCAGATACATAGTTAATGCTAACTGTAGATCCTTCAGTTACTTTACTATCTCTTCTTACAACAACAACCGGTACATTTAAATGTCTTGCTATCGCATGAGCAATAGAAATACCCTTTGTAGCGACAGTCATTATGACATCAATTTGTTGATCAGCAAATGCGGATGCAAATACTTTACCAACTCGATTAATTAAATCTGGATTGCCAAGTAAATCCGTCATAAATAAATAACCGCCTGGTAACAAACGATCTGAATGCTCAAGCTCCGCCTTTAAATCATGAATAACTAAACGGACCTCGGCTTCGGACATTTTAGGAATATACTTAACTCCTCCTGCAGCGCCCGGTACTGTCATCAATAACCCGATTCCTTTTTCTTCGAAAGTTTCTTTTACAATCGTCAAATCTTCACTAATAGAAGACTTTGCAGATTGATATAGTTCAGAAAAATAAGTTAGCGGGATCAGCTGATGTGGATGTTCTAGTAAATAGTACGTCATATCAACTAGTCGTTCACTACGTTTCCATTTCATGCGACCCTCTCCTAAACACGAATATTTATAGGTAAAATTAACACAAATTTGCGGTTTTAAGCAAGCGTATTTCGCTCGCCTAATATCCGAACTGCATATACTTCTTCGCAAAAACCACGTAAACCATTATAAATCCGGCTTACTCGAGCTTCACTATCCACTAAACCGAACACCGTCGGACCGCTTCCACTCATTAATGTTGCATCTGCACCAAAGCGCTTCATCTGTTCCTTCAACATTACTACCTCTGGATGTAGCTTAAATGTTACAGTTTCCAAAACATTTCCTAATGATGCACATAGTAGCTCATAATCCTCCGTATCAATAGCACGAATCATTTGCTTTGTATTTGGATGTTCTAACCCTTCAACCTTTAACCCTCCATACACTTCTGCAGTAGAGACACCTATTTTAGGCTTAGCTAAAACTACCCAACAGTTCGGAGGTGCAGGCAATTCCTGAATTTTTTCTCCACGCCCTGTTGCTAATGCTGTGCCACCATAGACACAAAACGAAACATCTGAACCAATTTTCGCACCTAATTCAGCTAACTCATCAATAGATAACCCTAAGTTCCACAGCTCATTTAAACCCTTCAGTGTAGCAGCCGCATCGCTACTGCCTCCTGCTAATCCCGCTGCGATCGGTATTTCCTTTTCTATAGTAATGGATACACCTTGTCCAATGCCGTATGTATCTTTAACTAGACGCGCTGCCTGATAAGCAAAATTTCGGTGATCATTTGGTACGAAATTATCAGTCGAAATTATTTCTATTACACCATCTTCTCGAGATTCTAAACAAATACGATCAGCTAAATCTACAGTCGTCATGACCATCTCTACTTCATGATAATTATCTGGTCGTTTATAAAGTACATCCAATGTTAAATTTATTTTTGCAGGCGCCTTTACATAAAGCATCTTTCTTCCTCCTTATAGCTCTACACTTATCAATTACTGCCAGGTCATTCAGTCGATATTTGAACCGCTCACTACTTTTAAAAGTAGGAGTCTTCTGTTACAAAGTATCAGTAGCTGGCGTTCACTTTCGCTATATTAAAGATTTTCTGAATAAAGATAAATCTGTCATTCATCTTTTAATTCATTTTATTTTACCATAATGGGAAAGCGAAAATGGAAAAAAAGAACCGTATACCCCTAATTGGTGTAACGGTTCTCTCTCGTCAGTTGCTTTGTTGTGTCTACAGGAAGCTTTCACTCCTGCAGAAGATCAATTAAGCCTCGGTATTATTGCATCCACCGGAAGCTTTAGGCAAACACGATGTTGGACCTCAGGCGTTTTCACAGGATGTGAAGTTCTTAGCTTGAGTTCCTTTATTTCAGCAGATGCTTGGACACCCACTGAAAAGTGACTTCACTCACCACTATAGAGGTGAGTGTCTTCTGTATCTTTCGCTTTGCTTTCAGTACAAAAGACATTTGCAAAAGAAGTGAAAAATAATAAGTAGTCTAGTTCACAGCCTACTTATTATTCTCTTGCTCACTACTTGCTCTTTCAGCCATTTCGATGGCACGTTTGACCATATTACCAGCGTCTCGAGCTTTAATGCCGCCCCAGCCTTCTCGTTGCACAACATCATAAAATCCAAGCTCTTTAGCGATCTCTTCTTTTAAACGAGGTGACATGATACCTTTTCTAGGCATAATAAACTCCTCCTTTTACAACTGACGAATTTAGTATGTCCCAGAAAAAGCAAAACACTCATGTAGTTTTTAACATACATGAGTGTTTCAAAATATAGAAATAAGTACTAGAAACTATTTTGCGATAGCAGCTTTTGCTTCGTCTAAAAATGTAATCTCTACTGCTTCAGTTAAAATATCTGTGTAGCTATACGATACGCGCTTGCACGTATTGTCCTCTTGATCAAGCTCAACCACAAAGATAGCGCGATATGTCTCACGCAATACCCCTGCACACTCGACCGTTTTCTTGCGACCTCCGTTTGCTCTTAACTGCAAACGTTTACCCAAATGACAATCCAACGACTTTTTAATGTCCGCTAAAGTTTTTGGCATTTTCGCTTACACCTCACTATTTATTAGTATAAGCGATACGCCCAAAAATGTCAACAAAATATAATATTTTATCAGCAGATTATAAATATTGTCAACTTATTTTTCATAAAAAAATCATGTTTTTTTACGTATTCTCAAAAAAGTTAACAAAAATTTTTTACTTTGCAAACGTAGGATATAGTACATCGGCTAATTTTCCAAACTCTTGAATGGTTAATGTCTCTCCTCGACGTGTCGGTTCAATATTTACCGCTTGTAAAGCATCCATTATTTTTTCTTTGTGTACCTTACCATTTGGTAAACCCGATTGTAAATTATTGAAGATTGTTTTTCGTCTTTGTACAAACGATGCACGAGTAACAACAAATAAAAAGTCCTCATCAATTACTTTTACTGGAGGTTCATCATGTTTAATAAGACGGATCACTGCAGAATCAACATTTGGCTGGGGCATAAAAACAGTTTTCGGCACTGTCATGGCAATATCGGCCTTCACATAATATTGAATCGCAATTGATAAAGAACCGTACTCTTTTGTTCCAGGTTTAGCCGTAATACGCTCTGCTACCTCTTTTTGCATCATGACAACAAATCCACGAATTGGCAAACGATCATTAAGTAATTTCATTAAGATTGGAGTCGTCACATAATAAGGTAAATTTGCTACAACCATAATATCCTCAATACCTGGCATCTCTTCCTGAATTACCTTAGCAACATCCGCCTTTAAAATGTCTGAATGTACAATTTTAACATTATTATATGGACTAAGTGTGTCTTCTAATACAGGTAATAATCGCTGATCAATTTCAAACGATACAACCTTTTTTGCACTTCTCGCTAAATGCTCAGTCAATGCTCCAATACCAGGACCAACTTCGATTGCACCACTATTTTCAGTTAAATTTGCGTGACTAACAATATTTCGTAAAATGTTCGGATCTACTAAAAAATTTTGACCTAAGCTTTTTTTGAATGAAAATCCATATTTTTTTAAGATTTCTTGTGTTCTAATTGGTGTTGCAATATCCTTATGCATCATTTTCCTCCTGATCTACCTGTGCGATTGCCGCACCAAATTGCTTTTCTGTGATTTGAAACATTTTTAATCTTTTATGAAGTTGTTTACCGTTTGTTGTACCAATATTCAAAATTTCTCCAAGACGATCACGGCGAATTTTCGCCTGTGGGTGGCCAATTAAACGTGCCGTCATTAAATCTTCGAGCGTAATGTCATCAGTGATTAGCTCAACATCATTAGGGGTATAGACATGCAGTAGTGCCTCACGAATATCTTCATCTGCTGCGTGCTCTATACCTAGTCCTTTACCGTTTTTCGCAATTGTTTTAGCTTTTGGTAAAAAAGCGTGTTTTACACCTTTTACATGCTCCTCGATAATGGCACGAATTCGACGTCCTGGATAATCTGGATCAGTAAAAACAATAACTCCTCTTTTATCCTGCGCATGTTGAATTCTCTTTAGTGTTTCCTCTGAAATAGCCGATCCATTTGTTTCTATTGTATCTGCTTGTACAGCTCGCTTAATAGCGGTTGTATCATCTTTTCCTTCAACAACAATGATTTCTTTTATTTGCAAAAAGGCCCCTCTTTTCTACCTTATCTTCAGACCATTTTACAACTGCACTGTATGATTGTACAGAAATACACGGCTACTTACTTTCTTATAATTTTCTCCTTCGACTACGATATTGCTTGTGCTTTCGCTTTCGAGTAGACCATGTAGTTGATGTTACAACTTACTTTCTGTAGGTATGACTATATTTATCCTCCAGAACCAACGGCTGAAAAAAAGATAAAAAAGCTTTCCCGCCAGTCAAAACGGGAAAGCCAGTAAGTGAAAAACATTTTTGATTAATTTTACAATTTTTTTAATTTAATACTTTTATACGAACTTTCCTTACTCCCCAAGAACTTGCTTGAGATTCCGTTTGTACAAGTATGTCGATCTTATTACCCTTAATTGCACCACCAGTATCCCCTGCTATAGCTGTTCCATAGCCTTCGACCCAAACTTTTGAGCCAAGCTTAATAACAGACGGGTCTACTGCAATTACTTTCAAACCAGAGTTTGAACGTAAATCAATGCCAGTGGCAGATGTCCCCGAGCAGCCATTACAAAACGGTGTATAGGCAGTTGCCGTTACATAAAATTCTTTCCCGCTAGCTGGCTCTGTTGAACCACGTGATACTGTCGGTGCAGTCGATGCACTAGCAACAGTAGCTACTACATTTTTAGTACCTACTGCAACCACTTGCTTCTGTGGTTCTTTTACAACATTTTTAGATTGTAGATTTTTAGCTACAACTTGGCCGTTCTCTTTTACGATTTCATACGTTTTAGTCATTAAACCTTTTTGGCCTGCTGTTACAATTTTTTGTTTTCCCTTTTGCAATGAAGCATCTTGCTTCTTTTCAATTGCGAAATCTAAAGAGTCTTCCACTACATCGATAACCTTTTCTACGCGAACTACTGTGATTTTACTCTGTGGCGTGATTACGTCCTTCAGGTTATTCTCGACACGATCGAATTCATTTAGCTGAATTCCTTGTTGTTTTAAAAAGTTAGCGACCGTAGTCGAAGTGGACCATACTTGTCTTTTGTTTACGCCATCGACAAGCGATACTTGAAACGCTTTTTGAATATCAATCTTGTTGTCTGCTCCTATTTCTGTATCTATGCCTTGTTTTAAAGAATCATGCTCCGATACTTCAATATTCGCTTCTTTCAAAATGTCTTTCACTTGTGTTTCAGTTGTCCAAACTTTTGACTGATTTCCATCAACTGAAATAGTTACTTCTTTTGCCTGTTCCCATGAAATTGCTAATCCATTAACAATTTTGGTGTTCAGAGAGGGTGATATTTTGTCATGCTCTGCTACGTCTATATTTTGACCTTGTAATAATTGTTCTACAGTTTTGGCATGTGTTGTTACTTCGCTTGCTTCTCCGTTCGCATCAAGCGTTACGGTTTTTTTAGTACCTTGATAAAGTACGAATGAAATTACAGATACAAACAGAATAAGTGAAATGATGCTTATTACTGTTTGCTTACTCCTCAATGATCCTAAGAACAAGTTTTTCATGGAATTATTTGACATGAAAAAACGCCTCCTTAATATACAAGGTTGGATTATACGTACTAGATTTGGCACTGTCAACCCGAATGTATTTCTAAGAAAATTGACATCGCCTTTTTAGCCAACCACAAACCTAGTATTGGAGGCATCTCAGCTAGTTAATTGTCAATCTTAAAAAATTTTTTCGCATTGGTTGTCGTTACCTGTGCAATTTCCTCAATCGTTAAACCTTTTAAACGTGCAATTTCTTCTGCAACTAACGGCACGAAAGCTGGCTCATTACGCTTTCCTCGATATGGATGGGGCGCTAAATACGGTGCATCTGTTTCGATCATCAAATGCTCTACTGGAATTCCTGTTGCCACTTCTTTCGGCATTCGAGCATTTTTAAATGTCACTGGCCCACCAAGACTAATCATAAAATTCATAGCAATACATTCATGTGCGGTTTCCACACTGCCACTAAAGCAATGCATAACGCCTCCCACGGAAGCTGCATTTTCTTCTCGTAAAATTTGAACAACATCCCCAGTCGCATCTCTGTTATGAATAATGATTGGTAAATTCAGCTTTTGTGCCAAATGAATCTGTTTGCGGAAAAGTGCTTGTTGAACATCTTTTGGAGATTTATCCCAATAGTAGTCCAACCCAGTTTCACCAATACCCACTATCTTTGGATGTGCTGCTAACTCCTCAATCCAATTTAAATCCTCTTGTCTACAATCAATGGCGTCAACCGGGTGCCAGCCTATGACACCATAAACAAAATCATATTGTTCAACCAGTTGCATTGTTTTTTCAATGGTTTTGCGATCGAAACCAACAACAACCATCGTTTCTACCTTGGCCTCAAGAGCTCTATCTATAACCTCTTGTAAGTCCTCTTCATACTGATCTGCATTTAAGTGTACATGTGTATCAATGAACATCGTCATTCTCCTAACATAGATTTTATTAAAAATTATTATTTCATATTTTGCATAACTGTTACAAATATGTTACAAACACTTTGGTATTATAACATTACACATAACCAAAGACCCGTTATTTGTTACTATTTACCTAAAAACATCTAATTTTTACCGCGGATAAATTATTTCAAGATAATAAATCACTTATTTTCAAATGGATTTTAAAAGCCTGCTGAACTTTTTTCATTCAGCAGGCCTTCCTAATATTTTTTACTTAACTTTTGCGCCATTCTCTAGTTTTGAATCCACTGATGCTAATTTTAAAATTCCATCTTTTTCACCAGCTAGAATCATTCCTTGCGATAATTCACCGCGTAATTTAACTGGCTTTAAGTTAGCGACTACAATCACTTTTTGACCAATTAATTCATCTGGAGAGTAGAACTTTGCTATACCTGAAACTACTTGTCGTTGCTCATATCCTAGGTCCACTTGGAGCTTTAATAATTTGTCTGCTTTCGGAATAGTTTCACACGCTGTTACAGTGGCTACACGTAAATCCACTTTCAGAAAATCATCAATAGTAATTTCAGGAATTTCTGGAATATCCGCTGCTTTCTGCTCACCTTTTGATTCTTCTTCTTGTGGAGTTTTCACTGAACCACGCATTTCCTCACGAATATACGTAATTTCAACTTCATTTTCTAGACGAGGGAAAATCGGAATCCCTTTTTCTACCACTTTAATGTTTGCTGGAATAGTATTGCCGAATGTTTCAATTGTTTCCCATGCTAAGAATTTGTCATCCAAGCCTAACTGTTCAATAATTCGTTTGGGAGTAGCTGTCATAAATGGTTGTAACATGACAGCAATTTGGTGTAAACTTTCCGCCAAATTTCGCATAACAGCGCCTAATTTTGGCTTATCTGTTTCTTCTTTAGCTAGCACCCATGGTTGAGTTTCATCTATATATTTATTCGTTCTTGAAACTAGCGTCCATAAGTCAGCTAATACGACACTAAATTGCATTTTTTCCATACTTTCTTCATATTTAATACGAACCGATTCAGCCTGCTCTTTTAAAGCTGCGTCAAACTCTGTCGATTGAAGATTTTCAGTTGGAATAATGCCATCGAAATATTTATTAATCATTGAAATAGTACGGTTCAATAAATTTCCTAAATCGTTTGCTAAGTCGAAGTTTGTACGTTCAACAAAAGATTCTGGCGAAAATACACCATCAGAGCCGAATGGTAACTCACGTAATAGGAAATATCGTGTTGCATCTAGACCATAACGCTCTATTAACATTTCAGGATAAATAACATTGCCCTTGGATTTAGACATTTTACCGTCTTTCATCATGATAAAACCGTGAGCAAACACTTTTTTAGGAAGTGGTAAATCTAGTGCCATTAAGAAAATTGGCCAATAAATAGTATGGAATCGAACGATATCTTTACCAACTACATGTACATCTGCCGGCCAATATTTATTGAATAATGTTTCATCCTCTGATAGATAACCTAATGATGTTATATAGTTAGTTAAAGCATCTACCCATACATAAATTACATGTTTAGGATCTCCTGGAACTTTAATGCCCCAATCAAATGATGTTCTTGAAACAGATAAATCTTCTAGCCCTGGTTTAATAAAGTTATTAATCATTTCATTTTTTCGAGATTCAGGCTCAATGAAATCAAGGTTTTCTTCATAATAAGCTAAAAGACGATCAGCGTATTTCTTCATATTAAAGAAGTAAGATTCCTCTTTAACTTTGTGTACTGAACGACCACAGTCTGGACAGTTACCGTCTACTAATTGTGTCTCAGTAAAAAATGATTCACATGGTGTACAGTACCAACCTTCATACTCACCTTTATAAATATCTCCATTATCTAAAAACTTTTGGAAAATCTTTTCGACAGTTTTCGTATGACGCTCTTGCGTTGTTTGAATAAAGTCATCGTATGAAATGTCCATTAATGCCCAAAGCTTTTTTGCAGCATCTGCAATTTCATTCACGTATTCTTGAGGATGCTTGCCCGCTTCAGCAGCTTTTTCTTGAATTTTTTGCCCATGCTCATCCATTCCAGTTAAAAAACGTACATCATAACCGCGTAAACGTTTATAACGTGCAATTGTATCTGATGCTACAGTTGTATACGCTGTACCAATATGGAATTTCCCACTTGGGTAATAAATAGGGGTTGTTATATAGAATGTTTTATTTTGTTCGCTCACTAGAACTGCCTCCATTGTTTCACAGTATACTATCTATTCTAACTAAGTACGAAATTCGTTTCAACTTCTTTCAGTGGGTGTCCAAACACCCGCTGAGATAGAGGCAGTCAGGCCAAGACCTTCACATCCTGTGAAAACACCTAAATGACCACCATCTGCGCTTTCGCACAAACAAAATCAAAACCCTCTGCTGCCGCTACGTTAGTACTACGCTTTCGCGTATAAAACATCTGTTGGCCTAAAGCCGATTCCGGACGCAATAATGCCGAGCCATAATCGATTGATAGTTATCGTACGCGAAAAATGTCGAATAATATATTTAATCCATTTAATGTCTTAAATAAGAAGCTTTTTTACTATAAATAAAAATATATAATAAAAACCTTTTAAAAAAACCAAAATATCTGTTTTCTTCTCAAAAAAATTTTTGAAAACAATAATATTAGTGTATTAATTAATTGACGTTTATGGCATTACTTGGTATGATAACTATCAGACAAGGAATTATGTCGAAATTTGACGAAATACCAATATAACTTTTAACATTAGGAGGAATAATAATTATGAAATCAACAGGAATCGTTCGTAAAGTCGATGAATTAGGTCGTGTAGTAATTCCAATCGAATTACGCCGTACATTAGGTATTGCAGAAAAAGACGCTTTAGAAATCTATGTGGATGATGACAAAATCATCTTAAAAAAATATATGCCTAACATGACATGTGCTGTAACTGGTGAAGTTTCTGATGATAACTTCCGTCTAGTTGGTGGCAAATTAATTTTAAGCCCTGAAGGCGCAGAAATGTTAGTTAAAGAAATCCAATCTAACTTAACAAAATAATTGATACACACCTAAATCAAACACAGTGATTTGGGTGTTTTATTTTTTATCAATTTCTCCTTGGCGTAATTGCGCCCAGAGGCGTTATCATTTAATAGAAGATAACTATAATATAACCAATTTTTAAGTCCCTTATAATGTCCATGTCAGACCTTTCATGACTAAGGGTACTATTTTTTACAATTATTATCAATTCAAATGTTTTATATGCTCATCACCAATGCGTGTGTTTGACTTCTGTTCCGACTGAGTGCTTTGTCGCTGCTGCTTCGCTTTCGCACAGAGCAAAGCTTCCTGGGGGTATATGATTTAACAAATGTCATCCCGAACTGTTGGTGATAAGCCTCCTATTTGAATAGATATACAAAAAAAAGAGGTGCCTTTATTAAGGCAACCTCCTTCTTTACATTAACTATGGTATTCATTATAGATTTCTCGCTTTGCTACTTGACGTAGTTTCGCTACTTCTTTTATAGCTTCCTTTGATGTAACACCTGTATGATTAATCATATAATCGACATGTTCCACAACAGACATTGTCATCCAATAGGCTTGTTCATCATTTTCTTCCTCAGCATTTTCGTTTCCTTCAAGGACAATACAAAATTCTCCTCGAATTTCCTCTGTTTGTGACCATTCCACTGCTTCAGCCAACGTACCCCGTAAAAACTCTTCGAATTTTTTAGTTAACTCACGAGCTAATACAATACGACGATCGCCAAGAATAATTTCCATATCTTTCAATGTTTCCTTTAAACGGTGAGGAGCCTCGTAAAACAAAATAGTTTCCTGACGTTTTTTTAGTTGCTCTAATTGCTGTCGACGTTCCTTTTTTCCTCGATTTAAAAATCCATAAAAGAAAAATGGCTGCGGTGTTAATCCGGAAGCGATTAATGCTGATATTGCAGCATTGGGACCTGGCACCGGCACAACTGGAAAGTCTTGCTCGATTGCTTTTTCGACTATATCTGCACCTGGATCAGAAATACAAGGTAGGCCAGCATCACTAACTAATGCAACTGTTTTTCCTTCACGTAAGAAGGATAATAGCTTCTCTCCCCCCACCTCTAAATTATGTTCATGATAGCTGATCAGCGGTGTTGCTATATCAAAGTAGTTGCATAGCTTTTTGGTATTACGTGTATCCTCGGCAGCAATAATATCTGCTTCTTTTAAAATACGGAGCGCACGGACACTCATATCCTCTAGGTTACCAATAGGTGTTGCAACTAAATATAAACAACCTGTTTGATCGTGCATTGTACTTTTTTGAGATTTCATGACTCATCCCTCCCTATATATTTCATTTTTTGCGTTCGTGTTAGCTGTTTAAAAGCATATTCTGCACGCATCGCCTCTTGTTTCGTATCGAATTCCTCTACATAGATACATTCCACTGGTCCTCGTGCTCTTGTATATTTTGCTCCCTTACCAGCATTATGTACAGCGACACGTCTGTCTACATTATTCGTATAACCAGCGTAAAAGGATTGGTCGGCACATTCTAACACATAAAAATAATGGTTACTGTTCTTTTCCATAAAGAATTTCTCTCACTTCTGCTGTATATTCATTATCCGCATTATACACATACAGGGGTGGTAATATTTTCAGATCCGGTTTACCGTCCTTAATTCCTTCTATTAATAGTGTGTTGGCCTCCTTACCTTCTTTCGGATAAATAAGTTGCATACGTTTAGGTTCTATACGATTCGCTCGCATTGCCGTAACAATATCTAATAACCGACCTGGACGATGAACAAAAGCAGCCTTTCCACCCTGTTTTAATAATTTACTTGCTGATTGTATTGATTCCTCTAACGTTAAATATAATTCATGACGGGCAATTGCGTAATGCTCACTTAAATTTTTATCACTAGCTTCATGCGCTAAAAAATATGGTGGATTACAGGTTACAACATCATATTTTTCAATACCAAGCTCCTTAGGAATTTCCTTCACATCACCAAGGACCATATGAACTTGCTCTTCTAGCTTATTGTAACGGATACTTCGTTCAGCCATATCAAATAAGCGTGGTTGAATTTCTACTCCTGTAATATGTCCCTTCGTTCTGGCACTTAGAAAAAGTGGGATTACACCATTACCTGAACACAAATCAACAATTTTTCCTTTATTGTATGGGACATTGACAAATTTCGAAAGTAGCACTGCATCCAATGAAAACGAAAAGACAGAGGGACTTTGAATAATACGTAGATCCTCAGCCAATAAATAGTCTAACCGTTCGTCATCTTTCAACCAATCTTCCATGTTTCTTCCTCCTACTATACAAAACAAAAGACTGACACCACCATAGTGGGAATCAGCCTTCTATTACACATTTTGTTTATTTAAAAATGATAGACAAAACAGACAGTCTTCACCTTTACGTGAACTTCCGAAATGAACATGACAAACATGGAAGCCTTCATGATACAAACGTGCTAGGTTATCATAACCCTCGCCAATATCTAATGGACTCTCTTTCTTCTCATCAGTAGCCTGTTCAGAGTTCTCATTAGAAAGTAGCTCTTCTAGACGTGTACGAAGGTGATGATTTTCTGTTTCGAGTGTCTTATGCTCCTCCATCATTAACGCTACAAATTGTTTCAATGCACCAAATTGCTCCTGCATTGCTTCGAGCTGTTGTTCGAACTCCATAACGGTATCTAAGAAATTACGGTCCTTCACCCAAGCCACCTCGTCCAATTCTCTATCTTAAATAAGATTTTTTTCGCATGCTAGCAGTTCTTCTAATGTATACTCAGCTGTGCGCTCCTGCTCTTGTAAATATACTTGAATGAGTCTTTCCAGTACATTTAAACCTACAACTTTGCCGCGGCCATCTGGTGTCATCGTCATTTCACCAACGTCTGGCATACCCTCTTTTGCTTCCTCATATTCATCATTTTCATACTTCAAGCAGCACATTAAACGACCGCAAAGTCCTGAAATTTTAGACGGATTTAAAGATAAGTTTTGATCTTTAGCCATTTTAATAGAAACCGGCTCAAAATCTCCTAAAAAAGTTGAACAGCACAGCATACGGCCACATGGACCAATGCCACCTAACAACTTCGCTTCATCACGTACACCAATTTGACGAAGTTCGATACGTGTTCTAAAAACCGACGCTAAATCTTTTACAAGATCTCTGAAATCAACGCGTCCTTCAGCTGTAAAATAAAAGATGATTTTATTACGATCAAATGTATATTCAACATCAACGAGCTTCATTTCTAAATTATGCTCAATGATTTTAGTACTTGCTAGTTCAAATGCGCGCTTTGATTCGGCAGCATTTTCCTCTACTTGGATACGATCCCGTTCATCCGCTGGTCGTAGAACTTGTTTAAGTGGTAATACTACATCATTTTCCTCAACAACCTTTTGAGGGACAACTACTTTACCATATTCTACACCGCGAGCTGTCTCTACAATGACATATTGACTGTCCTCTAGTAGATATGATGCTGGATCAAAATAATATATTTTACCCGCTTTTTTAAAACGGACTCCCACTACATTATACAAATGTATATCCCTCCTGCAGATTTAGCATTAACTGCTCCATCATTAACGTCCTATTCATGTTACGCTGTAAAGATGAACGTGCCTGTAAAATGGACTCCATTTGACTAGATAGACGTTCATAAGTCGAATGTAACGCAGCTTCTTTAAATGTTTGTAACATGTCTGGGTAAGTACAAGCTGCTTCGGGATTAGCTTTTATTGACACTATATCACGGTAAGCAAATAGTAGTAAATCTAATGCTTGCTCCAGCTCGCCCTTTTCTTTAAACAGTGGCAACCATTCTTCATGTACAACAAGCATTGCCTCATGTACATTCTGACGAATTGCCTCTATTAATTTTAACACTGTTTTTCGGGCATGTGCAAACTGCTCATCATTTGCTAAAATCATAGCTGTTTCGAGCTCGTTCGTCATCATGCTTACTGTAGAAGCCATTGAGTAAGAAATATTGTTATCTTGCAAATGCTTTAATAATATGTGTCGAGGCATTTTTTGAAATTTAATATGCTGACAGCGAGAACGAATCGTTGGTAAAATTGACTGCATTTGCTCTGTTAACAAAATTGCAGTTACCTCGCCATCAGGTTCCTCTAAAAATTTAAGTATCATGTTTGCAGATGCAATATTGAGACGGTCTGCATGATGAAGTACATAAATCTTACGTCCCTCTTCAACACCCATCATCTTCATTTCTGCAATTAACTCACGTATTTGATCAATTTTTATAAATTGACCTTCTGGATAAATTTGATGAATGTTTGGATGATTACCCGAATCAACACGTCTGCAATTTCGACATGTTTCACATGGAACATTTTGATTTGGTTGCTCACATAGCATTAATTTGACAAAGAACTGCATAATATCTACTTTGCCTGTCCCTTTTTCGCCATCAAAAATGTATGCATGCGCTAATCTATTTTTGTCAAAAATCGTTTGAAGCTGCTTCATTACGACTGGTTGTAGTGTGAATAGCTCTTCAACATTCTTGGCCATATATTTTTATAATCCTTCCTATATCAATTACACTCATAGCATAATTGTTTCCTATTGCTCAATTTTAGTACAGAAATATCTGCGGTTTTAGAGCAGATAGATTAGTTTTATGTCATTCAGCAAAAAAAATTGGCTGCTGAATAGATTTGAAAAAAGCCCGCGCCTACAAGAGAACGAGACACGGGTTTTACATATACAAATTAATTAATAAGCCTTTAATCTCACCGATTTTATCAAGAAGGTCAATTGCTTCCTTTTCTTCATCTAAAATATCTTGCGCAAGCTCTACAAGACGCGTATCAATAGTTTCAATTATTTTTAAGCGTCTCCCTTCACCAAAACGATTCCATGTATGTGATTGCTTTAAATCCATACCATGCTCTACCGTTTCTTGTAGGAATCGTTTAACAAGCATTTTAAAACGAGCAAGTTCTCGTAAATTTCGTGATCTTGCAACACGATCACCTGCTGTAGAAATATCCCCTAGCAATCGTGTAAGCTGTTCAGTCTGTAATTTGGTTCCTTGCTTGACGACCATATCTCCAAATCGGTTATTTTGATTATTGTTATGCAGTGGCTCTTTACGATTAGTATTTAACCCGACGCGTAAATCTTGATTGATCTTCAAGCTGTTTCGCCCCCACTTGCTTTCTTTATCAAATACATATATTGTGCTGTACTTCTCATTTAATTATGCCTCGATATAATTGCGTCCGGAATCGGCCGGAGGCTTTACCTTCTTTTAGCTGGTGTTTGGATATCTTCTGAAAAGTGACTTAAAACCGCATCCATCTCACCACCTATTGAGGTGGAAGACTTCTTTAACTGCCGTTTCACTTTCGGTACAACAGACAATTGCTAAAAGAAGTTAAAAATGATGAAACTGTTCAATTGGTAATACAAAAACTGTCGCTCCTCCTACCTCTACCTCTACAGGATAAGGTATATAGGAATCTGTATTCCCGCCTAATGGCGAAACAGGGGCAACCATTTGTTCTCGTGCTCGGCAATTATCACGAATAATATCTAAAACTTTGGGTATGAGAGAGTCTTCCGTTCCAATAAGAAACGTCGTATTTCCAGAGCGTAAAAATCCTCCCGTGCTCGCTAACTTAGTTGCGCGAAACTGATTTTTCGTTAAAGCATTCGATAAGCGGCTGCTATCCTGATCTTGCACTACAGCTACGACTAACTTCATTCGCACTCACCCCTTTGATAAAATTCATCTAAATAAATTTTAGTTACCTTTTATCAATTATGCCTCGGCATAATTGTGTCCGGATTCAGCTTTATGCTTGCACAAAGTATTCCTTTTCGATTCCGTGACAACGCCAGAGTTCCTCTATTTCAGTAGGTGTTTGTATATCTGCTGAATAGGAACAATATCCGCATTCAGCTGCTGTCGCTTCGCTTACGCGCAGAAGACATTCACCGAATGATTATAGATGTTACCATTATATCACATTGTGGTAGACAACTTCATGCATTTACTGTATTGCTTCATATATTAATGACCATACATCTTCAACAACACGCTCAATATTTTGGTCCGCATTGACGACATGTATACGCTCAGGGTAACGCTCCACTAACTGTAAATATCCTTCTCGAACTTTCTTATGAAAAGCTAAACTTTCAACATCTAAGCGATTTACTTCTCGATCTCCATGAGCATGAATCCGTGCCAAGCCAACCTCTGGTGCAAGGTCAAATAATATTGTCATATCAGGCAACTTCTTGCCTATTGCAAATTCATTAATAGATAATACTTCATCAACACCGATACCACGTGCATATCCTTGATATGCTAATGAAGAATCGATAAATCGATCGCAAATAACCATTTTACCAGCATCCAACGCGGGTCTTACTTTTTCAAAATAATGCTGACTTCTCGCCCCTGCGTATAATAATGCTTCTGTACGCTCATCCATGGCTGTATGTTCAGGGTTTAAAATAATGCTTCTAATTTTCTCAGCAATTTCAATACCACCAGGTTCTCTCGTTGCTAATACATCAATATTTTCTTCTGCAAGTCGCTCGGCTATTTTTTGAATGACTGTTGTTTTTCCAGCGCCTTCTGGACCTTCAAATGTAATAAATAAATTGCAATTCATGCTGTTATTGCCTCCAACTATTTAATGATCTCAATCATCTTTTCTTCTAAACGGTGATTTCCTTGAAACGTTGCACCGCTAGCCAGTAACTCCTCTAGCTGGCTCAGCTTTGCTACTGTTATTTTTTCGCCTGGAACAAGCAATGGAATACCTGGTGGATAGGGTATTATCATACTAGCAGAGATACGTCCCATTGTTCGCATATACGGTAACCATTCTTTTTCCGACTTTTCAATTTCATCAAATGTATAGTCTGGTTCCGTAATAGCCACAAAATTATAAGCTGTTTGTGAAGCAGTCATTATTTCCACCTTTGATATACTTAATAACAATGTTACAGCATCCTTAATGCGGACACGTATTTCTGCAAATGGATAGTTATGTCCCTGTTTCAACAAAGGTAGTACAAGCAACACTTGATTCGCATCTGCTAGTTCTGCATATACATGCTTTGCTTCTAACGCTTCTTGTAATTGAAAACCGCTATAACCATCAACACGTAACAATAGTTTTATAGGGTCGTCTACCTCTATAACTTCCAAAGAGCCAATAGCTCGTAATGCCTCTATCCATTGATTCCTTTTTTCTATTATATATGCACCATCACTCTCCATATATGTCTGTATATAATAGCGTGCATCGTCTAAAGAAGCCAATAATAGATAGGATGGGCTACTAGATTGTAGCATTCGTAAATAGTGGTTTATTTTATCGACATCAATTAAGTTAGAATTAACATGCATAAAGGATGCCATTGTCATAGCAGGCAATGTTTTGTGTGCAGACTGTACTACCACATCCGCACCAAATTTCAATGCTGATGGCTGAAATAAGGTACATGCACTAAAATGGGCTCCATGTGCTTCATCCACTAAAACAGGAATACCTTTCTCGTGACAATACACAATCTGCTGCTGTATTTCTTTAGATGTCATACCATAGTAAGTAGGATATGTTAAAACTACTGCACGGGCCTCTGGATAATAATCAACTGCTTCTTTTAAATCTTTATAAGAAACATGTGTTGCAGTTAAAGTACGTTCATCCCATAACGGGGAAACAAATACAGGCTTTGCTCCCACAAGCTCAATTGCGTGAAATATAGACTTATGTGCATTACGTTGGACAATAATCGTATCACCTTTTTTACATGTGGCATATATCATCGCTAAATTTCCAACTGTAGATCCACCTACTAAAAAGAAACTTTTCGTTGCCCCATATGTATCTGCCAATAAGTTTTCTGCCTCTAATATTATTTCTTCTGGGTGATGTAAGTCATCAAGACCTGATAATTCAGTTACATCATATCGCATTACATCTTTAAAGGGCTGAGGGAGGTGAGATAGTTCTCCATGCTTATGTCCTGGTACATGAAAGGAAATATTTTGTTGTTGTCGAAAGCGCTCTAACCCTTCTACAATCGGCTTTTTCTTTTGCAAAGCAAAACACCCATTTCCGTTATATTCTTAGTTAATTATAACACTTACGTTACTAAAACATTTGCTGAATGGATATAAATAAGGTGAAATTCAGATAACCTTTTTCCCAATCCAATGCGCTAGTAATGCAATAGGAATCAATAAAAGACAAAATGGCAGGCATACAAAAATAATGTCCCAAGTTATGACTTTATTGACCAATAACGAATGATACAAAATAAAACTATATGGAATGACGATTATCAAGGATGTGAGTGCACCGGGTGTAATAGAACGAAGAAAAATAGACTGAGCAAGGTGAGTGAACGCATGTAGAAAGTAGGTTAACGTAACAACAGTAAAAAAGTAGATATCTCCATATGGCCTTTGATTCACATACTGATTTGCTACAAAAGTGGAACTACTTACAAAGATGAATATTACGATTACTGCTACCGCAAACTGTGCTGTCGACATCGAGAACTGTTTCATAACTCGATCTGCAATTTTTTTCGGCAATCTTTCGTACAAAATAGTGGAATTCTTATTTAGCCACTTTTCACCCATAATAATTTCTTCAAAATCATGAAGAATAAACATAATAGGAAATAGCCAGATAAGTGTTTGAATACCTATCCATTGTTCCATGATGATTCCTCCTTTATAAAATATATTGAGTAATCGCTCAAATGTTTCCCCAAAAAAATAGTTCATCATCTTAACGTGTGGTTGATTTCGCCTTACTATAATTTCATTCCAGAGACTTAAGGCAAACAGATATTTTTTTCGCGAAAGCGTAGCGACAGCAACATGTTTTTGTCTGTGCGAAAGCGAAAGCGGCAGCAACAACAACATGATGTTGGCCACTCAGTCATTGCCACAGGGCGGGGCTTTCTTAGACTGGGTTCCGATATTTCAGTAGGAGTTTGAAACTAAAAAGGAACTACATCCGCATTCATCTCACCACCTTCAAAGGTAGGAGTCTTCTACTGAATGAAGATAAATGGCACACATATTAATGTCATCCACAACTTTTGATGATTAACCATAAAAAGATCATTGCCACTAATAGCAACGATCTTTTATATTTCATGACATTCTACTTTTATCACTACAAACTATAATCAATTATGCCACGGCATAATTGCCGGAGGCTTTAATTTCTCTACCAACATATTAGATACTAGCCTTTACCGCCATCTCTTGTACTAGTTGCTCAACTAATTGTGGTACAAACTTCTCTAAAATTGGATTCATCATCCCCGCTAAGAAACCACTTGCCTTCATTGTTAAATTACCTACTAACTGGCATGTACCATCCTGATCTTGTGTAATTTCAAAGTAACCATCACCATTTATCGGATCTGACAAACCTACCAAATCAAACATCACTTTATTTAGATTTGATTCTTTGTCCTTAAGCTCAACCTTTACTGCTTTTTGGATAATTCCAAAATCCCCTTTAAATACCCAAATCATATTTTGTTCATTCGGAAATTCATGATGTAAATAACCAGGTATTAGTACAGCCCATTCCCCTTTATTTTGAATAAACTCCTGTAGCTTTGCTTTTTCAATTTGAATATTTTCACTATATAACCCTGTTGCCATTTCTATACACCCCTTTATTTGTTCATTTAGATCAATTAAATTTTAACATTTTTTAGGGGTTTATTACTGAATTTTTAAAACAATAAAAAACCACTGATTTCTCAGTGGTTGCTTTGTGCCTAGCGACGTCCTACTCTCACAGGGGGAAGCCCCCAACTACCATCGGCGCTAAAGAGCTTAACTTCCGTGTTCGGTATGGGAACGGGTGTGACCTCTTTGCCATCATCACTAGA
>Ga0102589_1000837_pt1 | contig 50696 bp, 47 predicted proteins | sample AraplaMF_Col_mLB_FD_76858 | JGI IMG/M metagenome (GOLD analysis project Ga0102589, IMG submission 76858) | Arabidopsis root microbial communities from the University of North Carolina, USA - plate scrape MF_Col_mLB | ecosystem: Host-associated > Plants > Roots > Endosphere | place: USA...
ACCTGGACGGCATCCAGATTCGCGAGACCGAACGCACCGCCGCCCAGCGGCGCGCCATGGGGGCCGGGCTTGCCGGCTTGAACCGCGCACTGCGCGGCTTCGCGCATCCGGGCGCGGCGCATGACCTGCTGTGGAACGTCGCCACGGCGCACCGGCTGACCGAACAGCTGGGCAGCCTCGTGGACGGCAAGCGCCGCGCGCTGGCCCAGGCCTTCATGACGCGCTTCACGACGCACGTTCTGCCGCGCCTGGGATCGCTGCGGTCCCAGGTGATCCACAACGACTACCACCTCTACAACGTGCTGGTCGCCCCCAACGATCAAGCGCGCATCGTGGGCATCATCGACTTCGGCGACATGGTGCATGCGCCGCTCGTCGGCGAGGTGGCGACGGCCGCCGCCTTCCACATGGCCGGCTGCCCCGACCCTTTCGAGGGGCCGGCCCAGTTCGTAGCCGCCTACCACGCGGTGCTGCCGCTGGCCGGCGCCGAACAGGAGGTCCTTGCCGACCTCCTGGCCACGCGCCACCTCATCACGGCGCTCATCTCGGAATGGCGCGCCGCGCGCTACCCCGAGAACCGCGCCTACATCATGCGACACAACCCCGCGGCGTGGGAAGGCTTGGCCCAGATGGCCGACCTTTCCCGCACTACCGCACGCGACCGGCTTCTGGCCGGCATACCCACTGGAGCCACTCAATGAAAAGCATGAAAAGCACGATAGACCTCAACATGGTCAATGCCTATATCCCCGGCCGCGCCGACGTGGGCCCGGCCACCGCGCAAATGATCGCGCGACGCGACGCCCTGCTCGGCCCGGCCTACCGCCTGATGTATGAACGGCCGCTGCACATCGTCAAGGGCGAAGGCGCCTGGCTGATAGACCCCGAGGGGCGCCGCTACCTCGACGCCTACAACAACGTCACCTCGCTGGGGCATTGCCACCCGGCAGTGACCGAGGCCATCTGCCGCCAGGTGCAGACGCTGGCGACCAACACACGCTATCTGCATGACACGATTCTCGAGCTGGCCGAACGCCTGCTTGCGAGCGTGCCCGGGACCGAGCTCGCCCACCTGATGCTGACCTGCACAGGCAGCGAAGCCAACGACCTCGCCTATCGCATCGCCAAGGTGCACACCGGCGGCACCGGCATGATCGTGACCGACACCGCCTACCATGGCATCACCGATGCCGTGTCCAAGTTCTCACCCTCGCTGGGCGTGAGCGTCGACCTCGGCGCACATGTGCGCCTGGTGCCGGCGCCGCGCCTGTACCACGCCGGGGGCGCCGATCTGGCCGAACGCTTTACCCGCGACGTCGAGGCGGCGATTGCCGACCTGAAGCGCCACGGCATCAAGCCGGCCGCACTGATTGTCGATTCGCTGTTCACCAGCGACGGCATACTCCCCGGGCCGGCGGGCTTCCTGAAGGGCGCGGTCGACGCGATCAAGCGGGCGGGCGGCCTGTTCATTGCCGATGAAGTCCAGCCTGGGTTCGGGCGCACGGGCGAACACCTTTGGGGTTTCCAGCGCCACGGCCTGCAACCCGACATCGTCACCATGGGCAAACCGATGGGCAACGGCCAACCGATCGCGGGACTGCTGGCGACCGCCGATGTTCTGGCGGAATTCGGAAAGCATTCGCGCTACTTCAACACTTTCGCGGGCAATACCGTTTCCTGCGCGGCGGCGCTGGCGGTGCTGGACACCATAGAGCGCGACGGGCTGGTGCAGCATGCCGCCAAGGTGGGGAAGATCCTTCACGACGGCATCGCCGCCCTTGCGGCCCGGCACGAAGCCATCGGTGACGTGCGCGGGGCGGGCCTGTTTGTCGGGGTCGAACTCGTCTCCGACCGGGCGTCGCGGGCGCCGGACCGCAGCCTGACGAGCCAGGTGGTCAACCGCATGCGCGACAAAGGCGTGTTGATCAGCGCCTGCGCGATGGGGCACAACGTGCTCAAGATCCGCCCGCCCCTGGTGCTGTCGGCGGAGCAGGCCGGCCTCGTCATCCAGGCGCTGGACGAATCCCTGGCCGAAGCGCGGGCCGCCTAGCGGCTATCGGCATCCGGCGCTACCATCCGCGCATGACCGCCGCAATGTCCCTGGACCGCTTCGACCTCAAAATCCTCGCGCACCTGGAGCGCGAGGGGCGCTGCTCGAACGTCGAGCTGGCCGAAGCCGTCGGCCTCAGCCAGAGCCCCTGCCTGGTGCGGACCAAACGGCTGCAGGACATCGGCGTGATTCGCGGCTACGGCGCCGACATCGCGCTGGAGAAGCTGGGCAACTGCGTGGTGGTTTTTTCCGAAGTGACGATCAGCAGCCACAGGCCTCCCGACTTCCGCAAGTTCGAGCAGGCCATTGACCAGCACGGCGAAATCGTCGAGTGGTACAACGTCAGCGGCGGCTACGACTACCTGCTGAAAATCGTGGCGCCGAACGTCGCCCACTTCCAGGCGCTGATGGAGCGCCTGCTGCAGGACGATATCGGGATCGGCAAATTCACGAGCCGGATCGTCCTGCGCCAGTCATCGCGCAAGCGCACGCATCCGCTCAATCTCATTGCGGCGCAGCTGGGCTGAACGTGAACTGTGAATAAATACAGTTATTTGGTAATATTTGAATTCACCGGACGGATGAATTTGAGAAAAAACCTCTAAAATTCACTGAAAACCCCATATTTACCAGGCGGTAAATCAGTGAACTCTCCTCCCAAGCTCGAACAAGGTCTCCACCAACTCAGGCATTTGCTTGAGGCAATGCCGGTCGTCAGCGAGATTGATGTGATGGATGAGTTGGGCCGCGGCGAGCCGGACGCGCTGTTGCGGATCACCACGCCCCAAGGCACGCAACTCATCCAGATCGTGGTCAAGGCGTCCGGCGAGGCCCGGTACATCCGGGAAGCGTCGTTCATCTTGACGGAGCGAATGAAGCTGCAGCCCGGAAGTTACGGCGTTGTGATTGCCCCCTACGTCTCACCCGAGTCGCGAAACATCCTGCGCCAGCAACATCAAGGCTGGTTTGATCTTGCGGGCAATTGCTTTATGAGCTTCGCGCATCTTCACGTTGATGTCGAGAAGGCGAACGTCAATCCGTTTAACACCAAGCGAAAGCAAAAGTCCATTTTCAGCCCGAAATCGGGCCGCATCCTGAAGGTGTTGCTCACAGAACGCGCGCCGCTCAAGGGTAACGAAGTGGCCGCACGCGCCCACGTGAGCCAGGCGCAAGTGAGCAAAGTTCGCGAGATGCTCATCGACCGTGAATGGGCTGTCACTGATAACGCCGGCATTCGCGTGGTCAAGCCCCTGGCCCTGCTGGAGGCTTGGCGAGAAGAGCGGGACCGGCCGGCCCTCGCTGCGCAGGGATACACGCTACACCACAGCCGCGCGCTGGATACCCACCTTCAAACCCTGTTCATGAAGGCCGCTACGACGCCGTTCAGCACCTTGTTGCTCGCGGGACATTCGGTTGCGCGTCGAGTGGCGCCTTTCGCTCGAGTCGCCGGGGAGTTCTTCTACGCCGATTCACACGGAGTCGAACTCATCCAGGAATTCCTTCAGCTATCGCCCTCCGAGTCGGGAGCGAATATTTTTATCTACGAGCCAGAAGACGACATGATGCAACTTGACAGCATGGCCTTGACCCCGGAACCGCTTCGCGGAACGGGCTTGCTGCAGACCTACCTTGACCTGTCGGCGATGGGCGATCGCGATCGCGAAGCTGCGGACTTTCTTCTGAAAGAAAAATTGGGACGCATGTTGACTTCGCAGCCTGAGGGGCTTCGGCGTGAATGAGCCCGGTCAATATGACGATCGCGCAACTCACGCCGTCTACTCAGTATTGATTGAGCTCGGACAAGTGTTGGGGACATACACCGACCGGTTCGTCGTCATCGGGGGCTCGGTCCCCTGGCTTCTTTATCCCGATGCTGATCCCGCCCATATTGGGACCATCGATGTCGACTTATGCCTCGATGCAGAAGCACTGGGAGACGGCGAGTACGCGAACCTCGTCGATCTTCTGGAACGTGCGGGTTACAGGCGCGGCGAAAGCCAGATGCGTGCGTTCCAAATGGTTCGCGCGGTGAGCCTGGATGAGGGAGAGCCGATAAACGTGATCGTCGACTTCCTCATGCCAAAGAACGCGAAGATCGTCAAGAACAAGCCACCGATCCTCGCCGGCTTCGCGGTGCAGCGCGCGGACGGGGCCGACTTGGTCGCCCATAATTTTGTACAGCGCGAGCTTAGCGGTCAGATGCCCGACGGGCGCAATAACACCGTGAAACTGCGAATTTCCAACATTCCCGCGCTTCTGGTGATGAAGGGCTACGCCCTGGTCGGGCGCGACAAGCCCAAAGATGCCTACGACATCTACTATGCGGTCAAGCATTACGGCGATGGTATTGAGGCTCTCGCAGATGCCTGCCGTGCGCTAATCGATGTCGTTGCCGCCAAGACTGCCTACCAGAACATTGCTGGCAAATTCACCAACCCGAACGACTTCGGGCCTCAGACAGTGCGAAAGTTCCTGGTCGATTCGGGCGCCACAGAGGGGATGACCAATGCACAAATCGCACAGGATGCATTCGCCCAGGTCGACGCATGGCTTCGCAGCTTGGGTTTCCGATAATCGCGATTGAATGAGCTCAATTTAGTTTCCTCGCGTTGGTCCCATCTGTTCAGGATCGCCCCTCAAGCCCGCGGCCTGAACCCGACCGCCAGCCGGGCACCCATCCCGACCATCACCCCCGCGGCCCAGAAGACGCCCGCCGCGCCGATCAGCGAGCCGGCCAGTCCCGACACCATGGGAATCCCCACGCTCGATATGTTGATCACGATCACGCGCACCGCGACCGCTTCACCGTAGCGGTTCTCGGGTGACAGCTGGTGCAGCAGGCTCATCACCATGGGCTGCGTGCTGCCCAGGCTGAAACCCAGCAGCGCCGAGCACACGCCCATGGCGAGCGGCGCCTGCACCAGCGGATACACCCCGAACAGGACGGCCGTGGCAACCATCGCGCCGAACAGGATCACCCATTCGCGCAGTTGCGCCGCCACCAGCGGCGTCAGCAGGCGCACGGCCGCCGCGGCGATGCCGAAGGCGCCCAGGATGCCGCCGATGACGGATGCGGGCAAGCCTCGTTCGTGCCCCAGCACCGGCACCACGAAGGTGTGAACATCCCAGCACGCCGACAGCAGTCCCGTGACGATGAGCAGCCTGCGCAGGCCCGGCTCACGCAACAGGTCCCAGGCACCCGCCTCGCGGCCGGCCCCACCAGGCGTGGCGGGCACATGATCGGCCGCGCCTCGCAGCGACAGCCAGCCGATCAGCGGCAGCGCGGCCATTGCCAGGAAGGCCGCACGGAAGCCGACGCTGTCGATCACCACGCCGGCCAGGACCGGGCCCAGGAAATTGGACAATGCCAGGCCTATCGCCAGCCACGAGAACGCCTGCCTCAGTGCGGCCGGCTCGCTCGCAACACGCGCCATGTGGCGCTGCATCGCAATGATTGCGACCCCGCCCGCACCGCCTGTGAGGAAGGCGCCCACGCACAGCACGGGGAACACCGGCCACGCCGCCGCCAGCCCACAGCCTGCCATGGCCACCACCACCGCGGCCGCGATCGGCCGCTTCAGCCCATGGCGCTCGCAGTAGCGGCCCGCGGGCAGCGCAAGAAAGACCTGGGCCAGGGCGAAGAGGGCGATCAGCAAACCCACCGCCGCCTCGCCATGACCCAGGCGCAGCGCCTGCAGCGGCGCGGCCATGCGGGTGCCTGTGAAACAGGCGTTGAGGAAGAGCTGCGCCAGCATCAGCCGGGCCAGCTCGCCGCCTGGTCCCCGCAGCCGGGGTCGCGAGGACTCAGGCATCAGATGGCAAAGTTGTGAGCGCGACCGTCAGATCCCCGCCTGTTCATCAAGCGTCGAGCCAGACGTTCTCGGCAAAGTTGTAGCCCATCAGGCCGCCCAGCGGGATCGGCGACAGGCCCTTGAGCTTTTTGTTGTGCCCGTCAATGCTGGACATGAAGAGGGGAATGCCGATGCCGCTGTCTTCATGGATCATGACCTGCATGTCGGCATACATGTTGGCGCGCTTGGCCTGGTCGGGTTGCGCGCGCGCGGCCAGCAGCAGCTGGTCAAATTTGGGGTTTTTCCAGGCAGACTCGTTGGTCGGCGCATCAGATTTGAAGAATTGCGTGAACATCAAATCGGCCGACGGCCGCGCGTTGATGTTGCCAAAGCCCACGGGGTGCTTCATCCAGTGCTGCGACCAGTAGCCGTCGGCCGGCATAGGGCGCACTTCCAGGTTAAGCCCGATCTGGCCCGCCGCCTGCTGCATCACCAATGCCATCTCCGCCGAATTGGAGGCTGCGGGCGATACCACCACCGGGATGGCCGCGCTGCCGAGGTTGGCCTTCTGCACATGCCACTTGGCTTTTTCGGGGTCGTAGGCCCGCTGCTTGAGCCCCTTGAAAAAGAAACGGTCGCTGGGGTGTATGGGCTGGTCGTTGGCCACCTCGCCAAAACCCAGCAGGATGGACGTGAGCATCTGCTCGCGGTTGAACAAGTGCTTCATCGCCAGCACGAAGTCCGGGTTGGCGCCGGGCCCGCTGTCACGGCGCATGATGAGGTCGGTGTACAGGCCCGCCTTGGTCTCGAAGATGGCGTGCTTTTTGCTGCTCTTGATGCGGTCCACCGAGTGCGGTTTGATCGCCATGGTCAGGTCGATCTCACCGGCCAGCAATGCGTTGACGCGCGCTGCCTCGTCACCTATACCTACGTACTCGATCTCGTCCAGATAAGGGCGGTCGGGCTTCCAGTAACGGTCGTTGCGCACGGCCACAGAGCGCACGCCTGGCTTGAAGTCCTTGAGCTTGTAAGGACCGGTGCCTACACCCGACATGTGCGCGTTCACATCGCTGACGCCGTCGCGCAGGATGAGGAAACTCCAGGTGCCGAGGATCACGGGCAGGTCGGCATTGGGCGCCGCCAGGCGTATGGTCACTTCATGCGGGCCGGTGGCTTTGACCTCTTCGATCTGCTCGGCCAGCGCCTTGACCTTGGAGCCGGTCGCCGGGTTCTTGTGGCGCATGATGGAGAACACCACGTCGGCCGGCGTGAAGGGTTTGCCGTCATGAAAGGTCACCCCCCGGCGCAGCTTGAACACCCAGGTTGTGGCGTCCGTGGTGATGAATTCCTCAGCCAGCGCCGGCCGGGGTGTGAGGCTGCCATCCAGTGAGGTGAGCCCGTTGTAGAACATGCAACCACGGATGTAGTCGCTATGGTTGGAGAACTTGGCCGGGTCCAGCGTGTCGTTGAGCGAGGCAGCCGCGCCGGCCACCTTGATGCGCCCACCCTTGCGCGGCGCTGCCGCTTGCGCCGCCACCGCCGCGGAGGCCAGACCGCCCGCCAATGTGGCCTGCATGCCGCCGGCCATCAGCATAGCCAGCACGTCGCGCCGGCTGGCGCCGCCCAGCAGTTGGCCCATGATGCGGCGGCTCTCTTCCGGCCCGACCAGGCTGCTGCCTGTCAGCTGCTGTTCTGTCATTGTTATGTCTCCTCGGGGGTGGGGCCTTTTCAGGCGAACTTGTTTTTGATCGTGTAGTACAGCCCTACGGCGGGCAGGAACCACGGGGTGCCGAAATGGCCCGGGATGGCGGGCCAGGGGTTGTCGCGCCAGGGGTTGGCCGCCAGGTCGCCGGCCATCACGCGGGCCATGCACTCGCCCATGTGCACCGACATCTGCGTGCCATGGCCGCTGTAGCCCATGGAGTAATAGAGGCCCTCGGTTTCGCCGGCGTGGGGCAGTCGGTCCTGCGTCATGTCGACAATGCCGCCCCAGCAGTAGGCGATGCGCACGTCGCGCAGTTGCGGGAACATCGCCACCATCTGCTCGCGCAGCACCTGGCCGCTCTTGGCGTCCGAGCGCGGGCTGGACAGCGCAAAGCGCGCGCGCCCGCCGAACACCAGGCGGTTGTCCGGCGTGAGGCGAAAGTAGTTGTGCAGCGTGTCGGTAGTGGTGTAGGTGCGGCGCTGCGGCAGCATCGCTTTCGCCACGGCGGGATCGAGCTGCTCGGTCACGATGATGAAGCTGCCGATGGGCACAATGCGGCGCCGCCAGTAAGAGAAGCTGGAGAACGCGCCATGGCGCGTGGCGCCGGTGGCCACCAGCACCTGGTCGGCGTCCACGGTGCCGCGCGGCGTGTGCACGCGGTAGGCATGGCCGTGCAGGCGCTGCAGCTTTTGCACCGGCGCGTGGTCATAGATCAGCGCGCCGCGCCGGGCCGCTGCTTCCGCCAGGCCCCGGCCGAACTGGCCCATGTGCATCTGCGCGCTTTTCTTGAACAGCAGGCCGCCGGCGAACCGGTCGCAAGCGACCTCTTCGTGGATGCGCTGCGGCGGCACCAGTTCGACCTCGGAATCCGCTTCGCGGCGCAGGCGCTCGAAGCCGCGCGCCAGCGCCTCGTAATGGGCAGGCCGACCGGCGATCTTGAGCTTGCCGCGGCGGTGAAAATCGCAGGCAATCTCCTCTTCGCGCACGATGCGCTCCACGGTGTCCACCGCGTCGTCGTAGGCACGGTACCAGGCGGCGGCGCGTTCAACGCCCACGCGCGCGGCGACGGTGGCATAGTCCACGGCCAGGCCGTTGTTCACATGGCCGCCGTTGCGGCCCGAGGCCTCCGCGGCTACCACCGATGCCTCCAGCACCACCACGCGGGCGCCGCGCATGGCCAGCCTGCGGGCCGCCGACAGGCCGGTGAAGCCGCCGCCCACAACCACCACGTCGGCCTTGGCGGGCAGCTCGTCACTGCGGCCCTCGAAGGGCGCGGTGGTATCGGTCCAGAAGGATTCGAGCTTCATGCGCTGCCGTAAATGGTCCAGATTTTGCGCGTGGTCTCGATGCAGCGCCACACGCCCACCCAATCGGGCTTCATCACGAAGGCGTCACCGGCCTGCACGCGGTAGGTTTTGCCGCCGTCCTCGACCAGCTCCGAGACGCCCGAGAGGATGTAGCAGAACTCCCAGACGCCGCCCTTGATGGAGCGCAGCGTTCCGGGCGTGGTCTGCCACACGCCGGTGCGCAGCTTGCCGTCGGCGGTCTGATCCACGTCCCAGTTCGTGAAGCGCGGATCGCCCTCGAGCAGGCGCTCGGGCACGGGGAGGCTTTCGCGGCCGGGGCCGAGATCGCCGAGTTTGAAGAAGGTCAGGTTGCTCATGGGTTCGGGTCCTTTCACCATCACAAACCAACCAGCGCCGGCAGGCCGCTGATGTCGCGGATCTCGGCGAAGCTGTAGGCCTCGTTGGCCCGGGGTTCGTGGTTGCGGTTGACGAACACCTTGTTCTTGATGCCCAGGTCGTGGGCGGGCATGAGGTCGTAGCGCGGGCTGGAGGAGCAATGCAGGATGTCTTCGGGCGCGCAGCCGAGCTGGTCCAGCAGGTACTCAAAGGCCTGCAGGCGAGGCTTGTAGGCGCCGGCGTCCTGCGCCGTGTAGACCTTGTGAAAGGGCGCCTCGAGCTTGCGCACGTTGGAATGGATCTGCTCGTTCATGGCGTTGGAGATGATCACCAGCGGGATTTCTTTGGCGATGCGTGTGAGCGCTTCCGGCACGTCGGCATGCGGGCCCCAGGTGGGCACGGCGTCGTAGAACTTCTGGCCGTCTTCGTCGCGGTAGGCCACGCCGTAGCGCTTGCAGCTGCGGGAGATCGCGGATTTGAGCACCTGGTCGTAAGGCTTCCAGTCGCCCATGACCTCGTCCAGCCGATAGGCGGCGAAGTCTTTCACGAACTGGTTGAGCCTCTCGGGGGGCAGCTGGCCGGCATAGATTTGGTAGGCCACTTCGGCCATGCGGAAGTTGGTGAGCGTGCCGTAGCAGTCGAAGGTGATGTATTTGGGCCGGAAAATCATGGTTTGCCTCGTGGGTGGTGTGGTGACGTGGTGAAAGTGGTGTTTCAATCGCTTCAATACAGGAAGCAATCGTAGGCAGCCTTCGCCGCAGTTGTTGCGGTTCTGCGCGGTACGCGCAAAGTATTCATCCGGACTGCGGCGGGCACGAGGCGCTTTGTGCCGTTCTGCGGGCGGCGGCGGCGGGCGCCAAGATCGTACAAGCCTCAAATCACCCCGCCAAGCATCATCACCCCCAAACCGCGATCGATGTATCGATGTATTGACGAGCGGAAGTTTTGAAGGAAAGCCCTATGTCCGACCACATATTTGATCCACAGGCCGCACTTGCGGCGGTGGGCCGCGCCCTGCCCGACGGGGTGTCGTTACGGCGCCTGAAGGTGGATGACCTTGAAGCCGCGCAGGCGCTGTCGCGCGAGTTCCAGTGGCCGCACCGGCTGGAAGACTGGCAGTTCGCCGTAGCGCACGGCCAGGGCGTGGCCGCGGTGCGCAACGGTGAACTGGTGGGCACGGCGGTGCACTGGCAGTGGGGCAAACAGCACGCGACGGTGGGTCTGGTGGTGGTGGCGCCGCGCATGCAGGGGCAGCGCGTGGGCCAGCACCTCATGCACGCGGTGATGGCCGGGCTGGACGGGCGCACCGTGCTGCTGCACGCCACGCCCGAAGGCCGCGGCCTGTACGAACGCATGGGCTTTGCGATCACGGGCGAGGTCCGGCAGCACCAGGGGATGGCGGCCCCGGCCCAGCTGGTGGCCCTGCCGCAGGGCATGCGGCTGCGCCCGCTGGGCCGCAACGACGCGAAGACACTGGCCGCGCTCGATGCGCGAAGCGCCGGCATGCCGCGTGAAGCGATGCTGCGCAAACTGCTGGCCGACGGCGAGGCGGTGGTGCTGGCAAGCGGGGGCGAAGCCGTCGGCTTTTCCGTCGTGCGGCGCTTCGGGCGCGGCCACGCCATCGGCCCCGTGGTGGCACCCGATCTTGCGGGGGCGCAGGCACTCATAGGCCACTGGTGCAGCCACTATGCCGGCAAGTTTTTGCGCATCGACGTTGACGCCGCCAGCGGGCTGCCTGAATGGCTGGAGGCGCAAGGCCTGCCCCGCGTGGACACGGTGACGACCATGGTGCGCGGCGGGCCGCTGGAGCGCGGGCCGACATTTGGCGGCTGGGCGCTGGTCAGTCAGGCTATGGGGTAGGCATGGCCCACCCCTGTTCAGGCTCACTTCGTGTAGCCTGCTCCCCCCTCAAGGGGGCGCCCTCTGCGGCCCGGCAAAGCCGGTTCCGCGCGGGCACTGGCCTCGGCCGCTAGCTATCACGCGTCGCGGGCAATGTGCGACATCATGGGAAACTGACATGGCTTTTTTATATAAGGGCCCCGCGCAGCGCGGGGCGGTGTGGGCCGAGCAGTTCGCGCGCAGGATGCCGCAGTTGCCCTTCTGGACCTGGCCCGAGGTGGTGAACCCGGACCAGGTGCGCTTTCTCGCGGCCTGGGAGCCTCCGCCGCGCCTGGCTGAAACGCTTCCCAGCCTGGAGATCCTGTTCTCGGTCGGGGCGGGCGTGGACCAGTTCGACTTTTCGGCCTTGCCGCCGGAGCTGACCGTCGTGCGCATGGTGGAGCCGGGGCTGACGGCCTGCATGTGCGAGTACGTCAGTTGGGCCGTGCTGTCGCTGCATCGCGATATGCCGCTCTACCTCGACCAGCAGCGGCGCAGCCAGTGGAAGGATCACCCCGTGCGACCGGCCTCCACGCGGCGCGTGGGCGTGATGGGCATGGGCATGCTGGGGCGCGCGGCCCTGGCGCAGCTGCGGTTGCTGGGCTTTGACTGCGCGGGCTGGAACCGTTCGCGTCGCAACGAACCGGGCGTGCGCTGCTACAGCGGCGAAGCGGAGCTTGATGAGTTCCTGGCCCGCACCGACATCCTGGTGTGCATGCTGCCGCTCACGCCTGAAACGCGCGGCATCCTGGGCCGGCGCGTGTTGGGCGCACTGCCCGAAGGCGCCTGCCTGGTCAACGCCGCACGCGGCGGCCACCTGGTGGAAGCCGACCTGCTCGCCGCGCTGGAAAGCGGACGGCTGTCGGCCGCGGTCCTCGATGTCTGCGAGCCGGAGCCGCCGCCGCAGGGCCACCCCTTCTGGAGCCATCCGCGCATCTGGCTCACGCCGCACATCGCGAGCGCCACCCAGGCGAGCACCGCGGGCGAAGCGCTGCTGGACAACCTGCGTCGCTACGAGGCAGGCCTGCCGCTGGAGGGCGTGGTGGACCGCTCGCGCGGCTACTAAAGCCTGGATCGCCGGCCCGTGGCCCCGGGCCCGGGGCGCCGCAGAATCTTCTACCGTCCGCGCGCGAACAACAGCATGGTCGTGCGTGCGCCGGGGGGCATGCCGCAGCACCCGCTGCGCACTCAGGCCTAAGCTTGTACCCATGATGTCCACCAAAACCCTTTCCCTCGATTCTTCGCTGGTGGCGCTTGACCGCGCGCACCTGATCCACCCTGTGGCCAACTGGCGCGGCCATGAGCAGCGCGGCGCCACCGTGCTGCGCTCCGGCAAGGGTGCCTGGCTGCGCGACGCCGACGGCCGCGAACTGCTCGATGCCTTCGCGGGCCTGTGGTGCGTCAACATCGGTTACGGCCATGAAAGCGTGGTGGAGGCCGCCGCGCGCCAGATGCGCGAGCTGCCCTACGCCACCGGCTACTTCAGCTACGCCAGCGAGCCGGCCATACGCCTGGCCGCCAAGCTGGTGGAGATCGCGCCGCCGGGCCTGAAGCACGTCTACCTCACACTCGGCGGCTCCGAGGCGGTGGACGCGGCCGTGCGGCTTATCGTGCAGTACTACAACAGCACGGGCCGGCCGGCCAAGAAGCATTTCATTGCGCTGGAACGCGGTTACCACGGCTCATCGTCCACCGGCGCGGGCCTCACGGCCCTGCCCGCCTTCCACCGCGGCTTTGACCTGCCGCGCCCCGAGCAGCACTACATCCCCTCGCCCTACCTCTACCGCAGCCCCGCGGGCAATGACCCGCAGGCGCTGATCGCGGCATCGGTGGCCTCATTGCGCGAGAAGGTAAACGCGCTGGGCGCGGAGAACGTCGCGGCCTTCTTCTGCGAGCCCATCCAGGGATCGGGCGGCGTGATCGTGCCGCCCGCGGGCTGGCTCAAGGCCATGCACCAGGCCTGCCGCGAACTCGACATCCTCTTCGTGGCCGACGAGGTGATCACCGGCTTCGGCCGCACCGGCCCCATGTTCGCCTGCGACGCCGAGGGTGTATCGCCCGACCTGATGACGGTGGCCAAGGGCTTGACCTCCGGCTACGCGCCCATGGGCGCGCTGCTGATGTCGGAGCGCGTGTACGCCGGCATCGCCGACGGCACGCCCGAAGGTGCGCTGGTGGGCCACGGCGCCACCTACTCCGCACACCCCGTCAGCGCCGCCGTGGCGCTGGAAGTGATACGCCTTTACGAAGAAGGCGGCATCCTCGCCAACGGCCAGCGCGTCGCGCCCCACTTCGAAGCGGGGCTTCGCTCCATGTTGCGCCATCCGCTGGTGGGCGATGCACGTTCGCGCGGCCTGCTGGGCGCGCTGGAACTGGTGAGCGACAAATACACCAAGGCACGCTTTGACCCCGCGCTGCAGCTGCCCGACCGCATCGCCAAGGCGGCCTACGAAAACGGCCTCATCTTCCGCGCTTTCGGCGACAGCATCCTGGGTTTTGCGCCGGCCTTGTGCTTCACGCCCTCGGAATTTGAAGAAATGTTCGCGCGCCTGAACCGCACGCTGGACACCGTGCTCGAGCAGCCCGAAGTGCGGCGCGCACTGGCTTGACCTGATTGACTTGGGCGCGGAACTTGCATAAAAGGGGTTAACGATGAATACCTCTACCGGCAATCCCAAACTCGACCGACTCGACCTGCGAATCCTCTGCCATTTGCAGAAAAACGGGCGCGCCTCCAATGTCGAAATCGCCGACGCCGTCGGCCTGTCGCCCAGCCCCTGCCTGGTGCGCGTGAAGCGGCTTGAGCAGGCCGGTTATATCGGCGGCTACGGCGCGCAGATCCGGCTGGAGAAGCTGGGCGACACGCTGCTGGTGTTCACCGAAGTCACGCTGCAGGACCACAAGCGCGAGGACTTCGTCAAGTTCGAGATGAGCATACGCCCCATCGACGAGATTGTGGAATGCCACCTGGTCAGCGGCGGCTACGACTACCTGCTGAAGTTCGTCACGCGCGGCGTGAACCACTACCAGGAGATCGTCGAAGGCCTGCTGGAGGCCAACATCGGCATCGAAAAGTACTTCAGCTACATCGTGATCAAGACGCCCTTCGTCAAGAACTACTACCCCATCGAGCAGCTGATGCAGCCGCACGCTTGATGCATAAGTTTTAAGCCGGCAGGTTGCGGGCCGCAGGCCGCAGCTTTTGCTGCCCTGTGCCCCGATTCAACATTTGCTGCTGCACCGGCGCCCGTATCCGGTGCCATCTCCGGTGGGGCTGGCCTACGCTTGCAGCATGAACCCTCCTCCCCGCATCCCGGCGCCCGCCCGTTCGGCGGCAGCGATCCAGCGTGTGCAGCGGCACATCCATGAGAACCTGAACCAGGCGCTGTCGCTGTCGGAGCTGGCCGACCTGGCCGGGCTGAGCATCTGGCGCTTCGCCACCGTGTTCCGCGAGCAGGTGGGTGTTTCACCGCATCGCTACATCTGCCGGCTGCGCCTGGCGCGCGCCCAGGCCCTGATCCGCCAGGGGATGCCGGTCGCCAGCGCGGCCAGCGAGGCGGGCTTTTACGACCAAAGCCATCTGTCGCGCCACTTCAAGACCACCTTCGGCATGACGCCGGGGCAGTACTCCAGCACCGCCACGACCACCGCCAGCCGGCAGCGAACGGCATGATGAGCCCCACCATCGCGCAGGAGATCGCGGACCTGGTGCCCGACCTCGTGGCGCTGCGGCGCGACCTGCACGCCCACCCCGAGCTGGCCTTCAAGGAACACCGCACCGCCGCCATCGTCGCCGCCGCCCTGCGCGACCTGGGGCTGGAGGTGCATGAAGGCATAGGCGGCACCGGTGTGGTCGGCGTGCTGCGCGCCGGCAACGGGCAGCGCAGCGTGGGCCTGCGCGCCGACATGGATGCGCTGCCGATTCTTGAACAAGGTGAGCGGCCTTACGTCAGCCGCTTCCCGGGCGTGCACCACGGCTGCGGGCACGACGGGCACACCGCCATGCTGCTGGGGGCGGCGCGCCACCTGGCGCGCACACGCCGTTTCGACGGCACCGTCAACTTCATCTTCCAGCCCGCCGAGGAAGGCCGCGGCGGCGCGCGCGCCATGGTGCAGGACGGCCTGTTCGAGCGCTTCCACTGCGACACGGTTTACGCCCTGCACAACTGGCCGGAACTGCCCGCCGGCACGGCCCAGACGCGGCCCGGCGCCATCATGGCGGCGGCGGACCGCTTCGACATCGTGGTCCGCGGCCGGGGCGGCCATGCGGCCCAGCCGCACCGCACGCCCGACGCGGTGCTGGCCGCGAGCGAGCTGGTGACGCAATTGCACACCATCACCTCGCGCCGCATACCGCCCACCGAAAACGCGGTGCTCTCGGTCACGCGCATCAGCGGCGGGCAGTCGCACAACGTGCTGCCTTCGGCCGTCGAGCTCACAGGCACGGTGCGCAGCTTTGATGCCGGTGTCCAGGACACCATAGAAGCGGCCATCCGGCAGATCGCTCAGGGCCTGGGCCAGGCCACGGGCACCGGGATCGATGTGGACTACGTGCGCTACTACCCGGCCACCGTGAACACAGCGCAGGAAGCGGCGCTCGCCCTGCGCGCCGCCGAAGCCGCGGGCCTGAAAGCGTCGATGGCGCCCTCAGCCGCCTTCACCTCCGAAGACTTTGCCTTCATGCTCGAAGCCAGGCCCGGCGCCTACCTCTGGCTGGGCCAGGGCGCGGCTTCGCGTGACGGCGCCACGCCGCCCTTGCACCACCCCAGCTACGACTTCAACGACGCCGTGCTGCCGCTGGGTATCGGCTGGTTTGTGCAGGTGGCGGGCATGGCGCTCGCGGGCTGAGCCTTGCAACCCAGGGGTTAACCCCGGCCCTGTGTCGTACGTGGGTGTGCATCAGGCTCACCTGTTCCACTGCCTGGAATTACTCTGCTGCGCAAACAGGCCTGTCCCCGTAGAGTCTTCTGGCGCGTCGCAAGCTTTCCGTTGCGGCGAAGAAATACATCGGAGACAAGCATGCACATTTCAATCGGCCGCGGCCTGCGGCCGCTCGCCAAACTATGGGCAGTCGCCGCCTTGCTGGCGGGCCTGACGGCCGCCCAGGCGGCCTATCCTGATAAACCTGTCAAGATCATTGTTCCATTTTCTCCCGGCGGCGGCGCCGACCTCATCGCCCGAACCCTCTCTGCGGAGCTGGCAAAGGACCTGGGCCAAGCTGTGATCGTGGACAACAGGCCGGGCGCCGGCACGGTCATCGGATCGGACCTGGTCGCCAAGAGTGCGCCCGACGGCTACACGTTGCTGCTGTCGTCGATCGCGCATGCCGTCAACCCAAGCCTGGCGGAAAAGCTGCCCTACGCCACCGAGAAAGACTTCGCCGCTGTGGCGATGCTCGTCCGCTCGCCCAATGTGCTGGTGGTGCGGGCCGAAAGTCCCTACAAGACCGTGAAGGATGTGATCGACGCGGCCAAGGCCAGCCCCGGCAAGCTGAGCTATGCGTCGCCCGGCAACGGCACCTCATCGCACCTGGCCGGCGCACTGTTTGAGGACCTGGGCAAGGTTCGCCTGCAGCACGTGGCCTACAAAGGGTCGGCTTCCGCGCTCACCGACCTGCTGGGAGGGCAGACGGACATCCTGTTCGGCACCTCCGGCTCCGTGGGAAGCTTTATCGACGCCGGCAAGCTCAGGGCGCTGGCCGTCACCTCCGCCGGCCGTTCGAGTGCCTACCCGAATGTGCCCACCATGCCGGAAGCTGGCGTTGCTGGCTATGTCTCGGAAGGCTGGTACGGAATCCATGCGCCCGCGGGTACGCCCAAGGCCGTGATTGACAAGCTGAACGCAGCCATCCGTAAGGCGGCGGCCACGGAATTTTTCAAGTCCAAGCTGGTGCATGAAGGCATGGTCGTGCAGACGGGGCCACCGGCGGACTACGAAACCTATGTGCGCGCTGAAATTGCCCGCTGGTCAAAACTCGTCAAGAGCCATGTCATCACCAAATGAGGCCTCTGCCGTGCCCAAGGCTTTGCAAGGCATCCGCGTTCTCGACCTGAGCCACGTGCTGGCCGGCCCCTTCGCGAGCTACCAGCTCGCGGTGATGGGCGCGGAAGTCATCAAGATCGAGGCGCCCGACGAACCGGACCAGGCCAGGTTCCAGGGCTCGGACCACGCGCTGAACGATGAGGGAATGGGAACGGCCTTTCTCGCCCAGGGCGCCAACAAGCAGTCTTTGACCTTGAACCTGAAAACGGAGATGGGACGCGAGCTGCTTCGCGAGCTGGTGCTGACCGCGGACGTGCTGCTCGAGAATTACCGCCCGGGTGCGCTCGACGCCCTGGGCCTGGGCTATGCCGAACTTTCGGCCCTGAAGCCCGGGCTGGTTTACTGCTCCATCTCCGCCTTCGGCAGCACCGGCCCCAAGCGCGAGCTCACAGCCTATGACGGCGTGATCCAGGCCTACTCGGGAATGATGGCCATGACGGGCGATGCAGGCTCCTCACCCGTCAAATGCGGTGCACCCGTGGTGGACTACGCCACTGGCACAACGGCCGCCGCGGCCATTCTTGCCGCGCTCTTGCACCGCAGGGACAGCGGCCGGGGCCAGTTCGTGGAAGTGGCGATGTCCGACGTGGCCCTGATTCTTTGCAGCTCCCACGTAACCGGCTATCTCTGGAACGGCTCGCATCCCGAACAGAAAGGCAACCGCTACCCCTTCGCCACCATAGGCTGCTACCAGGCCGCGGATGCGCCCTTGATGATCTCGGCCTCCAACCTGCGCCAGCAAAAGAGGCTGTGGGAGGCGCTTGGTCGCGGCGACCTGGTCAAGTCGAACAACCGCGAACGCATCCGCGGCTACGCGACTGAATTCGAGGCGCTGCAAAGCATCATCGCCACCCAGACCGCGGAGCACTGGGAGCACGCCCTTCGCACGGCGGGCGTGCCGGTGTCGCGCGTCCAGCGCATGGGGTCCATGCTGGCAGATCCACATGTGCAGGGCCGCGATGTGCTGCACCGTTTCCCGGATGAACCTGGGCCGCTGAAAGGCCTGTCGGTCCCCACGGCGGCTTTCAGGCTCTCCGGCTGCGAGGTCGGCGTCGACACGCTTCCCCAGCCTGCAGGCGCCCAGAACGAAAGCATCCTGGGCAGCCTGGGTTACTCAAGCGGCGAGATACGGCGCTTCGAGTCTGAAGGCGTGATTTAGCTTGGCCGGCCGCTGAACGCTGCACATCGCACGCCTCACGCCTCACGCCTCACGCCTCACGCTGCACGTGCGGGAGGCCACTTCTCTTTTACAAAATGCCGCCGGCGCTCCGCGAGCACATGCGGGCGGCCAACAACGCCTTCGCGCAATGTCGCCCGGTCACGCCGCGCAGTTAAGCGATTCCATTCACTGGAAGTTCGGGGGTGCGCAACAAGGTTCGCTTCTCTAAGCTTCGAACGCGGATGGCAGAGCGGGCATTGTTGCCTCGCTCACATCCGCCGTGATCTCGAACACCTATAACCCTGAGGAGACAATTCATGAAACACGCTGCTATCGCCGCGCTGCTCGTCGCTGCCGCCGGTGCGCAGGCCCAATCTTCCGTCACGATGTTCGGCGTCGTCGATCTTTCATATTCGCGCGGCACAGGCAGCGTCATGGATCGCACGCAGATCAATTCCGGCAGCAATTCCACATCGCGCATCGGCCTTCGCGGCGTGGAAGATCTGGGAGGAGGCCTTTCCGCGAGTTTCTGGCTGGAAGCCGGCTTTACCGCGGACAACGGGCTCGGGCAGTCGACCAACACCAACAACCAGACAAGCGGAAACACCGCGGCCGGCGGGCTGGCGTTCAACCGGCGATCCACCTTGAGTCTGGAAGCGCCCTGGGGTGAAGTGAGAGCCGGCCGCGACCACGTGGCCCACTACCGCAGCCGCCTGGAGGTGGATCCCTTTGCCAATGTAGGGGTGGGCGCGATCCAGCCGCATGTCGGCACGCTAGGGGGAAACACGTCGACGCGCGTATCCAACTTCGTCGGCTACTACCTGCCGCCGAACATCGGCGGCCTCTATGGTTTTGTCCAGTACTACCTGGGCGAGAACGCCAACGGCGGCGCCACAGCGGACGACGGAAACGGCGCAAGCATCCGCCTGGGGTATGACGCAGGCCCGCTCAACCTGTCCGTCGCGACGGGACGCACCGCCTATGCCAGGACGGCGACAACCGGCGGCGTCCGCTCGTCGAACATCGGCGTGCAGTACAAGCTCGGGGATGCGCGCCTGCTGTTCGGCTACTTTGTCGACAAGGTCGATTCCCTAGCCCCGGTGACCGGCAAGGGAGCTTCCATCGGAGCCATCGTGCCCCTGGGCGCCCACGAGATCAAAGCCGCCTGGTCGTACTACGGCAGCGACACGGGTACCAGCCCCAAAACGAGGAAGCTTTCGCTGGGCTATGTGCACAACCTTTCCAAACGGTCGGCGCTCTATGCCACCGTTGCACGTGTGGGCAACCGCGGCGGCGCAACGACGGCGCTCAACAGCGCCGTCACGGGCGCCAACCAATCTTCTTCGGGATGGGACGTCGGCCTGCGCCATAGTTTCTGAGGCTTGTTTCGACGGAGCCCCAGGCATGGACTTCCACCAACTCACGCACAGGCTGTGCCAGTCGGCGGCCCTATGGATGCTTGCGCTACCCGTGGCGATGGCGCAGGCATTTCCGGCCAAGCCCATCCGGCTGATCGTTCCTTTTCCGGCCGGTGGCGGCACGGACGTTATCGCGCGCGCCCTGGGAGACGGCTTGTCGAAAGAGCTGGGGCAACCGGTCATCGTCGACAACAAGCCCGGCGCGGGAACCGTCATAGGCAACGATGCGGCCGCCAAAAGCAATCCGGACGGCCACACCCTTCTTCTGAATACCAGCGCGGTCGCCATCGTGCCCAGCTTGTATGCGAAGTTGCCCTATGCGGCCGACGCGCTTGCGCCCGTGATGCTGCTGGGGCGAACGCCCAACGTGGCCGTGGTACGCCCCGACAGTCCCCTGAAGTCGGCGGCGGATTTCCTGGCCCAGGCGCGTGCCAGGCCCGGCAAGCTCAGCTACGGCTCCGCGGGCAACGGGACTTCCACCCACCTGGCCGCGGAGTTGCTGAAGGCGCATGCCCGCATCTTTGTCACGCATGTCCCCTACCGCGGCGCCAGCCCGGTGGTGACCGACCTCCTGGCCGGGCAGATCGATGTCGCATTCGCCACCCTGCCAAGCGCGGCCCCGTTCATTGCGACCGGCAAGCTGCGGCCCCTGGCCCAGACCGGCGCTACAAGGTCTCCCCTGCTGGCCAACGTCGTGACATTCTCCGAGGCCGGTGCAAGCGGCTATGGCACGGAGGTGTGGTACGGAATCTTCACGCCGGCAGGAACGCCGCCCGCGGTGGTCCAGCAGCTGTATGCGGCTTTGCAGAAAGCCGCCGCGGGTGAAAAATTCGCGGCGCGCGCCGCCGCTGAAGGTTTGACTTTGACGCTGGACGGCCCGGAGGAGGCGGCCCGCGTCGTCCAGTCGGAAGTGCGCAAATGGCGCCAGGTGGTGAAAGAACAGGGCATCCGTATGGATTGAACGGCGGCGTGCCGCTCCATCGTCTCCCTGCCTCAAACACGCTCCAGGATGATGGCGATGCCCTGTCCCACCCCGATGCACATGGTGCACAGCGCATAACGCCCGCCTTGCCGGTGCAACTGGTTCACCGCCGTGGTGGCCAGCCGCGCTCCCGAAGCTCCCAGGGGATGGCCCAGCGCGATGGCGCCCCCGTTCGGGTTGACGCGCGGATCGTCATCGTCCAGGCCCAGAAGGCGCAGCACCGCGAGGCCTTGCGCCGCGAAGGCTTCGTTGAGTTCGATCACATCCATCTGCGCCAGCGACAGGCCCGCGAGCGCGAGGACTTTCTGCGTGGCGGGGGCCGGGCCTATGCCCATCACCCGGGGCGCGACGCCGGCGGTCGCCATTCCGACAATGCGGGCCCTGGGCGTGAGCCCGTGGCGCGCGGCCGCCGCCTCATCCGCGAGCAGCAGGGCGCATGCGCCGTCGTTCACGCCGCTGGCATTGCCGGCCGTCACCGTGCCGTCCGGCCGGACGACGCCCTTGAGCCTGGCCAGCGTTTCGAGTGAGGTCTCACGCGGGTGCTCATCGTGCTCCACGACGATGGGCTCCCCCTTTTTCTGCGCGATCTTCACCGGCACGATCTCGGCGGCAAAGATGCCGTTTTTCTGCGCGGCAATGGCTTTTTGTTGCGAGGCCAGGGCCATCCTGTCCTGCGCGTCGCGCTCGATCCGGTAGTCGGTGGCGACGTTCTCGGCGGTCTGCGGCATCGAGTCGACGCCATGGCTTTCCTTCATCAGCTTGTTGATGAAACGCCAGCCTATGGTTGTGTCCTCCACCGCGTTGGCCCGGGAGAATGCCGCTTCCGCCTTGGGCATCACAAAAGGCGCGCGGCTCATGCTTTCAACGCCGCCGGCGATCATCAGCTTGGCCTCGCCCGACTTGATGGCGCGCGCGCCCGTGCCCAGTGCGTCCAGGCCGGAACCGCACAAGCGGTTGACCGTGGAGCCAGGCACCTCCAGCGGCAGGCCGGCCAGCAGCGCGCTCATGCGTGCCACGTTGCGATTGTCCTCACCGGCCTGGTTGGCGCAGCCGTAGACCACGTCGGTGACGGCCTGCCAGTCGACGCGCGGGTTGCGGGCCATCAAGGCGGCGATGGGAATGGCGCCCAGGTCGTCGGCGCGCACGGGTGAAAGCGTGCCGCCGTAGCGGCCGAAGGGCGTGCGAATGGCGTCGCAGATGAAAGCGTGTCGGGTCATGGTGTTGCCGGGCTGGTGTCGAGGTTCCAGAGGCGGGCCGCGAGCGCGTGTGAGGCGTCGGCGCCGATCACGGGCGAGGCGAGTTCCAGGAGCTTGTTTTCAAGGTCGGCGTCGCTCAGCGGCAGCTCGGGGTCGCCCTTGCGGTTGGGCTGCAGGTGGGTAAGCCGCCGGCCGTCGCGCAGCAAGACTTCAACCCGCGCAGAGCGCCGGCCGGGAAAGGCCGCGTCCAGTTCCGGGTCGACACCGGCATGGATGCGCTCCAGCAGCTCCAGCGTGGCCGGGTCCCGCAGGCGCTGCGCCTCATAGGCCGCCATGCGCACGCTTCCATGCACCAGCGCCGTCGCGACAACGTAGGGAATGCTGAAGCGCGCCTCGTTGATCGATGCGGGCCGGGTGTAGCACGCGATGTCCAGCGCCGGCTTGTAGGTGCCGATGCGCACGCTTTCGATGTCCTGCGCGCGAAAGCCGTGCAGGCGCTGCAGCTCCAGCGCGCCGTCAATGGAGGGAAAGCTGTGGCCGCAGCCGATGTGGTTCTTGAAGGTGATGCGGGTGATATGGAAGTCTTGCCCCAGCGTGGCGCCAAGCTGCGACCAGTCGGCGTTCGTACTCATGGCGGCGCCCAGCCCCGCTTCGCCATCGAGCACGTCAAGAGAGCCCGTGACGCCGCGCGCGGCCAGCTGCGCCGCGAGCAGGCCGGCTTCCGCCGCCCGTCCCGCATGCAGCGGCTTGGACATCGAGTCCATGCGGAAGGCCTGCTGCAGGCCGGCCGCGAAGGTCGCCGCCGTGGCGAGCGCATGGGCAAACTGCGTTTCATCCAGGCCGAGCAATGCGCCGGCCGCCGCCGCGGCGCCGAAGGTGCCCACCGTGCCGGTGTTGTGCCAGTATTTGTAGTGCCCGCGCCCCAGGACCACACCGATGCGGGTCGACACCTCGTAGCCGAGCACGATGCCGCGCAGGAAATCCCTGCCCGTCGCGTCGGCCGCCTGCGCCGCCGCCAGGGCCGCGGCAATCGTCGCGGCGCCGGGGTGGTACATCGCTTCGCGAAAGCTGTCGTCCACTTCCGCCGCATGCGCGGCCGCGCCGTTGATCAAGGCCGCGGCGCGCGGTGTCGCCGGGCGGCCCAGGATCAGGCGCGCGTGCCCGTGGTCCAGGTCGTCGGCCAGCACCTCCTCCAGGCGCGGCACCGGTTCGGCCGACAAGCCGGGATAGACCGAGGCATACCAGTCGACCACCGCGCGCTTGGCGTGGTGCATGACCTCGGGCGGCAACGACTGCGCCCTGGATTGCGCCGCATAGCGCGCAAAGACCTGTGTTGCAAGCATGTCAGATGTCCTCCTGAATCAGATGGCGGGGATCGCCTTGCACGAAACCGGGCCCGCTAACTTGCGCCAGCCATTGCAGGTCGGCCCGCAGCGCCTCTAGCCCCCGTTCGCGGGCCCAGAAAACCGGGCCGCCCTCCCAGCGGGGAAAACCGTAACCATTGGCGAGCGCGACGTCCACGTCGGCGGGCCGCCGGGCCACGCCCTCGGCCAGCAACAGGGCCGCCTCGTTCACCATGGCAAGCAGCGCCCTGCGTTGAATTTCTTCCGGCGGCAGGGTGCGGCGTGCAACGCCGCCGGCCACGCCCGCGGACTCGATCAGTGCGCGCACCTGCGGATCCGGCCGCCCGCGGGAGTTGCCGCCGGCGGCTTCATACAGGTAGTAGCCCGCGCCGGTTTTGCGGCCCAATCGGCCCGCTTCACAAAGAAGGTCGGGAATCCGCACATAACGCGCTTTCGGGTCGCGCGTCGCGGCCTGGCTCTTGCGCATGCGCCAGGCAATGTCCAGGCCAGAAAGGTCTGCAACCGCGAAAGGCCCCATGGCAAAACCGAAGGCCTCCAGTGCGGCGTCGACCTGTTCGGGCAGCGCACCTTCTTCCAGCATGAACTCGCACTGCCGTCGATAGGCCGAGAAGACACGATTGCCGACAAAACCAAACGCATTGCCCGTCACCACCGGCTGCTTGCGCAGGCGCCTGGCCAGCGCAAGCCCGGTCGAAAGCACATCCGGCGCCGTCGCGCGTCCCCGCACCACCTCCAGCAGTCGCATCAGGTTGGCCGGGCTGAAGAAGTGCAGCCCGATGACATCCTGCGGCCTTGAGGTGGCCTGCGCAATCGCGTCGAGGTCGAGGTAAGAGGTGTTGGATGCGAGGATGGCGCCGGGCCGCGCGAAGCGGTCCAGCCGGGCAAAGACTTCGCGCTTGACCTCCATGTCTTCAAACACGGCTTCAATGACGAGGTCGGATGCACTGAGCGCCGCCCAGTCGGTCGAGGCCTGCAGCCGGGCCAGGCATTCGTCCGCTGTCTTGCGGCGCATCTTGCCCGCCGCGGCGCGGGAGTCATAGTGTTCACGGATACGCGCCGCACCGCGCTCCAGCGCGGCGGCATCCTGCTCCAGCAGCAGCACCTCCAGGCCCGCGTCGAGCGCCGCGATCGCAATGCCCGAGCCCATGGTGCCCGCGCCTATGACGCCTATATGCTGCACAGGGCGGGGGCCGGCTTCAGAGGTCGACGGCAGTTTGCCCGCTTCGCGCTCGGCGAAAAAGATGTGCCGCAGCGCACGTGCTTCCCGCGACAACCGCAGGGCCTGGAAGGCGCCGCGTTCCAGCGCCAGCGCGTCCTCAAAAGGCAGCGTCGCGCAAGCGCGCACGGCCTCGATGGCGGCGAGTACCGCAGGGCGATTGCGGCCTGCCTTGCGGGCTTGCGCGGCTGCCGCTTCAATCTCTGCGTCGTCGCAAAAAGGCAGTGGGCGTTCGCGCAGCAAGGTTTTGCCGGTAGTCTGGCGGGCAAGCGAAACGGCGGCCTCGCGCAAGTCACCGGCGGTGACGGCGTCGATAAGGCCCAGCTCAAGCGCCTGCTCACTGTGGATTCTTTCGCCCGCGCAGATCATGCGGATCGCGCGTGCAATGCCGACCACGCGAGGCAGCCGCTGCGTGCCGCCGGCGCCGGGGATGATGCCCAGCGTCACCTCGGGCAGCCCCACCACGGCTCCGGCTTTGGCGATTCGCGCATCGCAGGCCAGCGCGAGTTCGAACCCGCCGCCAAGCGCCGCGCCGTGCAGGGCCGCTATCACCGGTTTGCCGCAAGCCTCGATGGCTTCAATCACCGCGGGGAGTTGCGGCTCTTGCAAAGGTTGCCCGAATTCGCGCAGGTCGGAGCCGGCGATGAAAGTCGTTCCGGCCCCGATCAGCACGATGGCCCGGAATTGCGGATCAGCCTGCGCGCTGCGTATCGTTGACAAGAGGCCGGCGCGGACGTCAGCCGACCCGGCGTTGACCGGCGGGTTATCGATGAGGATGACGGCAACGTCTGCGTCGCGTTCAAGATGTACGGTTTTGGTCATGGTGTTGGAGGGAAGAAGCTTGGCGCCACTCCAGCAGGAGCGGCCATGGGCTTCAACGCAGCACGACCACGCCGTCGGCGGCGCGCACGCCGCGTCCTTGCGGCAGCACAAACACGGGATTGATTTCCGCCTCCAGCAGCCGGTCGCCGAGCTGCGCCGCCATGCTTGAGAAGGCGACAATCGCGTCCACCAGGGCTTCGACATCGGCTTTAGGCCGGCCGCGGAAGCCATCGAGCAGTGGCCAGGTCTTGAGTTCCTGTGCCATCCCAAGTGCTTCAGCCCTGGACAAGCCGCCATGGGTCGGCAGCAGCCTCATCGTGGTGTCCTTGAACAGTTCGGCCGTCACGCCGCCCATGCCCAGCAGGATGGCCGTACCCAGTGAATCCCGATGCATTCCGAGGATCAGCTCCGTGCCGCCGGCCACCATTTCCTGGACCAGAAAGCGGCTGGGCCGCACACGGGCTTTGGTTTCCACCTCGTCCGCCATGGCGCGCATGCGTTCACCGACTTGCTGCGGCGACACATTGACGGCCACACCGCCGACGTCGCTCTTGTGCGTGATCTCGCCCGACAGGATTTTCAGCACCACCTTGTCGCCAAGCTCCCGGGCGGCACGCTCGGCCTCCGCGGCGGTTTCGACGACGAATTCACGGGCGCAGGGCACGCCGAACCGCGCGAACAGCTGTTTGGCCTGGGCTTCGTCCAGCGAGCCGGCCGGCAGGTCGTTGACAGGTACGGGCGCCGCCTCGGCAGCCAATTCAGGCGCTTTCCAGCTGCTCCATTGCAGCATGCCCTGGAGTGCCGTGGTGCAGCTTTCCGCTGCCGCGAACGCGGGAACGCCGCGCTGCGTCAGCAGTGCGCCCACCTCGGGCGCGTGCGGGCTCACGTAAGCAATGACGGGCTTGTCCGACAGCGGCAGGCAGTCCTGGATCGCGCCGGCCATGAGTTCCGGCATGGCGAGGCTGGAAGAGCCCACGATGATGGCCAGGGCGTCGTAGCTGGGGCTGGCGAGCAGCGCCTTGATGGCGCCGCGCAGCAGTTCGGGTTGCAGCCCGGCCAGCGTCACATCGATGGGGTTGCGGTCCAGCGCGGCGTGGTCGCCGGTCTGCAGCGCGCGCAAGGCAGCCGCCGTCTCTTCGTCGGGTGGCGGCGTCTCGAAGCCGGACACCCCCAGGCTGTCGGACACCAGCGTGCCGGCGCCGCCGGTTGAGGTCAGGATGGCGACCCGGTTGCCCTTCAGGCTGCGGCCCGTGGCGAGTGCCGCGGGAATGTCCAGCAGGTCGGAAAAGGTCTGCGCCCGGATCACGCCGCATCGGCGGAACAGCGCGTCATACATCCGGTCCGCGCCGGCCATCGCGCCCGTGTGCGACACGGCCGCCTTGGCGCCTGCTTCCGAGCGGCCGATCTTGAAAGCGACGATGGGCTTGCCCGCGCGCGCCGCCTTGAGCGCGGCCTCGCGGAATTTTTCGGGATTGCGCACGGCTTCCACGTAGAGCGCGATCACCTGGGTGGCCTCGTCGTCCACCAGCGCGTTGATGAAGTCGGCGAGCTCCAGGTCGACCTCGTTGCTGGTGGAGATCAGCTTGGACAGGCCCACGCCCCGCGCGGCCGACCGCGAAAGAAGCGCCCCCAGGATGCCGCCGCTTTGGGAGACCACGCCGATGGAGCCTTTGGTGAAGTAGTCCATCTCCAGCGCGCCGGTGGCCGAGAGCACGATGTCGTCGGTCAGGTTCACGAGCCCGATGGTATTGGGGCCCAGGATGCGCATGGAGCCCGCCGCCTGTATCAGTTCCTCCTGGCGGCGCGCACCTTGTTCGCCGGTCTCCGTGTATCCGCTTGCCAGCACGATGGCGGCGGCACAGCCGCGCGCCGCCAGGTCGCGAACGGCCAGGTGGGCCCGCTCGGCGCCCAGCAGCACGATGCCCACGTCCGGAACGTCGGGCAGCGAAGCCACATCCGGGTAACAGCGCAGGTCGCCGATGCGATCAACCTTGGGGTTGACGGGATAGATCTGGCCGGGGAAGTTGTGCTTGAGCAGGTAAGACACCGGCCGGCCGGCCGTCTTGGAGGGATCTGCCGAGGCACCGATGACGGCGACGCTGCGGGGCTGGAGGAGGCGGTTGATGGAATCCATGGCGTTTATTGTTGTGTGGACGACATGGCCAGGAAGGCCATGACCGACTCGCGATGTTCGGTGCTGGTGTAGCAGATGCCTTGCGCCTGGCTGCCCTGGGCAAAGACCTGCTGCGCGGAAAGTTCGAAGGTCTGGTTGAGAATGGTCTTGCCCAGGGCCAGGGCTGTTGCTGAGCCTTTCGTCAGTTCAGCCGCCCAGGCCTGCGCATCGGCGAGCAGGCTGTCGGCCGTGGTCTTGCGGTCGACGATACCCAGCGCCAGCGCTTCATCGGCATCCACCTTGCGGCCTGTGAAGATCAGCTCCTTCGCCTTGGGCAAGCCGACGCGGCGCGGAAGAAAGTACATCCCGCCGCCGTCGGGGATGATGCCGCGGTGGATATAGGACCAGCTGAAGCTGGCCCACTCGCTGGCGATGATGAAGTCGCAAGCCAGCGCGGTGTCGGCGCCCAGGCCCGACGCGGCGCCGTTGACGGCCGCGATCACGGGCTTGGGCATGGTGTGCAGCAGGGCTTGTGTGTGGTGCACGCGCTGCTGGCGGTGCCAGCCGTTGAAGCCGACGTCGCCCGCGGGCGCGTTCATGCGGCGTTCCATGCCCGAGATGTCGCCGCCCGCGCAGAAACCTTTGCCGGCGCCCGTGAGCACCAGCCCTCGGATCGCCTTGTCGGCATGGACCCGTTCGAGCGCGTGGATGAACTCGGTGCGCATGTCGTCGCTCATCGCGTTGCGCTTGTCGGGGCGGTTCAGTGTGAGGGTCGCGATAGCCCCCTCGGTTTGAAGCTGGATAAAAGAGTAGTCCATGTCAATCGATCTTCACGTTGTTTTCTTTGATGATTCGTGTCCAGCGTGTGGTTTCCGCGCGCACGAAGGTGTCCAGTTCCGCCGGCGTTCCAGCGCTGACGGCCAGGCCTTCCGGTTCGATCAGCTTGCGGAATTCAGCGGAATCCGTTGCTTTGCGCGCCGCTGAATTCAGCTTTGCGATTACCGCCGCGGGCGTGCCCGCCGGGGCGAACAACCCGTACCAGCTCTCGACGGCGTAGCCTGGGACTGTCTCGGCGATGGTTGGAACATCCTTCAGGGTCGGCGCGCGCTGCGGCGTCGTGACGGCGATCGCACGCAGTTTGCCGCCTGCGATCTGCGGCGTGACGGCCGCGGCCGTGGCGAACATCATGTCCACCTGGCCGCCCAGCAGGTCGGTCAGGGCGGGGCCGGCGCCGCGGTAGGGAATGTGCGCCATCTGGACCTTGGCCAGGTTCGCGAACATTTCGCCGGCCAGGTGCGCCGACGTTCCGTTGCCTTGCGATGCGTAAGTCAGCTTGTTCGGATTGGCGCGGGCAGCGGCCACCACGTCAGCCGCCGTCTTCAGGGGGCTGTCGGCGCGCACGACCAGGATGTTGGGCCCACGGGCGAGCAGGATGACGGGGAAAAACGCCTTCTGTGTGTTGAAGGGCAGCTTGGGCATCAGGATGGGGTTCACCGCGTGGGCGAAAGTGGCCACGACCAGCGAGTAGCCGTCGGGCGCGCTCTTGGCCACCGCGTCGCTGCCGATGATGGTTCCGGCGCCCGGCTTGTTGTCGATGATCACCGGCTGCCCCAGTGCCTGTGCCATCCCTATGGCCACGCCGCGCGCAATGGCGTCGGTGCCGCCGCCGGGGGCGAACGGCACGACCAGTTTGACGGGACGGTCTGGAAATGCGGCCAAGGCGCTGGTGACCGTAAGTGCTGCCGCCGCGACGGCCAGGAAAAGCCGGGCGATGCCGGATTGAAGTGAAAAAGCCATGTTTTGTCTCCTTGGTTTAATGCCGCCAGCTTAGTCCTGGCATGCTTTTCAGGCACCGTACAAATTCCAAGGAGTGGAATTACCGATAGGCAAGGCGAGGGCCTTGGGTTTCAATGCATGGAACTGGTTTTTTGGGAAAACGCACATGAATCCCCTGTGGACGCCACCATGAACGCCGCCATCAACGCCGCCATACTGCGCGAGGAAAAGCCCGGCATATCGCCCGCCAACCGCTCGCTGGAACGCGGCATCGAAATCCTGCGCTCTTTCCGCCCCGGCTCCGAGCTGCTCGGCAACGCGGACCTCGCGGAACGCACCGGCCTGTCGCGTTCCACCGTGAGCCGGCTCACCCAGACGCTGGTGGCCAGCGGCATGCTGCAGGTCGACAGGCGCAGCCGCTCCTTCAGGCTCGCGCCGGCGGTGCTGAGTTTTTCGCACGCCATGCGCACCGGCTCTTCGCTGCTGGCGATTGCCGCACCCCACATGAAGCAAACCGCTGAGGCCAACAGGATCAATGTGGGCCTGGCGGCGCCTGACCGCGACGAGATGGTGTACCTCGAGTCCATTCGCTACAACCGAAGGCCTTCATTGCGCTCTGTCGTGTCGGGCCAGCGGGTGCCGATGGAGATCACCTCGCTGGGACGCGCCTACCTGGCCAGCGCCCCCGAAGCGAAACGAAAGACCTTGATGGCGCATTTCCGCAAAGCGAGGCCACAGCAGTGGAAGGCCCTGCAGGCAGAAATTGAAAACGCCACCCAGGCCGTCGCAACAAAAGGCTATTGCGCCGCATCCTGGCAGGCCGAGGTGGTTGCCGTGGCGGCGCCCCTGGTGTTTGAGGGGGCGCACTACGCCCTCAATGTGAGCCTGTCTTCAGCGGAGCCTTTTGAGGCCCTGGTGGAGGAACTGGCGCCTGCATTGCTGGCGCTGAAGCAGGCCATTGCCAGGGCGCTCGAAGTCGCGTCGCCGCCTGGGTAAGGCATGACGGCGCAGCCCTCCAGCAGGGCTCCTGCCCATCCATGCGCTCAGGCGCTGAAATTAAATCGCCCCTCCGCTGCCAGCTGCGCCAGCGGCAGGCGACCATTGGGTGTTTCGCGCGCCTGGAGGCCCTCGGGAAGAACGCCCTTGTCGCCCCGCTTGCCGATGGCGATGACCGTCTCAATCGCGTAGTCGCCAGGAATGCCCAGGGCTTGCCTCAAACGATCCGCATCAAAGCCGGCCATGCCGTGCGCCGACCAGCCTGAGAGCGTGGCCTGGAACGCAATGCTTGCCCAGGCGGCACCGGAATCGAAGGAATGCCATGCGTTCGGCGCGGCGTCTGTCTTGCCGGGGAATACAGCCTGCCTGGCGGAAACGATGACCACCAGGGCGGCCGCGCGCTGCGCCCAGCCCTGGTTGAATTCCACCAGCGTGTCAAAGACAGGCAACCAGCTCGCGGTGTCGCGGCGCGCGTAAATGAAGCGCCAGGGTTGTGCGTTGTAAGCCGAAGGTGCCCAGCGGGCGGCCTCGAGCATGCTCAGCAGCACGGGCTCGGGTATGGCCTCGCCCGTGAACGCGCGCGGCGACCAGCGGTCGGTGAAAAGGGCGTTGATCGGATGATCGGGTGTGCGTGCTTGTGTCATGGTTTGCTTTCTTCCTTTTTCGGTTTTTCAGTTGAGGGAAATTGAATGCGCGCTTGAAGGCCCGCTGGTTCCGGAAGCTCAGATCTGGGTGATCATCTTGGTCACCAGGAAGCTGTCGAAGGACTCGGTGCCGCCTTCGCTGCCGATGCCGCTGTCCTTCACGCCGCCGAAAGGCAGCTCGGGATGCGCCATGCCGGAGTGGTTGATGTTGACCATGCCCGCCTCCAGGCCGTTGGCCACACGCGTCGATATCGGGATCGACTGCGTGAAGATATAGGCTGCGAGGCCGAAGGGCAGTGCATTGCCCAGGCGCAGGGCTTCTTCCACCGTCTCGAAGCGGGCCAGCGCGGCGATCGGCCCAAAGGGTTCTTCACGCATGACACGGGCGCTGTCGGGCACGTCCGCCAGCAAGGTAGGCGCCAGGAAGTGGCCGCGCTCACCCAGGTGTTGGCTGCCCGTCAGCACCTTGGCGCCCGCGTTCGCGGCATCGTTCACCAGATCGCGCACGGCCTGCAGGCGGCGCGCATGGATCAGCGGCCCCATCTGGACACCGGGCTCCAGGCCCGAGCCGACTTTCACCTCGCCCAGCGCTTCGGCGAAGCGGACGGCAAAGCGGTCATAGACGCCGGACTGTACAAAAAATCGCGAGGGCGATACGCACACCTGCCCGGCGTTGCGGGTTTTCATGCGCGCCAGCAGGCTGGCGGCCTGGTCTACATCGGCATCGTTGAACACCAGCACCGGCGCATGGCCGCCCAACTCCATGGTGGTGCGTTTCATGTGGCTGCCCGCCAGGGCCGCGAGCTGCCGCCCCACCGGCACCGAGCCGGTGAAGGAGACCACACGCACCAGGGGCGACTCGATCAGCTGGCGTGAAATGTCGCTGGGCACGCCCCACACGATGTTGAACACCCCTGCAGGCAGACCCGCGTCGTGAAACAGCTGCGCCATGGCGACGATAGCGCTCGGCGACTCTTCCGGACCTTTGAGCACCACGGTGCAGCCCGCCCCGATGGCGGCAGCGACTTTTTTCGCTGCCTGGCCGAAGGGAAAGTTCCACGGGCTGAAAGCCGCCACCACGCCTGCAGGCTCCCGCACCACCAGCTGGCGTACCGCCGGGTTGCGTGAAGGCACGACCCGGCCGTAGATGCGCCTGCACTCCTCCGCGTGCCACTCGATGTGTTCGGCGGCATTGAGCACTTCGGCCACGGCTTCGGGCAAGGGCTTGCCGTTGTCCAATGTGATGCCATGCCCGATCACATCGGCGCGCTCGCGCGCCAGCGTCGCGGCGCGGCGCAGCACTTCGGAGCGCTCCATCGGCGAGCTGGTCCGCCAGGCTTGGAAGGCCCTGTGCGCGGCACCGAGCGCCGCGTCAATGTCGACCGGCGTGGCCCAGGGCAGATGGCCCAGGACCTCACAGGTGGCCGGGTTGTGCACGGGCTGCCCGGGGCGATCATCTCCCCCCAGGAAATGTCCGTCGATATAAAGGGAAAGGTCTGGATACATCACGAGTTCCTCAGGCGTGTGCCAGTTGGCCTGGCTTTGCGGTTTCAGTTTCGGTTTCGGCATCAGTTGCCTGCTGCGCCGGAAGCGCATCCGCATGCGGCAGCACGGTTTCGCAGAAGGTCGTGAGCTGCCGGACGGCGTCACCCTCCATGCCGGCGGCAGCAATGAACCGGTCCGGGCGTATCAACACCCAATCGACCTTCTTGTCCTGGAACCAGAAATGCAGCGTGTTATCGACGTCTTCGATGCGATGGCAGCGGTGCTGCAACGGAAAAAGCGAAGCCGCGCCGCCCGGGCCGCTGCGCGAGCGTTCCGCCAGGTAGTGGTCGCAGCCCAGGCGTTCGAGCTGCGCACGCAGCCCGGTGGATGCGCCAGCCAGTGCGTCGGTGCGCCAGCTCAGCAGCGCAAAGCGCGGCCCGACCACGTCATCAAAGCGCTGCGTGCGGCCGGCTTCCCGTTCGACGTTGGGCTGGATGAACATCCGCCCCACCAGCTCGTCGCGCCGCGCATCGCCGCTGTCCTGGACGATGCCCTTGACGAAGCGCGGCATCGGCTTGAACTTCATCTGCAGCACGTAATTGCGCACGCGCGGAATGTTCTTGATGGACAGGAAAAAGAGGTCGCGCAACCAGGCCAAGACCCGGTTGCGCTGTGACAGCACTGATCCGAAAAGGTCGGCCAGGTCGATCATGGCCTTGGCGTGGGCATGGCGCTCGTCGTGGTAGCTCGACAGCAGCTCAGGCTTGAGCCGGCCCTGCAGTATCCAGGCGAGTTTCCAGGACAGATTGAACGCATCGCGCAGGCCCGCGTTCAGGCCCTGGCCTATCCACGGCGGCGTGATATGCGCGGCGTCGCCCGCCAGGCACACCCGGCCGGAGACGAAGGAGCCGGCCACCCGGGAGTTGTGCGTATAGACGCGGGCCCGGATCACGTTGAGCTTCTCAGGGTTCGCCACATGGCGGCCGAGCAGTTCCCGCACCTTCTCAGGCGCCAGCATCTGTTCGCCGTCCTCGCCGGGAAACAGCATGAACTCCCAGCGGCGCAGGCCATACGGCAGGCGCAGGCACACATAGGGCCGGGCCGGCTCGCAATGCAGCGCCGTGTAAGGCGCGTCCAGCGGGTCCTGGTCACATTCGATGACCACCCATTTGGCCTCGTGTGTGCGGCCGTTAAAGGGGAGCTTGAGAATGCCTTCGCGCACGAAGCTTCGCCCGCCGTCGCACCCCACCAGATAACGTGCGCGCACCCCGCTCTCAACGCCTTGCGCATCACGCAGGATGGCGCTCACACCTGCCTCGTCCTGCGTGAGATTGATCAGCTCGACACCCAGGTGCAACTGCACGCACGGGAAGCGCGCCAGGCCGCGGCGCAGCACCGCTTCGCCCAGGGGCTGGGAAAACAGGTTACGGCGGAACCAACCGAACTCGCGGGTGCTGGGCAGAATTTCGGCGAAACATTGTTTCCGGGCGGTGTACATGCGCAAGGGCACGTTCTGGATCATGTCGCGCAGCATGTCCTCGGCCAGCCCGGTAGCCTGGAAGGTACGCAGGGCTTCATCGTCCAGACCGACGGCGCGCGGATAGTCAAGCACATGGGAGCTGCGGTCGACGATCAGCGTGGAGATGCCGTAGCTGCCCAGAAGATTGGCGATCGTGGTGCCAACCGGCCCCGCGCCCGCAATCAGTACATCCGTTTCCGGGAGGGTTGTCATCGTGACTGTTCCGTTGCGTTCGTCAAGCGGGATTGAACAGACGGCTTTCCTGCCGCACCAGCAGTTGGCGAACAGCCTTGCGGAATTCCGTGAAAACGGGGTCTCCCATCAGTTGCGCCCGGCGCCTGGCGCGATCCTCGAAGCTCTCAAAAGCCCAGAGAAAGACCAGTTGATTGAGATCGTCGCTTTCGGGCGTGAGCAGCACGACCAGGTTTCCCAATAGGCGCGTCTGCACTTCGCGCCCCATCTCGTTGTAAATGCGCAGGTACTCTCGCGTACCGCCGGGCGTCAGTGTGTAGGTTCGAAGTTCGTGGAGCATGGCGTTCAATCAGGGGTGGAAGTACCGCCTCGTTGGAGGAAGTCGGCGACCGCTCGCTCAAACAGCGCGGGCTGGTCGTCGTGCACGTAATGGCCGGCGTCGGGGATGGTGATATCCGTGATGCGCGGATTCAATTCACGCATGCGCGCCACCATGGCCGGCTGCAGGTAGTCGGAACGGCCGCCGCGCAGCACCAGCGTCTCGCAGGCGATGGCGCGAAGGCTGGGCTCGAGATCGACCACCCGGGAAGGGTCGGGGTTCAGCCGCGTTGCGACGATGCCGGCGTGGTCATAGCGCCAGGTAAAGCCGCCCTCGGGCAATGGCTTCAACATGTTCTGCAGGCGCTGCTGGCGGGCCTCTTCGGTCACGGTGGGCCGCAGCGCACGCATGAACCCGGTGGCGGCCTCCCAGGAGGCGAAGCGGTCCGGGGTGGTGGCGAGTTCCTTGCGGATGCGCGTCGCCCCGTCGCTCGCCTCAAAAGCCCCAGGTCCGGCATCCTCGATGACCAGGCGCCGCACCTTCCGCGGATACCGCGCCGCATACACGGTGGCATTGATACCGCCCATCGAATGGCCTAGCAGGTCGAAATGCGCAAGGCCCAGGGCCTGGGCCAGTGCCTCAAGATCAGCGACATAGGCATCGGTGTAGTAGTTGTGCGCGGGATCCCAGTCCGACTCGCCACGACCGCGCTGGTCAAAGGCGATGACGCGGAAATCCGGCTGCAGCGCGGCCGCCACTCCGGCGAAGGTCTCGGCATAGCCGCGTATGCCGTGGAGCATCACAACAGGCCGCGCCTGCGCATTCCCCCACTCGGTGACGTGGAAGTTCAGCCCCGACAGGGCCAGCGTGCGGTCGCGCCTCTCCATGCTTTTCTCTTGTTTTTCTCTTGTTTGTCTCTTAAACCAGGCCGTCCTGGCCCTTGACCTCGGAGGCCTTCAGGCCGCCGAGCCTGGCATTGAGGCGGCCGCGGGTCGCGAAGGCCCAGATCACGATGACTTCGTCGCGGTTGGGTCCGTCCGCGAACTGTGCGGTGATGGTGTCGTAATGCGAACGCACGTACAGCGCATCCTTGTGCGCCAGCGGAATGTCGATCACGGTCCCGGGGCCGCCGCGCTTGCCGCTGGAGGGCACCCAGGACTTGCCGCCGCCGATGGCGTCGCGGATCGGGTTGGCGGCCGGGTTGGTCAGCAATGCGTTGCCGTGTTCGTACTCGCCATCAATGCCGACCACGACGGCCTTGCCGTAGCTCTCGATGGCCCGGCCCTGGGCAGCCTCCTGGATGCGGCGGCCGAACTCACGGCCCAACTCGGGCGAAGGATCGATCCAGGGCGACAGGTCCTGAACGAACTTTCCGGCAAACGGGTTGTGGATGCAGGCGGCGATGACGATCTTGCGCAGCGAGTCGCCGTCGGCCGGTGCTCCGGTTTCACCGGCGAGGGTGTCCTCGATCTGCAGATACCACTTGCGGATATGGAAGGCACTGAAATTGGCGGATTTGGTCATGGCGATGTTCCGTGAATAGGGAAAGAAAAAAAGAGAGGAAGGAAGTAGAGGAAGAAGCGGGGCCGGCGCACTCATTCGTACAGCGGCTCCAGGTCGAAGGGGTCGCTGGGTGCGTTGTGGGAGTGCAGTACGCGCTTGCCCTCCTCATCGTCGTGGACGGTTTCGAGGAAGAACTCGAAGCGGTGGCCGTCCGGGTCGTTGAAGTACAGGCCATAACCCACTTTGTGGTCTGTGGTCTTGACCACTTCGACACCGGCGCGCAGCAGCTGCCCATAGAGCCTGCGCAGCTCGGTGAGATCTCCCTCGATCTCCAGGCCGTAGTGCTGCAGCGCACAGCCGCCCACGGTTTCACCCGGCTCCGGGCGAATCAGGGCGATGTCATGGTGTTTCTGGCCGAAGCTCATGAACACCCAGCGCTCACTGCGCGCGGTCTCCTGCATGCCCAGGACGCGCTCGTACCAGGCGGCCGAGACGAACGGATCCGTCACGAAAAGCGAAAGATGCGTGCGGCGGATTCGGGGCCGCACGACACCGGTGGCCTGTTCAGTCATGGGGTTTGGCCCCCAGCGTGGATTTGGGATGCGGCTTGACGGCGGCCACCACCGGGGTCCAGGCCACGGCCGTGATCTCGCTGAAATCGCGCCAGTCCTTGAACCAGCTCCTGCCGCCGTCCGTCGAGCGAAAGAGGTGGCCGTACTTGGTGCCCGCGAACACCAGGTCCGGGTCTGAGGCATGGGTGCCCAGCGCCCAGAAGGTGGAGTTCGGCGCCGCGTGCAGCAGGCTGGTGGACCAGGTCAGGCCGCGATCCAGCGATCGGTAGATCTGGCTGCGCGTGCCCGGCGTGCCGTCACCGATGGCGACCAGAAGCACGTCCTGGTCGCCTTCGAGGGGCATCAGCGTACGCGTGTAATACATGCCATCGAAGCGGTCGGCGGAACTCTCCGCGGACCACGGGCCGTGCCCGCCGTTCGTGTTGGTGTAGACCGAGTTGACCGTGGCAATCAGGTGCGTCCTCGGCTGCTCGCCACGCGCGGGCAGAACACAGATGGCGTGGATATCGCTGTTGACGATGCCGCTTTGCGCGTCGTCAATACGGCGCCAGGTGTCGCCCTGGTCCAGGCTGTGCCAGGCACCGCCCTCCTCCACGCCGAACCAGACGGCGCTGTCGTGCGGGTCCACCGTGATGCTGAGGATGCGCGGCCGGTTCACGCCGGCGCAGAACTCGGGCAGCTCGATAGCCAGCCGTGTCCAGGTTTTGCCGCCATCGAGAGAGCGGAACATCGCCGCGCGTGACGGCGCGCCGGAGCCGGCGTAGATCACATCGGCGTTGCGCGGATCAACCGCCAGAGCCCAGACATGCATGCCGTTCGCCGGCGATTCGAGCCGCTTGAAATGCACGCCGCCGTCTTCGCTCAGGCAAATGCCCGCATCCGCACCCGCAAAAATCCGGTTCGGATCGCGCGGGTCCACCAGCAGGCTGCGCACCACGCCATCGAACTCGATGGCCTCCCTCAGCCCCAGGCGGTGCCATGTGGCGCCGTCATCGGCGCTGCGCAGAATGCCCTGCCCGGCGGTTGCCACAAGAATTGTTCCCTGCATGCTGGAGTTCTCCTTGAGTGGGTTCAGATGAAGACGCCGCGGGTGATGCCGCCGTCCACCGCAATCGACTCACCGGTGATCGCGCCGGCACGTTCGGAGGCGAGGAAAAGAACGGCATCGGCGATCTCGCTGGGCTGCAGCACGCGGCGGATCGGCGTGGCTTTGGCGTAGTTCGCCTCAACCTGGTCCGGCGTCAGGCCTTGCAACTTGGCCTCCGTGGCGTAGAGCTCGTGGATGTGCGGCGTCTCGACCACGCCGGGATGGATCACATTGACGGTGATGCCCGAGGGGCCGAGCTGGTCGGAGAGTGTCTTGGTGAGGTGGCAGATGGCCACGTTGCGCATGCCCGAGAGCTGCTTGCTGCCGCGCCCCGTCAGGCCGCCGATGTTGATGATGCGGCCGAAGCCGCCTTTCTTCATGTGAGCCGCGGCCGCCTTGGCGCAGCGCATGTAGCCCACCACCTTGATGTTGATGTCTTCGAGCAACCCTTCAGGACTGGCGTTCTCGATTTCGCTGCGCACCAGGCCGCCGGGGTGCGCGGCACCGTTCACCAGGATGTCGATGCGCCCGAAATGCGCCGCAACCTTTGCAATCATGGCTTCGACCTGCTCGGTGCTGCTGACGTCGGCCGGCGCGGCCAGGATCTCGACGCCCGTCTTTTCACTGATCTCGCGCGCGGCCTGCTCCAGCGGCCCCTTGCTGCGCGCCACGATGGCCACGCGCACGCCTTCGGCGGCCAGCGCTTCCGTGACCGCCCGGCCTATGCCCAGGCTGCCGCCGGTCACCACGGCGACCTTGCCCTTGAGTTTCAAATCCATACCTGCTCCTTGATTGATGTCAGGCCGCTGCGCACCTGCGCGCCGCCCCGGTTGCGAAGCCCTTCAAAGGGCCATTTCTATGAGTGCGGGCCCTTTGCGCCCGAAAGCCTCGCGCAGTTGTTCAGCCAATACCTGGGCGGTCGTCGCGCGCTTGGCAGGCACGCCATATGACTGCGCCAGGCCCACCCAGTCGATGCGCGGACGGTCTAGCGAAGTCAGCGCCTCGGCCCGCGCACCCAGCTTGCCGCCGTCGCGGCGCAGTTCATTGCGCAGGATGGCGTACTGGTGGTTGGCGGCGATCAGCACCACAACGTTGAGGTTCTCGTGCGCCAGCGACCAGAGGGTCTGGATCGTGTACTGCGTGCTGCCGTCCGACAGCAGGCCCACCACCTGCCGGTCCGGGCAGGCGATGGCCGCGCCCAGGGCCACGGGCAGCCCCTGGCCGATGGCGCCACCGGTGTTGGTCAAGGTGGTGTGCGGACGCGCCGCCGCCGATGCGGCATAAAACGGGTATCCGCAGGTTCCACCCTCAACCGACACGATGGCACGGTCCGGCAGCTCGCGCGCCAGCACGGCGGCGATCCTGGCCGGCGTGAGTTCACCTTCGGGCTGCTCAGGCAGCGCCAGCGGCGATGCCTCATAGGCCGGCGCGCCCAGCGCGTCGGCGAGCTGCTCGAGCCGCTCGGCCACGGCTTGGCCGGGCTGGCCGATCATCAGCAGTTGCTCGTACTTCACCAGCGCGCTCGGATGGCCCAGATAGCCAAAGTAAGTGATGGGCGGCAGCGCACCCGCGAGCACCACGAGGTCGGCCGGATCCAGCACCGCCCGTGCGGGTTCCGGAAAGTAAGGCAAGCGGTCGAACGCCGGCAACCCCTGGCCGCGCTCGGCGCGTGATGGAAATGTTTCAGCATAGGCCGTTGCGCCCAGCAGGGTGCACAGCCGGGCCGTCGCGCGCTGGGCACGCTCCCCCAGCCCGCTGTGCTCACCGCCGCCACCCAGAAGAAACACGATGCGGCGGCCCGCGCGCAGCCGCGCGATGGCCTGCACCTGGTCGTAGTCGTCAGCCGCAATCGCGCGCGTGCCGCCGGATGCCACCGGTTGGGCCGCCGCGGGAAGCTCGCCGTACTGGAAGTCGGCGGGGAAGATCAGCGAACTGCCCTGCCCGCCATTGGCGAAGCTCTGGCGCACAGCCTCGGCGCCGGCGACCGCGCTGTCCTGCGTGCTTTCGATGCGGCGCACCCAGCCGGAGACCGCCCCCGCCAGGGCCTCAATGTCCGAGGTCAACGGCGCATCGTAGGGCAGATGCCAGCTGGTGTGGTCGCCAATGATGTTGACGATGGGTGTGTGGGCTCGCCGGGCGTTGTGCAGGTTGGCGATGCCGTTGGCAAAGCCCGGGCCCAGGTGCAGCAGTGTGGCTGCGGGCCGGCCCAGCATGCGGCCGTAGCCATCAGCCCCGCCGGTGCACACGTTCTCCTGGAGCCCGACCACACAGCGGATTTCCTCGTGGGTTTCCAGCGCACGCACCAGATCGAGTTCCGTCGTGCCCGGGTTGGCAAAGCAGGTATCCACCCCTTCGCCGGCGAGCGCTTCCCAAAGCGCCTGGGCGCCAGTCCTGCTTGTCATCGCACCAACCCCTCACTGCACTTTGATATTGCGTTCGCGAACGAGCTTGCCGATACGCTCGCCATCCATTGCAATCTGCGCATCAAGTTCCGCAGGTTTGGATGCTCCCGCGCGCAGGCCGCGCGCCGTCGCGAAAGCCTGCACTTCGGGAGACGCCAGAACCTTGGTCAGCGCCGCATTCATGCGCGCCAGGACCTCCGGCGGTATGCCGGCCCTGGCATGAAGCGAGTAAGAGGTGGAGAGCAGCAGGTCGGCGCCACTGGCTTCGGTGATGGTGGGGACGGTGGGCGCAACGGGGGCACGTGACGGAGCCCCGACCGCCAGGAGCTTCATGGTCCCCTTCTGCACATGCGGCAGGATGGCCTCCACCCCGCCCGAGGTCGCCACCACCTGGCCGCCCAGCATGGCGGGGATGACTTCGGCCAGCGCCTTGTAGGGAACGTGGAGGAATTCCACACCCGTGCCCGCCTGCAGCAGCTCCATATTCAGGTGCATGACGCTGCCCACGCCGCCGGTGCCAAAAGTCACCTGGCCGGGATGTGACTTTGAATAGGCCACGAAAGATTTGAAGTCAGTAACCGGCAGCTGGGAGCTCACTACCAGGTAGAGATTCACATCAGCGATGTTGCTGACGGACACCAGGTCTTTCTTGGGATTGAAGGGCAGAGGCTGGTACAGCAAGGGGTTGACCGTCAGCGTGAGCCGGTCCACCAGCAGGAAGGTATAGCCGTCGGCCGGGGACTTGACGACCTCGCTGGTGCCGATGACGGCGTTGGCGCCTGCCTTGTTTTCCACGACGAAAGTAGCCTTGAGCTCTTTTGCCAAACCGTCGGTGACCAGGCGGGCCATCACATCCGGCCCCGTGCCCGGCGGGTAGGGAACCACGATGCGGATCGGCCGCGAAGGCCAGTCACTTTGAGCCCAGGCCTGCACCGGGGCCAACCACGCCGCAAGCAGCAACGCCGCTACAGCCCAGGACTGCCGAAAGAAATTCCTTTTCATCGCTGACTCCTAGAACCCCAGTTGACGATATTCCGGCCTCGAGCGGGGGAGCATTCACGCGGCCGGTGGATTAAATCCCTCATGATTCCCCCTGCTATTTTTTGCTAGTTTATCGATTAGATCAAATAAAGCAAATATAAATTGGAAATTTTTTATTTAAATCGCCTGTTTTTGATTTATTAGCCATTTAAGCAAACATCGACGGGTAGACTGCCAAAAGCTTCCAAACCGGCCGGTGCGCCGCTCCGTTTAACCTTGAGGCTTGCCAAGGCGTATTCCCTTCGCCCCGGCGTTACCAAAGTTCCAATCCATGAATAGCCTGAGCCGCATGCTGGAGGTGCTGAAACTGTTCAGCGCAGACCAGCCCGTGATCGACATTGAAATCATTTGCTCGCAGCTGGGGTACACACCCGCCAGTGCGTATCGCTACGTGCGCGAGTTATCCAACGCGGGCTTGCTGGTGAGATTGCCGCGCGGCTATGCCCTCGGGCCGCGCATCATTGAGCTGGACAGGCATATGACCCAGTTCGACCCTTTGCTGGCCGCCAGCCATGACATCGTGGGCGACCTCATCGCGCAGACAAGCTTGGAACTGCTGATCAGCGAGCTATACGGCTCGACCGTGATCAACATCCTGCAAAGATCCGGCTCGGAAGAGCAGCCCTTGAATTACGGGCGCGGCAGGCCCATGGACCTGTTCCACAGCGCCACCTCCAGGGTCATCCTGGCCTACCTGCTGCCGCGCCAGCTACGGCGCCTTTTCGACGGCGCAGCCCCGGGAGACCTTGAGCGACTGGGTTCGACCTGGAAAGATTTCTCCAAGGCCATGCTGCGCATCCGCAAAGACGGCTACTGCATCAGCGAGGGAGAGCTCGACCCGAACAAGAGCGGCATCGCCGCCCCCATCTTCGACGAGAAGCAGCGCATCCTCGGCAGCATCACCCTGGTCGGCAACTCCGAACGCTTTAACGCATTCAACCGGGAGTTCCTCTCCGGGCTTGTCACGGACGCCGCACAGAAGATCACCAGCAGAATCGCGGGATAGCTGAGGCCACTCCGGAACCCTGGAAAAGGGCCCCGCGGCAGGAAACCGCCAGCGATTCGGTACTCAGTACTTGATCTTGGCGACCGAACGCAGAACTTCGGGTGTTGTGGTCGGCAGGCCGAAGAACTCCAGATACGCGGGGATCTGCTCAAACAACATGTCCGTCCCCACCTGAACCTGGCATCCGCGTGCGGTGGCCGCCTTCAGGAAGGCCGTGGTTTCGCTGCGCATGACCACTTCGCCCACAAAAGTGTTGGGCGCGATGCGTGAGACGTCCATCGGCAGGGGATCGCCCTCCTCCATGCCCATGGGCGTGGCATTGACGACCAGGTCGTGGCCGGCGGGATCATTGGACCCGGTGCGCACATCCAGTTTTGGATAGTGTTTTTTGAGCCGGCCGGCCAGCGCTTCAGCGGACGCGGTGTTGACGTCAAAAAGGCTGATCGCTTCAATGCCGGCTGCGGCCAGTGAGGCCGCAATGGCCGAGCCGACGCCGCCGCTGCCCACGACCAGCACCCGCTTCCCGGGAAGGCTCAGGCCCTTGCGCTGGATGCCGCGCACGAATCCTTCACCGTCAAACATATCGCCCTGAAGGCGGCCATCGGCACCGCGGCGAACCGCGTTGCACGAGCCGGCGATCAGTGCCGTGGGCGAAACCTCGTCGAGCAATCCGACCGTGCTGACCTTGTGGGGCATGGTGATCAGCGCGCCGCCGATGTTTTCGAGCGTGAAGACTGACTTCAGGAAAGCCGCGTAGTTTTCGGAGCGGCATCCCATGGGCACGACGACCGCGTCAATGCCCGCCTGCTCGAAGTAAGGGTTGTAGATCATCGGTGCCTTAAACGAATGCGTGGGAAATCCGATGTGGGCGATGAAGGTGGTTTTGCCGCTGATCATGAAGGCCTTCTTGATGGTCCTGGTGGAAACGATGGAATATTGTCGGGTGGCAGGCAGACGCGTCTTCAGGCAGCGGCATCCCGCCACTGCGCCAGCGCGCCCAGATGAACAGGAGCGTTGGCAATGCCGTACTGCTGGTAATTGCCGCAGCGCTCAATCATGCTGAAGAAAAAACGGCCGTCAAACGGCGTCGTATACGCCTGGAAAAATTCACCGTCGGCATCGCGGTCGTACATGATGCCGAGCTCCCGCATGGACGCGAGCAGCGCCGGGTCCAGGTCGTACTTCGCTGCCAGGTCATCGTAATAATTTCCGGGAACGGCAAGCAGGCTTGCGCCCTGCGCCTTGAGCCTGCGCATGGCGGCTACGAGGTCGCCCACGGAGATTGCGATCTGCTGGACACCCGCACCGCCGAACTGCGACACCGTCCTGGCGGTGGATGTGTTCTCACGCTCCGAGACATTGAGCGCATACCGGACCTCCCGGCCCGAGGACTCCATGACACGGTTGCGGATGATGCCGTAGGGATCGTGCATGACGGTGCTGGACCCGGGTTTCAAGCCCAGGACTGCGCGGTAGAACAGGGTCCAGGGCTCGACCTGGCCGGTTGGAAGCACCTGGACCAGGTGGTCGATGCGCGCGCCCTCGCCAAAGGCGGTGCCGGCGGACGGCGCGTTATCGATGATGAAATCGGCTTCGAAGCCATGTTCGCCGCCTGCGTGCACGTCAAAGAAATAAAGCAGGCTGCCGTCGGACGCGCGCACCGCCGGAATCGTCAGCTCGTTCTGGCCCACCCGGCCGGCCACGCGCGTGCAGCCTAGCGCCTCGGCGCGGCTGAGCGCCGCCAGGGCATCGTCGGTCGCCAGCGCGGTGGCGCAGGCCGACACCCCGTGGGCTTCAAAATAGGCGCGCGCGAAAGAGTCTTCCTCGAGGTTGAGCACCACCCTCACCTCGCCCTGGCCGTACAGATCAACCGCCTTGGAGCGGTGTTTGCCGATACGCCGAAACCCTATGGCCTGCAAAAACTGGGCGAGCCGTGCCGCGCTGCCGGCGTCGACCGCAAACTCGACAAAAGACCAGCCGCGCAAGACGGGCGGCGGCGGTGGGTCAAACAGCGAGACCCTGCGGCTTTCGCCATGGGACTTCCCGGTCTTCAGCGAGGCCACGTCCCTCATCTGCTCCTCGAGCCAGAGCAGCGAGCGCATCGCGTCGGCCGCGGTCGCGCGCGCCGGCGCGGCGCGGAATTCGTCGTTGAAAATTTCGAGCGATAGCGGACCCGTATAACCGGCATCGAGCACCGCGGCCGTGAACTTCGCCATCTCAAACTCGCCCTGCCCTGGAAAACAGCGGTAGTGGCGGCTGTGGCTGAGAACATCGAGCTTGACCCAGGGCGCATCGGCCAGCTGCACGTAAAAGATCTTGTCTCCCGGAATCTGAGCGATCGGCAGCGGGTCGTCGCGCAGGGCCAGCGTGTGAAAGCTGTCCAGGACGATCCCCAGATGCGGGTGGTTGGCGCGCTGCACGACCTGCCAGGCCTGGCCGAAACGGTTGATCTGCGGCGCCCAGGCGAGCGCTTCATACCCGACCCGCAGGCCGCGCCGCCCCGCCCTCTCGGCGAGCTGATGCATCTGCTCGGCCAGGATTTCGACATCCCCCGACGCATCAGACTGGGCGTTGGTGCACACCAGTATCAGCGGCGCGCCGAGTTCCTGCATGACATCGAATTTGCGTTCCGCGCGATCCAGGTTGCGGAGCAACTGCGCCGGGGTCACGCCGTCGAAATCGCGGAATGGCTGGAACATGTCGATCGACAGGCCCAGGTCCTCGGCGATGCGGCGCACATCGCGCGGCGAACCCGGAAACTGCAGCAAATCGTTCTCGAATATCTCGACACCGTCAAACCGCGCGGCCGCCGCGGCCTGCAGCTTCTCCCTCAGCATGCCCGACAGCGACACGGTGGCAATGGATCGACGCATCGTGGACCTCGCGACGATCGGGTTCAAGCCGTCCGTCGGGCGGCCTGCACGGCCGACACCGCCGCGCGCAAGCCCAGTGTGTAGCTGTCGACGCCAAATCCGCAGATCTGGCCCTTGACGATTTCAGCGAAGACCGAATGGTGCCTGAACTGCTCCCGGGCATGGATGTTGGACATATGGATTTCAACAACGGGCACCGTGAGGATGGCCAGTGCATCCCGGATCCCGTAGCTGTAGTGGGTCCATGCGCCGGCGTTGATCAGGACGGCATCGACGCCGTCCGTGAAGCCCTGGTGGATGCGCTCGCACATGGCGCTCTCGCTGTTGGTCTGGAAATGCTCAATGCTCGCGCCGAGTTCCCGGCCCAGCGCCATGAGGGTGGCATTGATCTCGTCAAGCGTGATGGTGCCGTACTGGACCGGGTCGCGCTTGCCGAACATGTTGTGGTTGATGCCGTGCAGCATGAGTATCTTCATTGGGTTCCTTCTTCTGTGAAAAATCAAAGTTCCACCGTGCGGCCGGACTTCGCCGCCTGCACGATCGCTTCGGTCACGCGCAGGTTGGCCAGGCCGTCCCTCGCGCTCACCAGGGGTTGCGCCTGGCCGCGTACCACCGCGCCGAAATGCTCCATCTGGCGCTTGATCGGGTCGTCGCGAACCATGCCGACCACCCCCTGTTCGAACGGTTTCCACCAGGAGCGGTCTTCGGGGCGCGGGTAGGTTTTGAGCCTCATGGTCGGCACCGACAGGCTGCCGTTGGTGCCTGAGATGACATAACAATCCTCGTCGTCGTAGCTGGGGTAGGCCTTGTTTTCCTGCGAGGTCTGCTCCCAGCTTCGGGCGCTGGCGGCTGTATCCGAAAGCATGAAGGTCCCGAGCGCGCCGCTTGCGAACCTCAGGGAGATCGCCACGGTGTCTTCCACAGGAAACCCGCGTACCGCATGCGAGGCCATGGCCTGCACCGCCACAATCTCGCCGCAAAGCATGCGCAGGTTATGGACCTCGTGGATCATGTTGAGCAGGATAGGCCCCGCGCCCGGCTCCCGCCGCCATGGCGCGTCATCGAAATAATGGTCGGGCTTCAGAAAGGTTGCACTGCCAGTCACCGAGACCAGCCGGCCGAGCTGGCCGGACCCCACGACCTCGCGAGCCTTGGCCATGATCGGGCTGTGGGCGCGATGGTGGCCGATCAGCACCTTGGCGCCGGAGCGCTCGGCCATCTGGACCAGGCGCTCGCCTTCGGCGAATGTCGGTGCCAGCGGCTTCTCAAGCAGTATCGGCAAACCGGCGTCGATGCAACGCATGGCATGCTCAACATGCAGCTGGTTGGGCGTCGCAAGCACGATGCCATCGGGAGGGTCCTTCGAAATCAGTTCCTCCAGCGATGCGTAATGCGGCACGCCGGCAGCGGCCGCCAGCGCGGCGGCGCCGGGCGCCGGATCGACAATGGCGGCCAAGGTGCAGGTGGGGCTGCTGCGCACCACGCCCACGTGGGCTTGCCCGATATAGCCGGCACCGGCTACCGCGATCCTGGTTTTTGGCATGGGCTTCCTCTGTGCGGAGCTGACCTGGTTCCGGCTTCAGTGCCCGGCCAGGATGTCACCGAGAAATGCCCGCGTGCGCTCGTGTTTCGGGTTCGCGAAGAACTCCTTGGGGGGACCTTCTTCGACGATCTGCCCGCTGGCCATAAAGATCACGCGGTCCGCGACGGCGCGCGCAAAGCCCATTTCATGCGTGACGCAAATCATGGTCATACCGTCGTTCGCCAGCGCGACCATGGTGTCGAGCACCTCCTTCACCATCTCGGGGTCGAGCGCCGAAGTCGGTTCGTCAAAGAGCATGACCTTGGGTTCCATGCACAGCGCGCGCGCAATCGCCACCCGCTGCTGCTGGCCGCCAGACAGTTGCGCCGGGTATTTTTCAGCCTGCTCCCCGATCCGCACCCGCTCGAGCAGGCGCCGCGCGGTTGCTTCCGCCTGGGCTTTCGACAGCTTGCGCGTGTTGATGGGCGCGAGCGTGCAGTTTTCCAGCACCGTCAGGTGCGGGAAAAGATTGAACTGCTGAAAGACCATGCCGACCTCGGCGCGCACGGCATTGATCGCCTTGGCATCATCCGTCAGCGCGATGCCATCGACGAGGATGCGTCCCTTGGAATAGCCCTCAAGGTGGTTGATGCAGCGGATCAAGGTGGACTTGCCCGACCCCGAGGGCCCGCACAGGACAATTTTTTCCCCTGCGCGGACCGACAGGTTGATGCCGGTCAGGGCCTGGAAGGAGCCGTACCATTTATCGACGTCTTCCATCACGATCATCGGGGTGCCCGCGCCAGCGGGCTGGTTGTCGGTTTGATTCATGGCTCTGGCTCTTTCCTCAAGGCGGGATTACTTGGCGACGAAGGGAACGCCTTCAATGCTGGCCGGGAAGTTCGTCATCGACGTTCCGGTCCACTTCTGCTGGATCTTGGCGAGCTCGCCGTTGGCCTTGATCTTGTCGATGAAGGCGTTCAACACGCCGTTGAGCTCCTTGTCTTCCAGCCTGGTGCAGGCGCCGTTGAACAGCTGCGTGAATTCGAGCTTGTTCTCGTAGGTATTGGGCGTGGCTTCATTGAGGCGGCGCGCATAGAACACATTGCCGCCGACGGCCTGGACCTGGCCCGAAAGCAGCGCCTGTATGGTGGCGGCGTCATTGTCAAACCGGCGGATGACCGTGCCCGGAGGCGCATTCTTGGTCACATCGCTGTCCTGCGTGCTCGAGCGCGGCACGCCGATCACCAGCTTGCCCATGTCGGCATTGGTCTTGATCACCACGGACTTGGCCGCCACCAGAAAAATCGAGTTGGCGATATAGGGCTTGCTGTACTGCACGGCTTTGGCGCGGTCCGGCAGCATGGCCATGGTCGCGAACAGCACGTCGACACGGCCAGACGTGAGCGCCGGGATGCGGTTGGCAACCTCCAGGCCGGCGAATTCGACCGGCACGCCGAGCTCCTTGGCAAACGCTTTCGCCATGTCGGCATCGATGCCGTCGGCCTGACCGGTTGTGGAATCGACAAAGCCCCAGGGCGGATTGGCGGCCTGGATGCCGACCACCAGCTTGCCTTTGGCCTTGATCTCGGCCGAGGTGATGGCCCGGGCCGGGCTGGTGACCAGCGCGGAGGCGGCGATCAGGCCTGCAACGCCGAGCATGAGCTGGCGGCGCTTGGAAGAAATTGTTGTGAAAGTCATGTCATGGTCTCCGGTTTGGATTTTTATGAAAAGCGGGTGACTGGAAATTTGTCAGGAGCGGTCACCGGGCGCCCGTGGCAAGTCTGCGTTCCAGCCGCGACCCATAGAGGGACAGCGGCCAGCACATCGAGAAGTAAAGAATCGCGACGACGGCATAGACCAGCAGCGGCTTGAAGTTCTGGTTCGAGACGATGCTGCCGCTGCGGGCCAGTTCGTTGAACCCGACGATCGCCGCGAGTGAGGTGCCCTTGATCAGTTGGACCAGGAAACCGATCGTCGCCGGAAGGGAAATGCGCAGCGCCTGGGGCAAGATGATCTTGCGCATCCGCGTGAGGTAGTTGACGCCGAGGGCATTGGCCGCCTCGGTCTGGCCGCGCGGGATCGCTTCGATGGAGCCGCGCCAGATTTCACCGAGGAAAGCGCTGGCATGCAGCGTGAAGCCGATCGCGACTGACGCCCATGGGTCCAGCTTCAGGCCGATCAGCGCCAGGCCGTAGTAGGTCACGAACAACTGCATCAGCAAAGGTGTTCCCTGGAACAGCATGATGTAGCCGCCGGTGATGCGCTTGAGTGCCTTGAAGCCCGAGGTCCGTGCGAGCGCAATGAGCAAACCCGCCACAGCACCCAGGGACAGGCCGATCAGCGACAGCGCAACCGTCCACTGCAGGCCCTTGAGCAGGAACAGGAATTGGGAAAGGGTGAAGGAGTCCATCTATTTCACCGGGTAGCTGAACATGCGCTGGGCAATGGCGCTCATGCCCATGAGCAGCGCCGTGGACATCGCAAGATAGAGGAAGGTCACCGTGCCGTAGACCTCGAAACTGCGGAACGAATCCGATTCGATGCGCTGCGCGACCGATGTCAGCTCATAGGCCGAGATTGCGGAGGCAATGCTCGTCGTCAAGGTCAGCAGGATGAACTGGCTGGCCAGCGAGGGAAACACCGCGCGCAAAGCTGGCTTGAAGACGATCAGGCGGAACACCTGCAGCTTGCTCAGACCCAGGGCGTGGCCCGCTTCGATCTGCCCCTTGTCGATGGCCTGCACGCCGCCGCGCAGAATCTCGATGGCATAGGCGCCGCCGTTCACGCCCAGCGCAATGATGGCCGTCGGTGTCGGGTCCAGCCGGATGCCCACCAAAGGCAAGGCAAAGAACACGAAATAGATCTGGACCAGGAATGGTGTGTTGCGAATGAGTTCAACGAAAGTGATGACCGTCCAGCGCACCGGGGCCACATGCGATCCCCTGAGCGCAACGCCGACAGCGCCGATCACCGAAGAAAGCAGCAGGCCAGCAAAGGCCAGGCCGAGGGTACCGGCACAGCCCATCAGCAGGTCCGGGAATCCGTTGATGACCGGATTGAAATCGAATTTGTAGTTCATCGGATGTTCCCCTTTCAACCCAGGGGTACGGTCAGTTTTTCGATCACCACGCGGGTGTCGGGCCTCACGCCGCGCCACCACTTGAAAGCTTCGGCGGCCTGCTCGGCGAGCATGCCGACGCCGTCGGCAATGCGTTTGACGCCGGCGTTACGGGCAAGGCGAAGAAAGGGGGTCAACCCTTTTCCGTAGGCCAGTTCGTAGGCCAGCTCGCAACTGGCAAAAACGGTTGCGGGAACAGGCGGAAGCTCGCCGCTGAGGCTGGCCGAGGTGGCGTTGAAGACCAGGTCGAAATGTTGCCCGGCCAGGTCTCGGTAGGCGCTTGCTGTGAGCGGAATGTCGCCTGCAAGCTCACCGACCAGCTGCGAGGCTTTCGAAAGTGTCCGGTTGGCGATGACCATCGATGCGGGCTGCTCGGCAAGAAACGGCAGCAGCGCACCACGGGCAGCGCCACCCGCGCCCAGCATCAGGATGTGTTTGCCTTTGAGCGCGCAGCCGAGGTTGTGGGTGACGTCACGGACCAGGCCCACGCCGTCGAAATTCTCCGCGTACACCACGTCGTTTTCGAACTTGAGCGCGTTCGCCGCCCCCGCCAGCGTGGCGCGCTCGGAACGCCTGCCGGCATAGGCGAAGGCATCGAGCTTGAAAGGCGCGGTGATGTTCATGCCGCGGCCGCCGGAAGCCCGAAATTCATCCAGCTGGGCTCTAAAGCTTTCACGGGAACCCTCGATCGCCCGGTAGGCCATGTCTTGCCCGGTGGCCTCGGCGAACATGCCGTGTATCAGCGGTGATTTGCTGTGCCCGATCGGCTGGCCGATCACGGCGTATTGGTCAGTCATTGATTTGTCTCCGGTTTCCGCCAGTGCGCTGGCTTCTTTGTTCCAAACACCCGCCTTTATTTCACGGCGCTCTCCGCGTAAAGCACGCCGTCCGCGACCATGCGGTCGATCTCCGACGCCGAGTAGCCAAGGCCTGCGGCAATGCTGCGGTTGTGCTGGCCCATCAGCGGAGCCGGCATGGTGATCGTCGTATCGCAGCCCGAGAAGTGGAAAGGCAGATTCGGCAACTTGACCTTGCCAAGGACGGGATGCTCCTGCTCGATCAGCATGCCGCGCGCAAGCACCTGGGGGTCGGCGAGGACCTCATCGATACCCTGGACCTTGGCGCTCGGCACTTCGATGGCATCGAGCTGCGCGAGGCAGTCCGCGACCGTGCGGGTCGACACCCAGGTCCTCACGACGGGCAGGATTTCAAGGCGGTTT
>Ga0102589_1000840_pt1 | contig 50621 bp, 44 predicted proteins | sample AraplaMF_Col_mLB_FD_76858 | JGI IMG/M metagenome (GOLD analysis project Ga0102589, IMG submission 76858) | Arabidopsis root microbial communities from the University of North Carolina, USA - plate scrape MF_Col_mLB | ecosystem: Host-associated > Plants > Roots > Endosphere | place: USA...
ATACAACCTTAGTTGCACCTATTTCGAGTGCTTTATGTAATGTTGCATATGCGCCCTTTAAATATAGCTCCGTAACATCACGGCCGGATTTTTCAACCACTTTTGCTTTTCCATCTAGAACGTCTTCACCATCTCCACCAACAATTTCAGCGGGCTCACGAGGTGTCGAAAAACCTCCCATAAGTTCAGGGCATACGGTTAACGCCTTATTTTCTAACACAAGCTTTTGAATTCTTCCATCTAAACTATCCGTTCCGTTATATCGTACCTTTAATCCTGCTAAACAAGCACTTATTAAAATCATATGTACACCTCATTTAAGTAATATCGTATAATGAAAACTTTAGCTCATTAAAAGAGTCTGTCAACAGCTATTACAATGCTAATATACTTAACCTACTTTATTCTCTTTTTAAACAGTAATATTGATATTTTAAAACTGTTGTTTATTATTAGTAGGACAACCATTTTACTGGGTTGTGCCTATTTCATTATCTAAATTTCTTTTATGAATTCATTTTATCATTTAAAAAGGAGGAAGAAGACTTGGTTGAGTTTACAATTTGTTTTCTTAAAAAGGGTGACCAAATATTATTGCTAAATAGGGATTTCCCACATTGGATGGGAGCTTGGAATGGGGTTGGCGGAAAGATTGAGAAAAATGAAACGCCACTTGCTGGTGCATTACGAGAAATTAAGGAAGAAACGGGCATCGTACTGAACGATATTACATTCAAAGGAAAAATTTCATGGACGGATGGAACAACCGACTTTGGCTGTATGTATGCTTTTATTGCTGAATTGCCAGAATCTTATCCATATGTAACACCGATTAAAGTCGCGGAAGGTATTTTAGATTGGAAACATCTATCGTGGATTTTTCATCCCGAAAATGTAGGAATAGCAGATTTAAAACATTACTTACCGAAAATGCTAGATGAAACAACCAACTATGAATATATATTTACATATAAAGATAGTGAATTGATTGACATCACGAATACCCCATTCGTCCAAACTGTTACTGTCTAAGTAAAACAAGACCTCGTACACGCGATAGTAGCGTTTACGAGGCTTGATTTATTATTTTCTTGGTCGTGCAAATCGCATTCTGCACATCGACCAATTCAACGTTGTATTTTGAATTTCATCATAGATGTTCCACAGGCTATCGACTATCCGTAATTCAACATTACGTTTAAACATTTCCTCAAATAAATTTTCTACTTCAAATTTAGCAATAGGATATTGTGTTGTTTCACTCGTATAATAACCAGCATTTTGATCTTGTAGCGTAAATCCATTACCATCAAACTCGTATAAGTAAAGTTTCGTATTTTTCATCGTCTCAAACCACTTGCTTTCAATTACGACAACATGTGAACATGAGGCTGATGCTATATAGGCTCGTTTATCCTGTTCGGTTGTATCGGCACCAATATGATAGCAAACTCGTGGGCAATTTCTAGGGGTTAAAAAATTTGGCAAACATGTATCGTTAATTGCCCATACTAGCCCTTTCTCTGGATCTAAATCTAGTCGATCAGGTAATCGGGGATGGAATACGGTAATATCGTTTTCCTCACTCACATGAAATATACGCACATGCTCCCCTCCTTTATTTTCTTAATTTAAATACGATAAAATCTGCACAATGCAAATCTTCCTCGAATTGTGGATACTTTATTAACATCTCTTTTGAAGGCCTTGGTTCAATAACGCCCACTATAGAAAAGCCTGCTTGAATAATTGCTTTCATATAGCTCGTTAATGTACGGTGATAAAATACAATTTTTTCATCAGATTCAAGCGGAAGCTTTTGATCATATACTCCTTCATAAAAATAACGTTGAACCTTCCAATACTGTAGGTCAAGCCGTTCATTTCTTATCCATCCACTATTCGGCGTAACAAAGCACGGGTGAAGAATTGAAAAGATGAAAGTACTATTAGGTTTTAAAAGACGATACATTTCACTCAAAGCTGCCTTATAATCCTCTAGATCTTGAAGGACCATATTGGAAACAATACAATCGAACTGTTCATCTGCTAAAAAATCTAGTTCTTCACAATTTCCATGTTTATATTGTATCGGAACTTCCTCATATGTTCTTTCTCTAGCAATTTCTATCATCTTTTCTGAATAATCAACTGCTGTGACAATAGCCCCTTTCTGAGCAAGTATTCTACTTAAATAGCCTTCTCCGCACCCTGCATCTAGTAGCCTTTTTCCTTTCACCTCTTCTAATAATGAAAAGATGGCTGGATTTAATAATACTTCACGGTGTATACCACCATGTTCATCGTAGTTTGCTGTGAACCTTTCTGCATGTAGATTCCAGCGTTTAATCGCCTCTTCTGTCGGTACTGTTCTTGCCATATAATTTCCTCATCTCTGTATAGAATCGTAACGTTACGTCCCTTGTGCACATTACTATTTTTTCATATACATCCAAAAAGTTGTAGACTTTTATTTTATTTTTTTATATCATTTAGATTGAGGCACGCCATCTTTAAGTGAAAATTCAAGCCAGAAATTCCCAATCGAATTTCTGGCTTTTCTTATTTAAGAGCTAGATTGAGTTTTGATAGGTAAAGCATTGTCTAAAGTGTCCTGTCGTTTAACGGTGATCCATCTTCCACATAACATGATAATTAATGCAAAAAATACAATGACTCCTGCAAAGACAAGTGCTACCTTATAGCTACTATAAACCGCCACAAGCTGACCCGCGATGATCGGTCCGATAATTTGTCCAAAAGCATAAAACGTTGTTAACAATGATACGACTGGACCGCTTTGCGTTGGGTATAGCTGACGTGCATAGGAGGTCGTTAACGTCACAATGCCTACAAATGTTAAGCCAAATAAAAATGACGATAATAATACGCTCCATACTGTTTGTGAAAATACCGGTAACAAGATGCCTACTACTTGCAATAAATATGCGACAAACAAAATTTTAATGGCAGAGAATTTTTCTAATAATACTGTCCAAACCGGTGCTGACGGGATAGCCGCTACCCCAACAATGACCCAGCTATACGAAGAGTATGCTTGTAGTGAAGGAATATTGTGAATGATATCGACTAAAAAAGTGCCTGTAATAATATAGCCTAATCCCTCAAAACCATATGCGACAATTAACCATGGCATAAAGCCCGTTGTCATTTTTGCATCAGAGGATTTAGCAGTTTTCACACTATCTTGTACATGCAAGCCTCTCCAAAGTATATATGTCACCACTAAAAAAACAGCAGATAAAATTCCTAAGCCAACCCATGTACCTTGCCAAGCAAAACGTGCTTCAATAGCAGGGACTAATAAACCTGAAATAGCAATTCCTAATCCAATACCGCCAAATAAATACCCTGACCATTTTGTAAGTGAATGCTTTGCTAAATAGTCCATAATAATACTACATGTTAATACAAAAATCAGACCCCCTGTAATGCCCGCAATTAGACGAAGCACAAGCCAAACACTATATATTTCAATGATTCCCATAAGAACTACTGAAAGGACATTCAAGACAACACTTAACAATAAAAAGTTCTTCTTTTGGCGATTGATAAATCCGGCCCACAATGCACCAATGAAATAGCCAATATAATTACTCGATGCTAAAAATCCTGCAACTTCAAATGAGAATCCGACATCATGACGCATAAATGGCAAAATTGGCGTGAATGCAAACCGGCTAATCCCCATAGCCACTACAAGTAATAGCACCCCACCAAATAAAATTCCGATGTGCTGTCGGTTCATCTTGTCCCCACCCCCTAAAAACTTCTTGTAATTAAAAGGATACAGAGTGAAAATTAATAAATCTAATATATAATTTATATAAAAATATAAAAATTTCTTATAGAAGGTGGGATACATATGAATTTACATGCTCTTAGACTGTTCACAAAAGTAGCAGAGCTCAATAGTGTTTCGAAGGCTGCGCAAGCCCTAATGATTAGTCAACCTGCCGTTACCATTCAAATGAGAAATTTAGAAAAAGAACTTGGCCTAACCCTTTTAGAATCTAAAGGTAGAGGAATTACCTTAACACCAAACGGAGAATATTTATTTAAGCAGGCGCGACGGTTATTTGATTTAGAAATAGATATTGAAAATAAGTTGGAGCAATTAAAAAATACAGGTAATGAAGAATTACAAATTGCTTCTACCCATGTTCCATCCCATTTTTTATTACCGAAATGGCTGGCAAAGTATAAACAAGTCTATCCGACTACTCATATTCACATAAAAACGGCTAATTCCCAGCAGGTTATTGAAGAATTGCTTCACTATAAGGTTGATATGGCTTTTATCGTAAAAGAGGATGGCCATCATCCAGATATTAATTATCAATTTCTCATGAATCTCGATTATTGGTTTATCGTCCCCTATGGTCATCCACTGGCAGATCAGAAAGTGACTTTAGCGGAATTAATGCAGCAGCCATTTGTTTCACGAGAAGATGGTAGCTCTACGAAAGAATATTTAAACGCTTTATGTAAGGTTCATAAAATTCCACCACCACGAGTAGGGCTACAACTGGACGGCATCAATGAATCTATTCACGCCATTGCAGCTGGGTATGGTACGATGCTCGCTCCATCCATAGCCGCTTCTAGCTTTATTCAACGTCAGCAAGTAGCGCGAGTTTTTATAAAAGACATCGATATTCAGCGTCCTATTTATCTTTGCACAAGAAAAAATGAACAAAATACCTCTTCGACCTTTAATACTTTTATTAACATCATCAATGATTCAATTTCATAACAATTATTTATCAAAAGTTTGAACTACACAAAATTTGTATAATAACAAGTTTTTGTGTAGTTTTTCATTTTTTAAAAATTTCAATCCGACTATATAGCAAATATCTCATCACCATAACGTGGGGTTGATTTCCGTTCCAGCTGGGCGCTTTGTTGCTGTCGCTTCGCTTTCGCACAGTTAAAACATTTGTTGCTGTCGCTTCGCTTTCGCACAGTTAAAACATTTGTTGCTGCCACTTCGCTTTCGCACAGTTAATACATTTGTTGTTGGTCACGAAGGCGTTATCACAGGACGTGATGCATTTAGCCTCCGTTCCCCTATATCGCTGATCCCAAAGGAGTCGCCCAGCCTCCACTCCAATCAACTATATTAATATATGTTTTACAAATGCCATCCCAATTTTGGCGATGATCCATCTCAATGCTTATAAAACCTGTAAAAAAATAGTGAACTCCGTTTAAAAAACTTAAATAAATCTATAAACATTCGCTTTTTTATAGACAAAACAGGTTTAACGACCTATAATAATTCTTGAATTCACTAATATACGAACATTAAGGTGGTTTTTATGACTGAATATACGTCAATTTTCAAAGGGACAGCTTTTTCTAGTAAGTCTCCTACTGAAGTTCAAATTTTAAAGGATTATTTATTCTTCGTTAATGCTGACGGGATGATTGCGAAAACAGTATCTCCTGAGCATGCAGACTATCATAATCTACTAACTACATATCAACATCAAGAAAATTTCCATCAATTAGCCGATGGACAATATTTCTTACCAGGCTTTGTCGATTTGCATGTACATGCACCGCAATGGGCACAGGCTGGAACTGCATTAGATATTCCACTTTATGACTGGCTGAACACATACACCTTCCCTATCGAATCCAAATTCTCCGATTTAGAGTTTGCACAAGAGGTCTATGACGATTTAGTAAGTACTCTACTTGCAAACGGAACTACTACATCGCTCTATTTTGCAACTGTCCATAAAGAAGCAAGCCTACTATTAGCGAAAATTTGTGCTGAAAAAGGTCAACGAGGTCTAGTCGGGAAAGTTGTGATGGATGATCCTGAACAAAATCCAGACTATTATCGAGATGCAAATACTCAATCTGCACTAAAAGATACAGAAGAATTTATTGTAGCTGTGAAGGAATTAGCCAAATCAACGAAACAAGGTGTTTATCCAGTTGTAACACCACGCTTTATTCCAAGCTGTACAGACGATGCACTAAAAGGCTTGGGAGAATTAGCTGCTAAATACGATACACATATCCAGTCACATTGTAGTGAAAGTGATTGGGAGCATGGCTACGTAAAGGAACGATTTAAGAAAAATGACGCCTTTGCCTTACATGATTTTGGTCTATTAGGCGATAAATCTGTCATGGCGCATAGCAATTTCTTAAATGATGATGATGCACAACTATTTGCTGAAACGGGCACAGCGATTGGTCATTGTCCAATTTCCAATGCTTATTTTGCAAATAGTGTCATTCCAATTGCCCGCTTCCGTGCAAAAGGCGTTGATATCGGTTTAGGGTCAGATATTTCTGGCGGTTTCTCACCTAGCCTATTCGATAATGCTAGACAAGCAGTCATGTCATCTAGAATGCTAGAAGACGGCGTCGATACATCTCTTTCTGCTGAAAAACGTGGTGTCTCAAATTCACGTATTACGATTAATGAAGCATTTTATTTAGCAACAGCAGGTGGCGGAGAAAGTTTAAGTCTACCAATTGGTCGATTACAAGAAAGCTACACATGGGATGTACAAATTATCGATACTAAGTTACCTTCTGCCAAACTTCCTATTTTTGATGATAAGGAAGATTTACAGGATATTTTCCAAAAAATTATGTATCTTGTGCGCCCTGAAAATATCCGTGAAGTTTGGGTACAAGGAAACAAGGTTCACGCTAGAGCATAAATAAAATTCTAAATTTACAACTTTGAGGTGTACATCTAAGTGGAAACGCAACATAACAATTTAGCTAACGACAAAATAAAAAATCAGCAGTTAACAGTTTTACCAGATGAGAAGGTGTCATACGGTCAATCAGCCCTACTCGGTTTACAGCACGTCATGGCGATGGATGTCTACGTAGTGCCCTTCTTAATTGCCATATTAATCGGTTTACAATCAGGTCAATCAAGTGCATTAATTCAATCGACTTTCATAGCAGCAGGGATTGCAACAATTATTCAAACTCACTTTTGCATGAAGTTACCAATAGCACAAGGACCTTCATATGTTCCAATCGGTGCAATTGTAGGTATTTATGCAGCGAGTGGTAGTGGAGATTTCGGTTGGAGTACTGTGCTAGGAGCAAGTTTAGTCGGCGCCATCTTAGTAATTATTTTAGGTGTTACAGGCATATTCGATAAAATCGTGAAAACGTTCATTCCACCAATTGTCGGTGGGACAATTATCTTTGTAGTAGGTCTTTCATTAATGCCTGTAGGTTTAAGTAATAACATTTTTAATGCGGCAGGCGCATCTATTAACCAAAACATCTATTTAGCTTTAACTTCAGCTATTGTTTTAATCCTTTGTGTTATGCTAGGTTCTGTCTTTAATAAAAAAGGCCGCGTATTACGTATCGCTTCAGTAATCATCGCTTTAATCGTAGGTTGTATTGCTGCGAATATTATGGGTGTTTTAGATTTATCAGCAGTGTCACAAGCAAAATGGTTTAGTATGCCACAAATTCCATTTGTAGATTTCGACTTTACGTTCAATTTTTCAGCTATCATTACAATGATGATTATTTATATCGTCTTAATGGCAGAAACAACAGGTACATGGTTTGCCGTGAGCAACGTCATCAATAAGCCCTTAACTGATAAGCAAATAAATCGTGGGGTTATCGGCGAAGGCATTGGTTGTTTCATTGCATCATTTCTAGGCTCAACTCCTGTTACTGGCTATTCAACAAATGCAGGTGTGATATCGATTACTGGTATTGCAAGCCGCCGTGTTTTTATTGCTGCAGGCTTTTGGTTTATTTTATTCGGCTTCTCTGGAAAACTAGCTGCGCTTATTTCTTCCATTCCTTCAGCAGTTATCGGTGGTGTATTCGTAATTGTTTGCGGCATTATTGCGATCAGCGGCTTACAAGTAATGAAAAATGAAAACATTAGAGAAAAAGAAATGTATGTTATCGCCGTACCGGTAATCTTAACACTAGCCCTAACATTACTTCCTAAAGATTTCTTATACTCATTACCAACAACCGTTCAATATTTATTCGGCTCTCCAATAGCAACAGCTGCTATAGTAGCCATATTGTTAAATAAAGTATTACCTAGTACGAAATAGCTTTTAAAACTATTAAATTCAAATGCACAACCTCCTAGTGAGATTGTGCATTTTCTTATTCGAATTATTTTCTGAAATTTCTGTCCCACCTACTTTTATTTTGTTATACTAGAGCAAAAAAGTAGGGATTAACATGATATACGACGTGATTGTAATTGGTGCTGGATCGATGGGGATGGCTGCGGGCTATCATTTAGCGAAAGCAGGAAAAAATGTCTTGATGCTTGATGCCTTTAATCCACCTCACGAAGAAGGTAGTCATCATGGGGAAACGAGAATTATCCGTTTTGCGTATGGTGAAGGCGCTAGCTATGTCCCTTTTGTCAAAAGAGCAGGTGAATTATGGAGAGAGCTTGAAACGTTAACCGGTGAAGCTTTATTTTTACAAACAGGAGTAATGAATGTTGGTGAAGAGACACACCCTTTTATTCAAAATGTAAAGACTAGTGCTAGGCTCTACGATTTATCATTAGAGCAGTATTCATCATCTGAGGCAATGAAAAAATGGCCTGGATTATCCTTACCTGAAAACTTTGTTGCTTGCTTCGAGCCTACCGCTGGTGTCCTTCGTGTAGAAGCCTGCATTAGCGCTTATAAAAAATTAGCTATTGAGGCAGGAGCAACCCTACATACAAATGAAAAAGTGCAGAACATTAAAGCTGGAGAAATTGTCCGTGTCCAAACGTTAAATACTATTTATGAAGCTAAACATTTAGTTATAACTGCTGGTGCTTGGGCAACTGAGTTACTACAAACAATGGATATCACCATCCCTGTAACACCGACGCGAAAAACCTTTGCATGGTTTGAGGCTGATGAGCAGCTTTATCGTGAAGATATTTTCCCAGCCTATTGTTTTGAATTTGCTGATTCCATGTACTATGGTTTCCCCAGTATTAATGGAGCAGGACTAAAGCTTGGCAGACATGATGGCGGTGAGGTTATCAATCCAAATGATCCGCTACGTCCATTCGGCGAACAGGATGCAGTAGACTTACAAAACTTTATCAATCGTTTTATGCCGCAGCACGGTGCATTGAAATTCGGAAAAACATGTAAATATTCCATGACACCAGACGAGGATTTCATTATTGATTTTTTACCTGAGCATCGAAATATTATCATTGCAGCAGGCTTCTCAGGACATGGTTTTAAATTTAGTAGTGCAGTTGGTGAAGTACTAGCAGATTTAACTCTAAACGGAAAAAGTAAGCAGGATTTATCAATCTTTAGTCTTAGTCGATTTAAGACAGACTAACACTTTGCCTCTCCTAATGCACTTACTAATGCACTTACTACTGTGTCGGATTTTACAAGACTGCCATAAGCAGAGAGAGTAGTGTAAACTACTCTCTCTGCTTACGTTTAAAGTTTTAATTAACACTTGTCACCAGTAGGCCAAAGAACGTTTCTTCATCGCTTCTCGATATTGCTCTGTTGAGATTGGCAATGCTCTATTTGTTTGGTAATCCATAATAACACCATATTTTCGTACAACATCCATTTGATTAATTTCACCTTTGTTATACATCTGCTCAACTTCAGTTGGATCTGTTTCCAGCCATCGATGGCGGTTTTTGCGGATATAATCGCGCTCGTGTACTGTTGCTACCATATCAATTTCGAAGGCATCCATATCACGGTCAATTTCATGGATGACTACACCATAATCAAGCTTTGCACGCTCAATCGAAACATATTCATCAATTACATCCTCTAAAACAGCGTTTACATCTCGTGCTAATGGGTCACCTAAACCACCGCCTCCTGCTGATGGGCGTGTAAAGGAATCTCCCTTCTTCAACTCAACATTGGAGAAAATCGTGCCTAAAAATTTTTCATCCTCTTTGTTTGGATTTAAAATAGCCCCCTGTGCAATTGAAGGTAAGCCGCCCATAATGCCCCATGTAATAGATCGAGAACGGTCACAGCAATAGGACATTACTGTTTGGTTTACATTCGTTAAAACCCCTCCCTTTTCTACACCACAGCCACCACGGTATTTACCTGGACCAGCAGAATCTATAATGATTTCATGCTTCGTTGTAACAACTGGTGACAAACGCTCTTGCCCCTCGCATGGTTGAACACTTAAGCCTACCCCGAACACCGGTGAGGTAGTATTCGCACCATCACGGTCTATACGTCCACCGTGCCCACCAGCCATCCAGTCATACCACATAAAATATTCACTACCATCTCTTCGTTGATCATACCCACCTATTAATAAATATTCTAAATTAAATGAACATGCGATAGCGCGTTCAGGCATAATATTTGACCATAATTCAAAGCAAGCATTCATAATTTTTTCAAATGCCCCTGAACAATAGCCAGAGACAGCTACTGGGCTAGGTGCGTTGACGACAGAGTTTTCAGGGAGGAATATTTTCACAACACGATAAAATCCTGAGTTCAGCGGAATCTCTGGGAAAAATGTTTTCGTACCTGCATAAGTACCAGAAAGCGCTGAGCCAAACCCAGCATTTAAAAAACAGCTAATATAAGGATGTGAATCACTTAAATCATAAGCTATTTCATCCTCCGTAATGGTCATTTTCACACGAATTGGGATAAGACCATCTCCTACTTGTGGATCCATATCGATATAGTCTACCGTTTCCCATTGACCTTTTGGTAAAGCTTTAATTTTCGCTCTCATTAATCGTTCTACATAATTTTGAACCTCTTCAAAAGCTACTAGCACTGTCTGAATGCCGTACTTTTCAATCATTTCCTTGAGTTGCTTCTCTCCAACTTTCGCCGCTTCCACTTGAGACCGCAAATCTCCAATACGTTCTTCCGGAATACGCATATTCATAACAATAATCTTCACTACATCGGTTAAATATTGACCTTTACTATAAATGCGGACAGGGGGGATACGTAGACCTTCCCCGTAATGTTCCTTAGCTGTAATATCAAAGGAACCTGGATTAGAACCACCGACATCTGCCCAATGTCCATTTGTTTGCATGAGTGCAATTAGTTTATCATCATGGAACACTGGTAAAATCACACGTACATCACTGAAATGTGTTCCTCCACGATAAGGATCATTTACTAAAAATACATCACCTGGATGGATATCATCAGCGAAATCCTCTAAGACAGCTTTTGCCGTTAAATGCAATGTCCCTACGTGAACGGAAATATCTTGCGTACCTTGCATAACGGTATTCCCCTGTGCATCGCATAATGCACAGCTGAAATCTCGATTATAAATAACAAACGAGTAGCATGTACGCAGCATTTGTTCAGCCATTTGATCCACTAAATTGACAAAGCCATTTTTTAACACTTCAAATGTTACTGGGTCTAGATTTTGGACCTTATGATTTGTCTCCAATTTCGTTGTACTCATCGCCCATTCCTCCTTATCGCTATTAGTTCACTGTTATAATGATATTTTTATAGGCGTCTACTTCCGCAGTAAATCCTGGTGGAATAACGGTCGTTGTATCCAGCTGATCGATTATGGCTGGACCAGCAAATTGTGTGTGTACAGGTATTTTATCGCGGTTATAAACGTTTGTTTCTATATATGTCCCCTCAAAATAGACAGGACGTGTTTCTTTAAAAGCATCCTCCAGTGAGCCTTCAGCAACATATTGTGGGAAATTAGGTTTTGGTACTGTTCCTATAGCCGTTACCCGTAGGCCAAATATTTCTACGGTTTGATCCTTATCAGAAAATGCAAATTCGCGTTCATGTTCTTTATGGAATGCTTCTAAAATAGCATCTAATGAAGTGATTTGATCGGATACGAGAACAGCTAGAGATCTCCATTGTCCCTTATAACGCAGATCTATATAATTCGTTAATGACGATGTGTTTTCTGCTATTCCTTCCTCTTCTAATAATGCTCTTGCCTCTTCTCGCAATTCACTAAATTGATTTGTCAACTCCTCTACACTTACTTCATCAAGTTTTTTCACATACGTTTTAGAAATATCATGGCGTACATCTACTAGTAAACATCCCATTGCTGCCGCAACACCTGGATGCGTAGGAATAATGACTTTTGGGATGTTTAAATCTTTTGCCAAATAAGCACCGTGTAATGGGCCTGCACCACCAAAAGCTACAAGTGCAAAATCACGCGGATCATAGCCTCTCCGTACTGAAATTAAGCGAACTGCATCACTCATATTGGCGTTTGCAACTTCTATAATGGCACTTGCCGCTTCTTCTACTGATTGATCGAATGCATTTGCGATTTTTGTTACAGCCTCTCTAGCTGCCTCTTTGTTCAACTGCATCGTCCCATCTAACAAATCTACACCTAGACGACCTAACACTAAATTTGCATCTGAGTTTGTGGGCTCCGTGCCTCCTCGACCATAGCAAGCTGGACCTGGTACTGCTCCTGCACTTTGTGGTCCATTTCGTAAAGAACCGCCTTCATCTTGCCACGCGAGGCTACCTCCACCGGCTCCTATTGTTAATATTTCAATGCTCGGGAAACCGATTGGATAACCATATTCTATAGACCAATCCTTTGTGATTCGTATATCTCCCTTATACATTAGTGAAATATCTGTACTTGTACCGCCCATATCTAAGCCAATGGCATTGTCAAATCCACACAACTTTGCGATATGCTTACTTGCAATTGCTCCAGCAGCTATCCCGGAACTTGCCAATCTTGCAGCATAGCGAGGAACTGTACTTGAAGTCATGACACCGCCACCAGAGTGTAATACTAATATTTCATCGTCATAGCCCTTTTTCTGCATTTCATTGCTTAACTTACTAATGTAATTACTCATAATTGGCCCAAGAACAGCATTAATAATCGTTGTACTCATACGCTCATGCTCAAAAATTTCCGGAAGCACCTCACTTGAAATACAAACATAAATATCCGGTAATTCTTCTTTTAAAATCTTTTTGACTTTCGCCTCATTTTCCCCGTTCACATAGGCATTGATAAAACAAACTGCAATGGATTCAGTTCCCCGACGTTTTAACTTTTTTGCTAATAAACGGATTTCCTCTTCATCAATAGCTTGAAGAATATTTCCTTCATAATCTATTCGTTCTGTCACTTCAAATCGATCCCGTCGTTGAATATAAGGCTTCGCAGTATCTTTATAGGTATCCCATATATCTTCTTTCGTCCCACGACGGATTTCGATGACATCTCTAAAGCCCTTCGTCGTAATAAGAGCTGTTTTTGGCAGCTTGCGCTCAATTAACGCATTCGTTCCAACTGTTGTGCCATGAGAAAAAATTTTAATATCTTTGCCATTTAGTTCTGCTTTTGCAACTCCATTTAAAATTCCTTGCTCCGGATTTGCAGGTGTCGACGACGTTTTTGTGACAAATACTTCTCCCGTCTCTTCATTAAAAACAAATACATCTGTAAACGTTCCACCGACATCAATTGCTAAACGACTTTGTGTCATAGCTCTACCTTCTTTCGTTTATTTATCTTTTTGTATAAAGCTAATGCCTCGAGCGATTGCCCCCGATTTTTTTAAAATTTCTGCGTACAACTTGAGAAAAATCTGGGCCATTACACCGAGGCATATGTGACATCTATTTTTTTGTTGTCTATTTTAAATTTCTTTCACGATAAACTTTTACTCGCTTTTTGTGGCAATCGTAATTGTCTTAAACGTTGTAAAGAACTCTTTTGCCGCCTGCCCCTGCTCACGAGCACCAGTACTTGAGTTTTTCACTCCTCCAAACGGTGCTTGAGGCTCAGCTCCACCTGTTTCATCGTTAACCTGTACTAGTCCAACTTCACTACGATTAATAAAATCAAATGCTTTCGGAATGTTATTTGTATAAATAGAAGCACTCAATCCGAAATTAGAATCATTCGATAATCGAATCGCTTCTTCATAATCCTTTACTTTGATGACAGCTAAAACTGGTCCAAAAATCTCTTCATGGGCAATCGACATCTTGTGGGTTACATTCGTAAATATAGTTGGATCAATATAGTATCCTTCTGACAAACCTTTTGTAGGACTTCCTCCAAATACAAGCTCCGCACCCTCATTTTTTGCTTTTTCGATGGCGGATAAAATAGAATCATACTGCCCTTTGGATGACACAGGTCCCATCGTGACACCAACTTCAATTTTTTTAGCTTCTTCGATTAATTGCTCCAATACCTTGTCATAAACTGTTTCCTCGATGTAAACTCGACTAGTTGCTGTACAACGCTGTCCCGTTTGCTTCATCGCACCTTCAATTGTTAATTTTGCAGCTTGATTTATATTGGCATCAGCTAAAATAATCGCTGCATTTTTGCCTCCAAGCTCGAGCTGAATTTTTTTATTTGTAGATCCTGCAGTATCTAAAATACTTTGACCCACACCATTTGAACCTGTAAATGTAATCGCCTTTACTTCAGGTGCCTCCAATAATACTTGCCCTACCTTTGAACCTCGGCCTTGTACGACATTTAATACATTTTCCGGCAGGCCAGCTTGTTGGAATAATTCGCCAATCATTTTACCGGTTAAAGCGCTTTCAATAGATGGTTTCCAAACAACTGTATTGCCATATACTAATGCAGGTGCAATTTTCCATAGTGGAATAGCGACAGGGAAATTCCAAGGGGTTATGGCAGCAACGACACCAAGCGGTACTCGCATTGTGTACAATAATTTCGCTTCATTGGCAGAAGGTAATACTTCTCCTTTTGCCCGCATTCCTTCTTGTGCAAAATAACGTAAAATGGAAGCACCACGTTTCACTTCACCAAGCATTTCATTCTTCGTTTTACCCATTTCACTCGAAGCTATTTCAGCTAGTTTATCAATATTTTTCTCAAGCAAGTCTGCCGTCACACGTAAAATTTCTCCACGTGTAACTGAGGACGTATTTTTCCATCCTTCAAATGCTTCCTGAGCTGAACCGATAACGTCTTTCGTTTCATCTATTGTCAAAAGCTCAACTTGGCCAATACATTGTGATGGTTTCGCTGGGTTAAATTGCTCTCGAATTTCTCTAACGATCGTTGTCATAAAACTCCTCCTTCAAATAGTGATCTTTTACACTGACATCAATTTTTTTCAACAATTGTTTTACGTATATGCTCAAATGTTTCGTCTAAAATACGTAACATTTCATTTAGCTCTACTTTTGATAGAATGAGAGGTGGAGAAAAAACAACAGTATCTTGATCGTACGTGACCGTTCGTAGAATCAATCCTCGTTTCATCGTTTCTTGAACAAAAATCGGACTAAGAGCAGTCTCAAACAATTCTCCCGTCTCACGGCTCTTCACTAATTCAATGGCTCCAAGTAATCCGAGCGTACGCACACGACCGATAAAGCTATATTTTTCTTGTAGTGCTCGGAATCCTTCTAACAATGCATCCCCCATGTTTGCAGCATTTTCAACGAGATTTTCTTGCTCAAGGATTTCTATATTTTTCAATCCAACTTGGCAAGCGAGTGCATGACCGCTGTAAGTATATCCGTGCATTAATGTCCCTTTAGAAAGCTCACATAAATCTTGATGAATTGTTTCTGATATCGCCACACCACCAAGTTGAACATAACCACTCGATACTCCTTTAGCGAAAGACATCATATCCGGCACTACCCCGTAATGTTCCATACCGAAGAATTTCCCCGTACGACCAAACCCTGTAATAACTTCATCCGCAATGAATAAAATACCGTACTCATCACAAATTTTTCGCACTTCTTTAAAGTAATCTTTTTGTGGAATATTAACTCCACCTGCTCCTTGTACGGGCTCAGAAATAAATGCCGCAACAGTCTCAGGGCCTAAGGCTTCAATCGTTTCACGTAAATTACGTACGGATTCGCTGTATACATAGTGGAAATCAGGGGCATGTGAATTGGTAAAGTCACGGAATGCTTGTAAGCCTGTCGCACTTGTAGCCCCCATAGCTACACCATGGTATGAATGTGTACGAGAAATAATTTTTTGACGCTCTGGCTGTCCTTTTAGCAACCAGTAATGACGTGCTAATTTAATCGCAGTATCGTTCGACTCTGAGCCACCTGAAGTGAAAAATACAGTATTTAAGTCTCCCGGAGTTAAAGATGCGATTTTCGTCGCTAAACGGATAGCTGGTTCATTGCTAAATGATGCGAAGCAGGAACTAAATGCTAATGTAGAAATTTGCTCCTTCGCCACTTCGGCAATTTCTTTACGGCCATGCCCGATATTTACATTCCATAAAGAAGACATGCCATCAATGTATATATTTCCTTCTATATCTTTTAAGTAAATGCCATTGCCCTCTGTAAAAATGGCTGCTGGACCTTGTGTTTGCTGTTGCTCGATCGACGTTGTTGGATGTAGAAAATGTTTTTGATCTAACGTTTTTAACTCTTCTTTTAGTTGAATTGTCATAAATGCCAACCTCTTTTCGTTTAAAATTTCATACACTTTTTTAATAGCAATTCTCATGCCAACTGATGAAAAAAATTATTTTAACGAAAAAAATATTCCCTTACTTCCATAGCTTGGGGTTGATTTCCGTTCCGGCTGGGCGCTTTCCTGGGGGCGCCCGATGAGCCGCTTCACTCGCGTTGCTCGCTCCAGGGTCTCATCTGTGACGCTGATCCCCGAGGAGTCGCCCAGCCTCCACTCCAATCAACTTATATTATTGGCATACATTTTAACAAAATCATTCCTTTCTTTTGATGATGAGTGAAAAAATCAAAACGGATATTATTGTTACTTCAAAACAACTGCAACAAAATGTCCCTTTCTTCTAAATCTATATACTTATTTATGATGCATTCCATCATTTTTCTTGTATTAATTAGTGAGCGTTGCGATATTACACCTTAATGTGCATAAATGAAGTTATGATGCAAAAATACATCACTAGTCATTATATGAAATTTGTTTCGTTAATTGGAACTTTTGTATTTTACGTACTAATGTCGACTGATCACAACCAAGTGATTTGGCAGCCTGCCTAATACTTGGATATTTAGATAAAGCTTCTTTAATAATTTGCTTTTCGAACGAGGCCACTCTCTCCTTTAAAGTACCACTAAACTTCGGGGCTACAACAACTGGTTCCTGGATTCTTTGTATTTCTACAGGATCTTCTAGATTACGTGTAATAATTGGATTACTATCTAACTCTTGCTGCACAATATATGCTGTTATTTCTGGCTGTGTTGCTAGTAAGCAAATACGCTCCACCATATTTTTAAGTTGACGGACATTGCCTGGCCAATCATAAGATTCTAATATTTTCATTGCAGATGACTCAATTGTCCGATGGATACTATATTTTTCTTCAACAACAGCTAAAAAATGATTGATTAGTGGGATGATATCTTGGCGACGATGTCTTAAAGGAGGAATTTCAATAGGAATAATATTTAAACGATAATATAAATCCTCACGGAAATTACCTTGCCTCACCATCTCTGCTAAATTTCTGTTTGTCGCAGCGATTATTCGAACATCGATAGGGATAGGTTTTCCACTACCCAGACGCTGAACCTCTGATTCTTGGAGAACACGCAATAATTTCGCCTGTAGTAGTAAGGGCATCTCCCCAATTTCATCTAAAAACACTGTACCTCCTGACGCAATTTCAAATAATCCAGCCTTACCACCTCTTGACGCTCCCGTAAATGCTCCTGCCTCATAGCCGAAAAGCTCTGATTCCAATAAATTTTCAGGGATTGCACTACAGTTAATCGTTAAAATTTGCTTATTGTGACGTCGACTATTTGCATGAATAAGTTTTGTAATCTCTTCTTTACCTACGCCCGATTCACCACCGATTAATACAGTTGAGTCTACCATTGCAACTCTCATAACACGTTCTACAACCTGCATCATTGCTGAAGATACAGCTATTAAACTACTTTTTGTGTTTTCTTTATTATGTAAGGCATGTAGCTTATTTTTAAAATTCTCGTTTTGAACTTCTAATTTTTTTACTTCTTTCTCTAACAATTTTAATTGTGTCATATCACGAGTAATAGCAACTACATATTGTAATTCACCGTATTCATCAAATATTGGCTTACCAGAAACCAGGAAGCATTTTCCATTAATAAACGTCTGCAAAATCGTTACTTTTTCTTTTGATTCAATTACTTTCATCGAAATGGAATCACTCATTAATCCTTCAGCGATTACGTCATTAGCATATCTCCCCATTAAATCAATGCCAACAATTTCAATGTCAATATCATTCTGAAATAAAATTTTGCCATCGCTATCACATACTGTAACGCCATCAGATATGGAGTTTAATACTTTTATGGACAACGGGTTCATAAAATCTATATAGCTATACTGCGTGAATGGTTTGACATAAAATAAGCTAGCTTGCGAAGTTTCTAATACATGAACAAAATAACCTTCTACCTCAAAGCTTTCCGTCCCTTTACTATAATTTTTTATTATTTTTTCCAGAAGCTCTATTTGGATATCACTTTTAATCATTACCTCATCATTTTTTACAATAAAAAAATGCTCATCTTTATGTAGTTGAGTTATCGACATCTAGATCACTCCCTCTCGAACTTTAAATCTTTATCAATTAACAGGAGTATTGGTTAACTTTTTTATCCATGTATAAACCCACTCCTTATCCATTAACACAAAAAATCCGCTCTTTCTACGGGGCATCTATACGTCGCGAAAGAACTTAAAGTATCCTTTAAGTTCTTTCGCGGCTTGATATCTCGCAGAATATCGCGAATTTTTTGTATTTTATAGAATTCTACTCTGAGGCTAGCTTTTCCTCTATTTGCTCCGCAGGTCTTGTCGACAGCTTTCGCATTAACATGAACAACACAACTGAGCCAATTAGTACTAATGTACTTAAATAAAATTGTGAACGTAAAGATTCGATAAGGGCCTGGCAGAAATAAACGACTATTAAAATACCAATTGTGACATACGATAGATATGGAAATAGCCACATTTTAATCGATAATGCCTCATCTGAAACTTTGTCATAATGACGTCGGAAACGAATTTGTGAAATAGCAATGAAAATATAAACTGCAATCATTAATCCTCCAACGCAATTCCCCAAAAAGTAGAAAATAACTTCAGGTGAAATGAAGTATAACATCGCACAAATATACGCAACCACCGTACTACCAATAACCGCTGGGACAGGCACACCTCGACTATTTTTAATTTGCGAGAATATTTTTGGTGCATCGCCTTGACGCGACATTTCTAGTAACATGCGTGAACTTGTATAAAGAGCGGAATTTAAAACAGAAATTAATGAAATGAAAATGACTATTTGAATAAGTTGAGCGGCAATTGGAAGCCCTGCCATTGTTAAAATATTTGCATAAGGCGCTGCCAACATTTTTGTATCATTCCAAGGTATAAGTAAAACCATAATAGCTACTGAGCCTACAAAAAATAAACCTAATCGAAAGACAACATTGCGAATGGCACGGACGATATTTTTCGCTGGATTTTCTGACTCTGCTGCCGCAATGGCTGCAACCTCAGCACCACATATCGAGAATATAACAAAGACAATTGCCGTAAAAATCGGGACAATACCATTTGGTGCAAATCCACCAAATTCCGTTAAAATACCTAATCCCTTTGGTTCAGAATTTGGCCAAATCCCTAAAATCATGGCTATACCAACTATTAAAAATACAACGATAGCCGTAACTTTAACGAAGGAAAGCCAATATTCAAATTCACCAAATGATTTTACTGAATAAATATTTACGATTGTCATCAATAACGTTATACCTACGCTTCCAAGCCATATTGGTATCATCGGAAACCAATTATGCAGCATTCCCCCTATAAGTGCTGCTTCTAACCCCACAATAAATACCCAGCTTGCCCAATAAAGCCAACCTACTGTAAATCCTGCCCATGGCCCAATATACTTCCCTGCATATGAAGCAAATGAACCTAACTCTGCTGAACCTCCCGATTTCTTTCCTAATACGATTTCTCCAGCTGCCATTTCACCAACCATTTGCATGATCAGAACTATGAGTAAGCACGCAATCGCATATGAAACCACCGCTGCTGGACCGGTACTTATAATATTTTTCCCTGTCCCAACGAAAAGCCCTGTGCCAATAACCCCACCAATGGAGATCATTGTAATATGCCGTGTTTTCAGTGATTTTTGCAAAGCCCCCATTAAACCACCCCTTTGTGTTTTATGTAGACATTTACTAGCCCCTTTCCTTTACTACAATGTCTACCGTTTAATGAGCAATTTTGATGCCAAACCTATTAAATTATAAAAAAATTCAAAATTTTTACCCGCATAGATTATTGTCGCTAAAATTGTCTTATATAGATGTTTGGTCAACCGCTGAAAAGAAATTAAAACGTTTGCCATGTATAAGTTGATCTTCGTTCCGGCTGGGCAACTCCTCGGGAATCAGCAATATAGGAACGAAGGCTAAAACCATCACATCCTGTGATAATGCCTTCGTGACCAACATCGTGCTACTGCCGCTACGTTAGCACTACGCTTTCGCGCAAAAAACATCTGTTGGCCCGAGGCCCTGCAGCGAAGCGGATGTTTTCTGTGCGAAAGCGTAGCGGCAGCGGCAAATGTTTTATCTGTGCGAAAGCGTAGCGGCGCGCCCAGCCGGAACGGAAATCAACCTCACGCTATGCTGATGAGATTTTAATTAACGTAAGTAGGAAAATCTACGAATCTTTTCAATGCGATTTTCAAGTTTTGATGTAAAAATACATCAATGAATATTTTTTACATCACCTATCCTATCCATATAACCGATTAAATGAACTCATAATATTCATTTCTTCTCTGTACTTCGCTACTGTTCGTCTGGATATTTGGATACCTTCTGCACTCAAAGTATTTGTAATCTGTTGATCAGTTAAAGGCTTTTGTTTATCCTCACCTTCGATCAACTGTTTGAGACGCTTTTTAATATACATAATCGAATCCATTTTTCCAGAAATATTCATTACTCCTTTTGTAAATAACGATTGTAAAGCATACACACCATGAGGGGTTTTTATATATTTTCCACGCACTGCTCTGCTAATTGTTGATACATGTAGACTTAAAATATCCGCTACATCTTTTAACCGCATTGGCTTCAATGCCTCCATCCCCTTACGGAAAAAATCTGCTTGCAATTCCACTAGCAATCTAGCTAACTCATACAGTGTTTTATCACGTTGTTCAATTCCTTGTAATAATAAAAGAGCATCTTTCATTGTATCTTTGAAATATGTTTTACAATTCGGATCATTTTTTAGCATTTCAACATACTGTTTATCGATCGTAACGACTGGTAAATATCCACGATTTAATTTAATCAGCCATTCCTCTCCTAATCGTTCTACTTCGATTTCTGGCATGACATATGGAATCGCTTCCATTTGATCTCCCATCATCACTGGATTTAAATTTTTAATATAGCTGATCGTTTTCTGCACTTCATGTAGAGACGTTTTATACTTTTTACTTAACTGTTTAATAGCTTGTGCTGCCACAAGCTCTAAATCCGTTTCGATAAATCGAGAGGCCAATTTTGGAGCAAGCGCATCACTGTCTACTTGAATGAGTAAAAACTCCTGATAATTACGTGCTCCTACTCCTACTGGCTCGAAAGTTTGAAGTAAGTCCAATAATGCCTCTACATGCATAACATCCGTTTTACATATAGTAGCGACAACTTCTAAATCAACATCTAAAAATAGACGTTCGTCTAATGATTGAATTAAAAACGTTAAAATTTTTAAATCTATTGAAGATAGATTTTTATGCATAGGTACTTGTTCCAGTAAGAACTGCTCATAGCTTTCTTTTACAGCAAACTTCATCTCAATGGGATTAAATGAATGATGTTGAGGCGCATAATGTTGCGCGGAATAACTCTTATCGGAATAGCTTGCTAATTGCATAATTTCCTCATAATGCATTTTCACCTTAGCATCTGTGACTGCTAACAGTGGGTTTTCGTTCGCCTTATCGTAAATATACTGTTCTAGCTCATTCGTTGTATATTGCAGTATTTCCAAATGCTGTACTAATTGTGGTGATAAAACTTGCATTATTTTTTGGGAAGTTTCGATAGCCAATTGCATACCCCACACCTCCAAAACAGAATTTTCTACATAGTAACATGTTTATTCTGCAACTTTCCATTTTTTAATCAATTTTTTATTTTTTAATATAGCTCGTTAGAAAAAGCTAGGAGTCGTATGGTGAAGCGTCATAAAACTTCTTTACTTCACCTATAAAATTTTCTAATAATTCCAAAAAGTAATTGACTACACATATTAGTAATCATAAAATACACATATACGATAATAATTACCACATTACGGTAAAATTTAAGGAGTGAATTAAATTGTTTCATTTACCAACTGTGCAGTTTACACAAGAGCAAGAGCAATTTCGCTTAGATGTTCGAACGTTTTTACAGGATGAATTAGCAAAAGGAACTTTCACGCCTAAATGTGATTCGTGGCTCAGCGGAGATGATCCTGAATTCTCTAAATTAATCGGTCAAAAGGGGTGGATTGGATTAACTTGGCCTAAAAAATATGGCGGCCAAGAGAGAAGTACTATCGATCGATACATTTTAACAGAGGAATTTTTAGCCGTTGGCGCCCCAGTTGCTGCACATTGGTTTGCTGATCGCCAAACAGGACCCCTTCTTTTACGTTATGGAACAGAAGAGCAACGTGACTATTTCTTACCGAAGATTGTAAAAGGTGAATGCTACTTCGGCATAGGTTTGAGTGAACCGAATAGTGGTTCCGACCTCGCTTCGGTCAGCACGCGTGCAGAAAAAGTAGATGGTGGATGGATTGTTAACGGTCAGAAAATATGGACGAGTAACGCACATCTCTGCCATTATATGGTTACTTTAGTACGTACTAGTCCTTTCGATGGCAAAAATAAACACGCTGGGCTCAGTCAGTTGATTGTCGATTTACATGCGGAAGGTGTAACTGTTGTTCCCATCAAATTTTTAACTGGCGAACATCATTACAACGAAGTGTTCTTTGACAATGTTTTTGTACCTGACAATATGGTTGTTGGAGAGGTCGGTAATGGCTGGATTCAAGGATTAGCAGAGCTTGCGTTTGAGCGTAGTGGCCCAGAGCGAATTTTGAGTACCTTCCCATTAATCGATGAGCTTATTCAAGAGCTAAAGCGCCAAAACAATTTAGAAGGGTTACAGCAAGCGTCTAAAATAGTAGCTCGTCTTTGGGGTTTACGTAATTTATCAATTGGTGTAGCTCAACTTCTAGAATCCGGTAATGGTGATGATGTATCTATTCCTGCAGCACTTGTGAAGGCTCTCGGTACGAAATTTGAGCAAAGTATTCCTGAAATCACACGCTTAATCGTACAGACTTATCCAACACTTGACGCGCATCGTAAAATCGACCGCTTTATGGCTGAATCCATTTTACATGCACCAGGTTTTACTATTCGCGGAGGAACTTCAGAAGTACTATATGGCGTTGTAGCGAAAGGGGTTATAGCACAATGAGTGAAATGAGAGACATGATTGTTGATGTTGTAGAGCGTATGTTAAAAGAAAAAGTTGATAAAGATTTAGTCGATACAGTGGAACAAGGTAATTGGGCTCCAGAACTATGGGAACTTTTTAAAGAAAATGGAATGACTGCTGTAGCTATTTCAGAAGAAAATGGCGGTGCTGGTGGCGACATAGAGGATTTATTAAATATTGTTCGTTTGACTGGAAAATACGCTGCACCGATTCCATTTATAGAAACAACATTTGCAAATTATTTACTGCAGTTTACGCAGTTACAAGTCATTGAGGATTTGGCTACGTATATGCTGTGCCCTAACCAAGCCTTTACGTTAGAGAATGGCAAATTAACGGGAGAGGCGATTCAAGTCCCTTGGGCACGTCATACAAAACACCTAGTGACACTTGCCAATAGTACGGAGGGTACACATCTTGTAGAAATAGATTTAAGCCAAGCTGAAATTAAGCTAGGAACGAATTTAGCAGGCGAGCCGCGTGATACCGTAATACTCCAAAATGCTACGGCTTCACAAGTATCTGCTGTGTTACCTCCTGATAAAGTACACACTATAACGACACTTAATTCTGCGTTCCAATTAGCACTGATGACCGGTGCGATCGATAAAATAAATGACTTAACTATTCAATATACGAAAGAACGTGAGCAATTCGGTCGACCGATTCATCGCTTCCAGCTCGTTCAACAGCATATTGTAAATTTAGCAGGTGAAACGGCGATTGCTCTTGCAGCATTTAATAATGTTACAGAAGCCCTTCAGATGAACAGTCAAAATAGTGAGGTTGCATACGCTTGCATTCGTTTTGAAGAAATTATTCAAGCAGTGACAACAATTGCACATCAAGTACACGCTGCAATTGGTACAACACACGAACATAGTTTGCATCAATTTACACGCAGACTTTGGTCATGGCGCGATGAAGGAGCCAGTACCTCTTATTGGACTCATTTTGTTGCAACACAACTATTGGAAAATAGCGGAGATAGCCTATGGGGATACTTAACTTCGTTCAGTGCAAGCTCGCCGCTTCTTAACGTAGAAGGATAAGGATAAGGGCGTCAATGATACAAAGTTTAAATTAATGGAAAACTACTAATGACATGATAAGGAGTGTTATCAATGACTGATTTACTTTTTGAAGTGCGAGACCATGTTGCCACAATTACATTAAATAGACCTGAAGCGTACAATGCTTTTAGCGAAGAGATGATCTCTAAATGGATTGAAGCCCTTGAAAATGTCCGTGATTCAGAGGATATTCGTGTCGTAATCGTCAAAGGGAATGGTAAATCATTTTGCGCTGGCGGGGATATTAAAGCGATGCAAGCCGGTGAAGGATTTTTCAAAAGTGAGGACGATATCTCTTCAACAGGTTTAGCACGCAAAAATTCTCTTTGGAAAAAGATTCAGCGTATCCCCCTTCTCCTTGAAGAAATTGATAAGCCCGTTATTGCACAGGTACATGGGTTTGCAATGGGCGCAGGGCTTGATATGGCCTTAATGTGCGATATTCGGATCGCTGCAAAATCTACAAAGATCTCAGAAAGCTATATTAACGTTGCGATCGTGCCAGGCGACGGTGGTGCTTATTATTTACCAAAATTAATTGGCATCGACCAAGCATTAGACATGTTCTGGACAGCTCGTGTATTAACTGCTGATGAAGCAAAAGACAAAGGTGTTGTGACATTTGTTGTCGAGGACCAAGATCTCGACGAATACACATTGAATTATGCAAAGGAATTAGCAAGTCGTCCAACTACAACATTGCAATTCATTAAGCGTGCTGTTTATCAAAGCCAACGGATGGATTTACGTACTGCCCTTGATTACATTTCTTCACAAATGGCGATTGTCACAGAGCTAGATGATTTTAAAGAGGGTGTAAACGCAGTAGTAGAAAAACGTAAGCCTGTTTATAAATGAAATGTGTAGGAGGACGAACAATGCAACCTCTTGAAAATATTCGAGTGTTGGATTTATCTCGCGTCTATGCTGCCCCTGCTGGTTCCATGATGTTGGCCGATTTAGGAGCAGAAGTAATTCGCATAGAACATCCAAATGGCTCTGATAGTATGCGTGATTGGGGGCCATTTGTAAATGGTCAAAGTACGTATTATTTATGTGCCAATCGCAATAAAAAATCGATTACATTAGATTTAAAGACAATAGAAGCCAGAGAAAAATTTAAAGATCTTGTCAAAGATGCTGATGTCATACTCGAAAATTTTAAGACGGGTGACATGGAACGAATGGGACTAAGTTATGAGGAATTAAGAAAAGTGAATCCTAGAATCATATATTGTGCGGTAACAGGATTCGGTCAAACAGGTCCTCTTGCACATGAACCAGGCTTCGATCCAGTTATTCAAGCGATGAGTGGTTTAATGCATGTTACTGGCTCAGCTGAAGGAGAAGCGACAAAAGTCGGTGTCCCTATAGCAGATATTTTAACTTCTAATTATGTAGTCATTAGTATTTTAGCCGCTTTACGAATGCGTGACCAAACTAATACAGGGCAATTTATCGACTTAGCATTATTAGACGTTCAGATGAGTAGTTTAGCAAATGTAGCAAGCGCTTATTTAAATACAGGCTTTATCTCAGAACGTCTAGGGAATCGTCATAATAATGTTGCGCCATATCAAGTATTTCACTGTGAGGATGGTCCATTAATGATTTGCGTCGGTACAGATGGGCAATTCAAAAAGTTTTGCACGATGTTGCAACGTGAAGAATGGACTAATGATCCGCGTTTTTTAACAAATACGCTGCGCAAGCAACATGAAGCGGAGCTAGTTCAGATGATTACTGACATTACGATGACAAAAACACGGGATGAATGGATTACTCTATTACAACAATACAAAATTCCAGGTGGACGTGTGAACACCATTGCTGAAGCACTAGAACAACCTCAATTTATTGCACGCGACATGATTGGTGAAATAGAGCACGAACAATATGGTACGATCAAATTCATCAAAAGCCCGATAAAGTTCTCTAATTTACCTATTCAATATAAATTAGCACCACCGATACTTGGAGAACATACGAACGAATTCCAAAAGTCCTCTCTACAAAAATAAAATTGCGCTATAATAGAGGTAAAATGTATTAATAAAGGTAAATCCTCCGGCATATGTCGAAGAAAATTTTATTACGTAGGTGACGGGATGAATCAAGAGATTTTCGAAAAAAACTATACTATGTCATCGCTGCACAAAGCTATTAAAGTGCTAAAAGCATTTTCAAAAGATGAGCCTAGCCTTTCCCTAACTGAGTTAAGTAAAAAAACAGGGATAAGCATTTCCAGTTTACAACGCTTCGTTTCTACCTTTGTGTACGAAGGCTTTCTTCATAAAGATGAGCGTACTAAACGCTATCAATTAGGTCATTCACTTCTATATTTAGGTAATTTAGTAAAAGAAGAATCCAGTCTTATTATTGTCGCAGACCCTATTTTAAAAAAGCTAAACGAAGAAATAGGCGAAAGTGTTTCCATGAATATTATTGACGGATTGGAAAGACGCTGTATTTTAAACTATGATTCAACATATCCGCTTTCAACGAAAATGTTTGTAGGTGACACCTCTCCCCTTTATGCAGGTGCATCATCTAAAATATTACTCGCATTTATGCCAGATGTTGAAGAATATGTAGAGAATATTAGTCTTGAATCTATCACTGATCAGACAATACTTTCAAAAGAGCAGCTGCGGGGGGATTTACAGCAGATTCGTAGTCAGCGTTTTGCGAGAAGCAATAGTGAGCGTGTACGTGGAGCATGTTCTTTATCTGCACCAATTTTAAACGCTTCCAACCAAATCATTGCATCCGTGTCACTCGTTATACCAGAAGTACGCTATAGTGACTATGATGAAAATTTATTAATCGAAACTATTCAAAGCGTTGCATTAGAAATCGAAAAGCAATTGTATTGATAGAAACAAAGAATAAACCCGAATAGGTTCACTTTTTAAGTGCCCTCTATTCGGGTTTAGCGCTTTAATTATTGGACTCATCACCAAAATTGTGGCCGACATTTGTTAAAAATATGCCTTAGATATAAGTTGACCTTCGTTACGTCTGGGCGACTCCTTGGGGATTAGCGATAGAGGAACGAAGTGGCTCATCGGACGCCCCCAGGAAGCTCTGCTCTGTGCGAAAGCGAAGCGGCAGCTACAAATGTTTTAACTGTGCGAAAGCGAAGCGACAGCTACAAATGTTTTAACTGTGCGAAAGCGAAGCGACAGCTACAAAGCGCCCAGTCGGAACGGAAATCAACCTCACGTTATGGTGATAAGTTAATTCTTTACTAAACTTAAAAAATCATGCCAATGATTTAAGCGTGGCAGTTCAACATGTTGATTATAGGATTGATTTTTTAAAATAACTTTTGTTTTCACATCATGCAGTGTTTCTAATACAGCTGGTTTATCATCCACATAAACGTCTAAAGCTAACTCTTTAATGATCGCCACTTTTTCTGTATCCTGCATACCGCAGAAAAAATGACCTTCTGTGATTGGAAACCCTTGTGCCTTCATCCATGCTTGTGTTTTCGTACAATGCTGTTTTGGACGCGAAGTAATATAATAAATGTCATGTCCTTGCTGTGCCAAAGCTTGAAGCGTCTCGAGTGCTCCCTCAAAAGAAGGACAATCCGTAAAATAAATTTCCTCTAATGAACTATTCCACATTGCCGATCCTTCAGCATCTGTTAATCCAAAAGGTTCATGAATTTCAACTCTTTGCAATGCTTGAAATGCTTCTAGTGCAACATTTTTACTAAGTTTTTTATTATAGAGCCCAAAGGCATGTGCCCGTAAATCAATGAGTGTGTCATCTATATCAAAGCCAAATTTCATGTTGTTTTTCTTCCCTTCAAGAAGCCTTGCTGATGAAGTTAGCCGCAAATGTTTGCTCTTTTTCAATTTGCGTCGCTAATACTTCCTCAATGGCTTGCTCGCGCATTTGTTGAAATTCTTGTACGTTAAAATGAACGAGCGTATCTTTATTTAATAGTGATGCCAAACAATCTGCATCCTTCAGTGCACTATTGAGACCAAATGCCCCAGTTGGTGTCATCGTGTGAACAGCATCCCCTAATAGCACAAGCCCCATTGTCCCCCAGCAGTTACAATGGCTACTGAATACATCGAGCAACACAAAATCTTGCCAAGATCGTATATGTTCCTTAACAGTATCAGCTAGTTCGGGAAATTGCTCTGAAAGCTGTTGGATAAATGGTGTAAATGCATTTTTTCTAAGCTGCGGAAAACTTCCTTGTTCAATATTCCAGCCGATTTGAATGAACCCACCTACCTGCATAAACAATGATAGTTGTTTATCACCGATTAATGCCATTTTAATCGATGGCTCCCATCCCTGGGGCGCAGGAATTTTTGCCCATAATAAATCAAAACCATGCTTATGCTTTTGACTTTCAATGTGCGCTTGCTTACGAATCGTAGAGTAACGGCCATCAGCACCGATAATTAGCTGACTATTAACTTCTATAGTTTCCCCATTTTTTGATGCAATGACCCCCGTATATCTACCTAAAGAATCAACTATGAGCTTCGTCACCTTCGTATTTAGGAAACATGAAAAGTGTGGAAAATGCTGCGTTTCTTGTAAAATTCCCTTTAATAGATTTGCTTGCGGCACATGAATTCCTAAATGTCCTACAGCTTCATCAGGAAAAATAGTTTTAAATGCTCTACCCTCTGTGTAATATTCAAGCTTTCTCATTCGTAACAATCCGAGCGACTCGACCGCTTCGAAAAGTTGATGACTTTTTAAAACGGCCTCCCCCTCTTCATTTAAATGCTCTCCGCGAAATGCCTGCCCAAGTGCTGCGTTTTGTTCCAGTAGGATTACAGAAAGCCCTTTTTTCGCTAGTAAGTGCGAAAGAAGGGCTCCACCTGGCCCAGCCCCTACAATACAAACATCTGCTTGATAATTCACTTTTCCTCACCTATCTTGGGATAAGCAATGATACGTAAATCTTGCCCAACCTGCTCAAACGAAGCAAATTCTACATCCCACGCCTCATCCATAGAAGATGGATTGTGACCAGCAATCGGTGTTAAAGATAAACGACCACCGAGAACCTTTGGCGCTATGTAAATTATATATTTGTTAATAGCACCTTGCTGTAAAAATGAAGCGTTGATCGTACTTCCACCCTCTACTAAAATATCCGTAATGCCATATTGATATAGTTTCTCAAGCATATCATCAACAACAAGCCCCTCAGAATCATGTCGAACTGGCAATACAGTCACGCCTTTTTCCTCAAATGCTGTTATTTTTTCTGGATTGACATTTTCACTACATACTATAATTGTTTTCGCCTCTTCTACATTTAGGACATTGGCATGAGCCGGTGTACGAAGTGAGCTATCCATAATAATACGTACTGGATTTTTTCCGTAATCTTCTTTTAATCTTGTCGTTAAGGAAGGATTGTCAGCTAAAACAGTCCCAACCCCAACTAAAATGCCATCCACTTCATGACGAATACGATGAACATCCTCACGCGCCGCCTCACCAGTTACCCACTTGGAATGTCCCGTATGAGCTGCTATTTTCCCGTCTAAGGTCATTGCATATTTCGAAATAATAAATGGTCGTTTTGTTAGCATATTATGAATAAAACGTTCATTTATACGGCGAGCTTGTGCTTCTAAAACACCGACCTCTACCTCAATGCCCGCATCTCGTAACAGTTGAATACCACGTCCAGCAACAGCCGGATTTGGATCTTGCATCGCTACAACAACACGACTAACTGCAGATTCCTTCACTAAATTTGCACAAGGAGGTGTTTTTCCATAATGCGAACATGGCTCAAGGGTTACATAAAGTGTAGCACCTTTAGCATGTTCTCCAGCCATACGGAATGCATGCACCTCCGCATGTGGTTCACCTGCTTTTCTGTGTAAACCTGTTCCAACAATTACACCATCCTTGACGATTACAGCGCCTACTAATGGATTGGGATTCGTATTTCCTTTTGCACTAGCAGCTAAATCAAGTGCTAGCTGCATATATTTTTCATCTATTGTCATCGTCGTTCCTCCATTCACTTCTTTTCGCGCAAATGTCCAGATTTCTCTACTTTCGTGTCTAAATAAAAACGATTTGTCTCCGTTAATCCTCCCCATAATGGGACATGTCCTTCTGCTGCTAAACCATGTGCCTGCAATGCAGCAAGCTTCTTCGGATTGTTAGTAATCAGTGTAACTGGCTTTGAACGCAGTGCAGCTAATACAGTAATGGCATCTTCATAAGAACGCGTATCGTCCGGGAAACCAAGAGCATGGTTTGCTTCAACCGTATCTAATCCCTCTTCCTGTAATAAATAAGCAAGTGATTTCGAGAATAGCCCGATACCACGACCTTCATGATCTGCTAAATAAAAAATAGCACCGCAGCCATGCTCCACGATCATTTTCATCGATTCATGTAATTGATACCCACAATCACAGCGTTGACTTCCAAAAATATCACCTGTATGACAAATGCTATGCATACGAATTAAAGCATTCTCTTTATGGGCAAAATCTCCATAAACAAGCACTGATGACTGTTGTAAAAAAGCTAAATTTGCAGATGCTAATCCATCAATCATTTCTTCTTTCGATAGATTTGCCCCCACTTTTAACCAGTTATACCACTGAAATGTCGCTGAAAATTCACCCTGTTTTACCGGTAATTTTACTGGACCAACTAGGCAAATACTTTCAGATTCAGATTGTTTCACGATCGTCATTTTGTCTTTCACTATATCCAAAACTTTAGTAGTAATTGTCATATTTTCTCCAACCTTCTATTGTTTAACAGCTAGCTATACCTACTAGCTGAGCACTTGTATTTTCACAACACTTACATAACGTAACTTAGTTTATAATAATAACTAAAACCTGTCAAACTATAGCTCCTACTCTATTTAAAAAATGTAGTAGAAACAAAAACTGCTATATTACGTTTTTATCATATATCAATAGCTTATGGAGATGCTATTTTTTCTGTGCAGGCTAGTCTATAATAAGCTGAGGGAACTGTAATGACGAAAGGAAGTTAAGAATGCAATTAGAAAAAAATGTGCAGGTGAAACAGCCAAAATACCAGCAAATTGCTGTCGATCTAGCCTCAAAAATCGTGGAAAGAAAATATCGAATTGGCGATAAAATTTACGCAAGATCATCTCTAGCGAGCCAATACAATGTCTCAGCGGAAACTGCAAGAAGAGCGATTGCTGTTTTGCAAGACTTAGAAATTGTGGAAGCAACTAAAGGTAGTGGGGTTATTATCATCTCATATGAAAAGGCTGCACATTTTGTCCGACAATTTCAGGATGTTCAATCAGTCCATGAACTACAACATGAGCTTATGTCTAGCATTCAAAAGCAGCACCAAGAATTAATAAATCTACAGGAAAAGACAAAACAACTTATTAGTCGAACTGAACATTTCAGATCCGTCAATCCGTTTATTCCTTATCAATTAGAGATGACAGCTGAAAGCCCTTGTATCTACCAAACAGTACAGGAATTGAATTTTTGGCAAAATACATCTAGTACGATTGTCGGAATTCGTCGTAAAAATGAATTATTACTATCACCTGGTCCGTATGTTTCTTTGGAAGAAGGCGATATCATTTACTTTATCGGAAATGATGAAAGTTTCGCTCGAGTTCAGAGCTTTTTATATCCAAATTAAAATCCGCTTAAACGCTGATATAACAGCGTTTAAGCGGATTTTTTCTATTTTGTCGATTTGACAAAAGTAACAACTCTTTGTTAGGGTTAAGTTGTTACTTGTTTATATTTGGGTATCATTATCCTCAAATAGTATTTTTCTTCGTTCAGTGAGTGTCCAAACGCCTACTGAAATAGAAGAGCTAAGCCTAGAAGTCACATACAGTGGCAATTTATCTGTGCGTAATCGAAGCAACCCAATTACGCCAAGGCGAAATTGATCTACGAAAGGAGTGGTTCTATTGGAAAAATTAAAAGTGGAGCATGTTTCTAAAGTTTTCGGGAAACATATTCCCCAAGCATTAGAACTCGTCAAGCAACAAAAAAGCAAGACTGATATCTTAAAAGAAACAGGGGCAACTGTAGGTGTATACGATGCAAGTTTTGCAGTAAATGAAGGTGAAATCTTCGTTATTATGGGACTATCAGGAAGTGGGAAATCAACACTTATCCGACTTTTAAACCGACTTATAGAGCCTACAAGCGGAAATATTTATATCGACGGAGAAAATATTTCTAAAATGGGCAAAGAGAGTTTACGAAATGTAAGAAGAAATAAAATGAGTATGGTCTTTCAAAACTTCGGTTTATTCCCCCATCGTACACTTCTTCAAAACACTGAATATGGCCTTGAAATTAGAGGCATCTCAAAAGAAGAACGACAAGCCAAAGCAGAGCAGGCTCTCGAAAATGCAGGCTTACTTGCTTATAAGGACCAATATCCGAGTCAATTATCAGGTGGTATGCAACAGCGTGTTGGATTAGCACGTGCACTAGCAAACGACCCTGAAATATTACTAATGGATGAGGCCTTTTCTGCACTCGATCCATTAATTCGTAAAGAAATGCAAGATGAGTTACTTGATTTACAAAGCACAATGAAAAGAACAATATTATTTATCACTCACGATTTGAATGAAGCATTACGTATTGGTGATCGTATCGCTATTATGAAAGATGGTTCAATCATTCAAATTGGTACTGGAGAAGAAATTTTAACAAATCCCGCAAATGATTATGTTAAAACCTTCGTAGAAGACGTCGATCGCTCTAAAGTATTAACAGCTGAAAATGCCATGGTTCGACCTGTATATGTCAATGTAGATGTAGATGGACCGACCGTAGCACTTAAACGAATGCGCGAAGAAACGGTTAGTTTACTAATGGCTGTTGATAAAAATCGACATTTAAAAGGCTATATTACTGCTGACGACGCACGGGCTGCAGCTAAAAGACATGAACAAACGGTACATTCAATTGTTCAATCAGAAATATTGACCGTTCCACCAGATATGCTTTTACAGGATATTTTAGGCATGATTCATAATTCTCCTACTCCTATTGCAGTTGTTAAAGATGAGCGCTTACTTGGTGTTCTTATCCGGGGCGTTGTCATCGAAGCACTTTCAACTAGCGATGAGGAGGTAGTTTCACATGAATAATTTTTTAGACAATATCCCTGCTATACCAGTAGGACCGTGGGTAGAATCAGCTATGGACTGGTTGACGAGTAATTTTTCACTGTTTTTTAACTTGATTCAAAAAAATGGAAAACTACTCATGAATCAGGTCACTGATTTATTAGTTAGCATTCCTCCGATTATTCTTATTTTACTTGTTGTCATTTTTGCCTTTTTCGTTACCGGCAAAAAATTCGGGCTCGCAACGTTTTCATTAATTGGTTTGTTATTTATTTATAATCAAGGCTTATGGACACATCTTATGGAAACAACTACGCTCGTGCTCTTTTCAAGTATCATCTCCATCATTTTAGGTATCCCACTTGGCATTCTAATGTCCAAGTCAACAGTAGCTGAAAATATAATTAAGCCGATACTCGATTTCATGCAAACAATGCCTGGCTTCGTGTACTTGATTCCTGCCGTTGCCTTCTTTGGTATTGGGATAGTACCTGGCGTATTTGCATCCGTCATTTTTGCCTTACCACCTACTGTACGTATGACGAACCTAGGAATTCGTCAAGTACCAAAAGAATTGGTGGAAGCTGCGGATTCATATGGTAGTACCTCAAGACAAAAACTATTTAAAGTGGAAATCCCTCTTGCCAAATCAACTATAATGGCAGGGATTAACCAAACTGTTATGCTATCCCTTTCAATGGTAGTAACTGCTTCAATGATTGGTGCACCTGGCCTAGGACGCGAAGTATTAACTGCATTACAACGTACACAGGTTGGAAATGGCTTTGTTGCAGGTCTAGGTCTCGTTATTTTCGCCATTGTTATAGACCGCTTAACGCAAAGTTTTAATAAGAAGAAAGCCGTTTAGAAAAACAAAGGAATATATTAGCGAAGTCTTAGTTTTTCACTTTCATAGCTAAGATTTACGTTTTATAGTTTGATCAAAAACTATTAATATAAGAAAGGAAGATTCGATGAAACTGAAAACATTATCTAAATTAGGAATGGCTTTGGGGCTTGGCTTTTTGCTAGCTGCATGTAGTGGTGATGATTCAAGTAAGAGCGATGGTAATTCAAAGGACGTCAATCTAGCTTACGTTGAATGGGATACAGAAATTGCTTCAACTCATGTAGTTGGGCAAGTGCTTGAGGATTTAGGTTACAATGTAACATTAACACCGCTTGATAATGCAATTATGTGGGAGGCTGTTTCAAAAGGTGAAGCAGATGGTATGGTGGCTGCATGGTTGCCAAATACGCATGCCCCTCAGTACGAAAAATATAAGGATGATCTTGATGAGCTAGGTGAAAACCTTGCTGGTGCAAAAATAGGTTTAGTAGTACCAAGCTATATGGACGTTAATTCGATTGAAGATTTAAAAAATCAAGCAGATCACACAATTACGGGTATTGAGCCTGGTGCTGGGATTACAGCTGCTACAGAAAAAGCTTTAGATGAATATGATAACTTAGCAGATTGGAATTTAATAACATCTTCATCTGGTGCTATGACAACTTCTCTTGCTAAAGCAATTAAAAATAAAGAAGACATCGTCGTGACTGGCTGGTCACCTCACTGGAAATTTGCTAAATATGACCTTAAATACTTAGAGGATTCAAAAGGTATTTATGGTGGCGAAGAAACGATTAACACATTCGTTCGTAAAGAGTTAAAGGAAGATCAACCAGATGTATATTCTGTACTAGATAACTTCCATTGGACATCAGAAGACTTAGAGAGCGTTATGCTTGAAATTATGGATGGTAAAGATCCAAAACAAGCTGCTAAAGATTGGGTTGAAGCCAATGCAGATAAAGTTGCTGAATGGACAAAGGATGTAAAAAAATAATTTCTAAAAATGGACGGACAACTAACGAAAAGTTGTCTGTCTTTTTTTTAAAGGTTTTTCACTTATTTGAAGAACATTAATGCTACTATAAAAAATCTTCACCGTAATGAAACATAATACGATTATTCACCATCTACTAAGTAAATTTTAACACCTGTTGCATTATCCTTATTTTTAACAAATAATGGATAATATTCGAACATTTATTTATTTCTTTTTAAAGCAATTGCGAATTTTTATCGTTGAGTAAGATAAATAAAGTCACCCCGCAACGATTAGACAGATGCGGGATGACTATCAGAACTTTTAACTAAGATAATAATTTCAAAAATATCGCTGCCCCTAAAACAAGAGTAATGCAAAGAATACGTCTCCAATCCTTGGATTCATTGAAAAACAACATACCGAGTATTGCACCACCTGCCGCTCCAATCCCTGTCCAAATGGCATATGCTGTACCCATTGGCAATGTTTCCATGGCATATGCAAGACCCGCAAAGCTCAAGGTAAATACAAAAATCAATATCACTAAATTTTTAATACTTTTAGCATCATTATATTTACTAATCATATATACACCCAGCATCTCACATAGCCCCGCAACTACTAATGCAACCCATGCCATTATTCATTCACCTCTTTCTCTTTAGGTTCCCCGGTCACAAGCTTTAAACCTACGACCCCTGCAAGTAAAACGACAATACATAAAATTTTGGCTAACTTCCATGGCTCTCCGAATAGTATGCTATCCGCACACACAGTACCCGCCGTCCCTAAGCCTACGAATACTGCATAAGCAGTGCCGACCGGTAAGCTTTCACCAGCCTTAATTAGTAAATAAAAGCTAATAAAAATTGCAATAGCGGTACCAATCCATTCAAATATACTTCCTGCATGCTTTAAACCTATAACCCAACCAACTTCAAAAAAAGCAGCAATTACGACACTTAACCATTGTTTGTTCATTGCGATTTCCTCCATTTTATTGTTAAACACGGATATTGAGCAGCTTTCTGACCTACCTGATCACTTCTTTAGGATATCCGATTACTTTCGTGGCATAACTGATCAATTCTTCAGCATACTAGATTAGTTCGGTAAACCTACCCGATTACTTCACTCTGACCTCCCCTGAACTAAGATTTTTCTTTAACTCCTTTCCCTCAGTAGCAAAAAAAAAGCCTTAGGAACACTGCTGTAAACAGTATCTCCCAGGCTTTTATCCTTCCGTGTCACAAAATCAATTTGTGGTTTTCTCTCGGACCAGACTAGCATTTGCTACGGAACCCTAGAAAACTTTCATATTTGATTATGCTATTAGTATATCAAATTATTCAGTCATTTTCTACTGATACATAACCATGGTTAATCAGAAAGATAAACAAGGATGTATTCAGAAAATTATGTTAAAATAAAACGTATTATTGTAAGGAGGTATTACATATGGCAATTGAAAAAGTACGAAAGCATTTAGCGCAATGGAATGCGGAACACAAAATACAGGAGCTAAACGAAAGCTCGGCGACTGTTGAACTAGCTGCACAGGCACTCGGGTGCGAGCCAGAACGCATTGCGAAATCCTTATCGTTTCTCGTAAACGATGGAGCGATATTAGTTGTTGCTGCAGGTGATGCCAAAGTCGACAATGCAAAATATAAAGCTATCTTTGGTACAAAGGCAAAGATGCTTGGGAAAGATGAGGTACTCGAAAAGATCGGACACGACGTAGGTGGTGTTTGTCCTTTTGGCGTGAATGAGGGCGTTGCTATTTATTTAGATGAATCCCTTAAACGCTTCACAACCGTTTTCCCTGCATGTGGTAGCAGTAACTCCGCCATTGAGCTTACTATTTCTGAACTAGAAACCTATACTCCATACCAAGAATGGGTTGACGTTTGCAAAGGCTGGAATGAGTAACGGGCAAAAAATCGGCGAAACTTTCTATAGAGCTTCGCCGATTTTGATTTAGGTTTCTTCCCTATATCCAACGGCTAACCAGTGAGAATCCCATTCTGTAATTTGATTGCCTACCCTACAAGATAAGCCACACGCACGATTATCAGCGATAAATGAGCCGATCAACCATTTCTTTGTTTGTAATCCTTCTTTTAGCTTTATCTTTATCGAGGGCATTTCTACATATTGCTGATAAATAAACAAATTATCAGCATAATGGGTGTACATAGAGGCATTCGTTTTCGTTCCATCCCCTGCGTAAATCTCTACAGTATTCCCTTCCCGTGAATAAACAGGTTTCTTTACAAACGGTAAATTTCCCTGAACAAACGGCTCTCCCGAAAGATAGGTTGGTAGCATATATTTCTGAATGGCAGCTCGCTCTTCTGCATTAAAAAGAAGCGGATCATTTTTTCTTTCCCAAATCAGCCATAACAAAATTTTCGATTGCAGTACATATGCAGCGGGTGCGTTAATAATAGCAAGCTGTCCATCTTTTACAAGCTCCAATAAATGTAGACCAATACGCTCACCGTCGGAAGACACATCATCTATTAAAAACTCTACTGGGTGAGCGGGGCGATACAAAATATCAATTTTCTCCATTGTAGGCGTATAAAGTCCTCGAGCTATATTACCCGCATTACTAGAAAAAATGATGAGCTCTTCTATAGGTACATATTCTACATCAAAAGGTATACATTTCTTTAAAAACTGTACCTGGCAGTATTCCTCATAATCTACCGCTGCCGTTTTCCCTGTGATGACGATTTTAGGTTTTTTCAATTCATTTACATAATGCATACATGCAAAGAGTGCACTAGACAAGGTTTTCTGTAATGCCGAAACATCATTTGGACTCTCAAATCCTAAATGCTGGCAAAGCGCTTCATTGATCTCAAAGGTTTCTTGGACAAGAAATGGCGTTTCACCATTTAATTCAAGACATTTTATTTGTCCGTCCTCTGTACAAATAAAATCAAAGCGTGCTAGTACCGATTGTTGCTGTAAGTAATCTAATTGGATATATGACAGCATTTCAGAACGAATGCCCAATGCTAAGAGTTGATCATCCGATAAATGCTTAAATTGTTTACCCACCTTTAAAAATATTTTCCAGAGTATAGTAGATGCATAGTTAATTTCATCGATTTTCTCTTTAGGTAAATCCATTACATCATATAAGGCGTACTCTAGGTTCTCAAAGTCAGAAAAAAAATCAGGAAATTGAGAATAAAATGCTTGGCGTTGTTGAAAATAATTGTCCATATTGATTTCTCCTTTTAAGAAGATGAAGAGCCACCTCGAGAGGCTCCACCTGAGCCAAAGCCTGATTTCCCTGAGCTGGATGATGAGTGATTTGAATAAGAACTATTTGAAGATGACTCTGAACTATTTGAGAATGAACGCTGGCCACTCGAATAAGAGTTGGAACCGTTTGTATTTGAATTTGAGCTATTTGTTGTTGAGTTATTTGTACTGTTAGAAGTTGTGCCAGACGAATTTTGAGAGCCGTTCGTCGTGATTCCATTTGTAGTTGTATTTTTACTTTCGCTAGTATTACTATGAGTCGTACGTGGCATTGCTGAACCGCCGCCTCTATCCTCTCGATCTGTACCATTTTTTAGATTGCGGCTTTTATAAATGGCACTTCCTAGCATTGCTCCGGCAGATGCATACATAAGTCCATTAAAGAAATGATGTGCATAATGAGGCGAATTCTCATCTAAGCATTCGAAGGAACCATCATCACTTTCGTTCCATTCATCACATGCATTTGCCATGTCGCTGTCATAAACACTTTGTAATTCATCACTAGCTGTTGCTGTATTGTTTTCTTCCGTTGCATTATTTGTATCAGCTGAAGGAGCAGAGTACTCCTCGACAGTTTGACTTTCTGTATTACCACATGCGGCTAATTGCATAGCCATAAATGACGCAGTTGTGACTGCTATATATTTTTTCATTCGTTTTGGCATATTATATTTCTCCTTTATCTCGATACCTAATTTACGGATGTTTACTTCTTTAGGTTTCACTTTTTACAATTTCATACATATTATTATTGTACTAAAAACTCCCTGGTGTATTGGAATTATTCACCAGGGAGTTTCGCGCAAAATTATTTATTTATTCGGTACCGCTTTTCTTCCATATGTCATAAAGCGCCATAGCTTTTCAAATGGTCCCATTTTAAAGAATTTGAACCAGATGACACTAAAGATAATTTGAATGACAAAAGTGATGGTTGCAACGATTACTACATCTGAAGGCGAAACAACTTCAAGCCCCATTGAAGACATAATAGCTAGACCAATAAAGCTTTGAGCTAAATAGTTTGTAAATGCCATTTGCCCAACTCGTCCAATCGGCTTAAGAAGCTTTGCAATTTTCTTATTCTCTAACAAAACAAATAGACAAGCTAAATAAAAATACGTTGTCGGAATTACACCTAAACCAATAATTAATTGTAGATTTTGATCGTCTCCTTTAGAGGCAAACCAAATCCAAAGTGAGATACCTACAAAGAATGGGAAGGTAACGAATTGAATCCACTTTATTTGTTTTGAGTATTCACTTACATGACTAATCCAATCAGCTTTTGCTACTAAAAAACCAGTTAAAAACATGATAAAAATAGTAATAGCATCATTTCCTAATAAACCAAAAACAGTTGAAAAGGCTTCTTGATTTGGCAACAATATTTGTCCAAGAATGCACAGGATATGAACAGTAATAAGTGCAAATAGCCATTTACTAATTGTTGAAATCTTTGCATGATAAAAAGGTATAAGTAAAAAACCTATTACTGCATAAATAGCTAGGATTGATCCCCAGAAAACAAATATATGAACAATACCAATTAATAATAAAGCTAGTAAACGTCTTGCAAAACGCCATCTTGGCTTATCCCCACGCGCTTCTGCACGTGAAGCAAAAATATAAAAACCTACACCAAAGAGGAATGAAAAAATCGAAAAGAATTTCTTCTCAATAAAAATATCTATAAGCGTATTGATAATGCCATTTACTCCACTATAGTCAGGCATCGGTCCTCCCTCTACTATTACCTGATAGGCCGCTACATTTATAAACAAAATGCCAAATAACGCTAGCCCACGAATAATGTCTAAGGATACGATTCTTTCTTTTTGAGGTACGGATGGATTCATTCTTTAAAACTCCTTATCTTTCAAACTTTACTGTGTATGACTATCATAGCTTTCCATCCTTACAGTAGTTTTTTTAAAAGCTTACAAGAACCTTACATTTATAGATTTGTCTCATCGTTATTCCCTTTTTTTATTTACATTAGTCTTTAATCCCCTTCTAAAAGCAAAAATTCCATATTTTATAGTAACAATTATTTCTTTTAAAAAAGGAGAATCGATGATGTTTAGACACCCTAAATTTGGTTTTTGCTACCCTGGTTATAACTACTGTGGACCAGGGTGTTCAGGACCAGGTAGACCTACAAATGCTGTAGATTCATGCTGCAAATTACACGACGAATGTTACGCTCGATATGGTAGAACAAGATATTGCGATGAAATGTTCCAAAATTGCTTACGACCTCAAATGAATGCTAATAATAAAATAGCTAGAGATGCTAGATTGTTTTATAATATCTTCGAAATGCGTAACAGGTTCTTTTAAGCCATAAAGAAAGCTCACAATGTTTTTTTACATCGTGAGCTTATCTATTGTGCTTTTATAAAAAACTGTATATTTTACTGGATTAGTAAAGCCTAACTTAACGCCTAAATGATATGAGCCATTGTTATCAATATCACAATCCCAACAAGGTTGTAAATCATTTAAAAGGCAATCATCAATAAATTTTTTTGCAATGAAGCTCGCTAACCCTTTTCCTCTATAATTGGCATCAGTTATTATATCAATCTCTGCAAATTGATGAGATTTAAAAATAGAAACTGCTTCGCTAATGATCTTATTTTCATGCTGAAGACAAAAGCCAACGCCTTTTTCTAGAAAATTATCGGTAGAATCCCAGTATTCCTTATAATATTGATTGTCAAATTCTAAACAATGATCAATTTGAGGTTGCTTGATTTTAATGCATTCATAGTCAAGCGAATCTCGTTTTTCTCTATTGTTATAAGCATTTATATCAAAACTAAAATTGTATCTTTCTAATTTATTTACACAATCGTTTAGTCGTTGCTCGATTTTTGCGCTCCATTCATCTGAATAACTAAATAATGTAAAACGTTTACTTTCCTCAATCGATTCTTGTAGTAAAGCTTCGAGTTTACTTATAACTTTCTCGCTGGATGGATCCCCATAAACATAGTATATTCCTGATTTTGTTTGAAACAGTAGTGAATGAATGCTTTCATTGTCGGCATAGACAGCACCTTCTATTATTTGATCTAGAATACTGTAGACAAATGTTGGCGCCCTTTCTATTGTTTCATTGATAATCGGATAATTCTCGACCGTCACTTTAATCATTATCTTTCCCCCTATTCTTTTTTATCTCTTCATCCGGTATAACATTTTAACAATTACTACAATTATTGTATAATAGATACACGAAATTTGAAGGGACTGAATTATGCACAGATAGCAATATTTTTCATCCAAACTTAATGAAAATATTGGAGGTAAAAGTATTGATTGAACAAATTAACACCAAAAGATTATATTTAAGAAAAATGAAGAGGGCTGATGCACATAGTCTATTTAATATTTGGTCAGATCCCGATGTGACGAAGTTTATGAATATCGCCAATTTCACCCATGAGGAACAAGCGAAGGAAATGATTGAGCTTTTTGATCAATTGGCTGAGGACCATAGGGCTATTCGTTTTTCAATTATTGAGAAGGAATCCAATGAAATTATCGGCTCTTGTGGATTCAACTCATTTGACCTAGTAGGAGCTACTGCAGAAATAGGCTATGATCTTGCTAAAGAACATTGGGGAAATGGCTATGCGCCCGAATGTATTACTGCTTTGATTGAATTTGCTTTCTCCACTTTAAGCATAAATAAAATTGAGGCAAAAATAGAGCCTGATAATAGTAATTCTATAAAAGTAGTAGAGAAATTGAATTTTACGTTTGAAGGAACATTTCAAGAATATGAAGAATCAAAAGAATCTTTTTATGACATAAACGTTTACTCTTTCAGTAAATTAGTGTGAAAAATTATAAGCCAAGAATGTTATCTACGAACATTCTTGGCTACTTCATGTCTATTACTTAATCGGAATCCAAATTTCAGAATAAAGGTCAGGACTAAATGGATCTTCGTCCGAGTACACTTCCAGCTCAGCTGTCCCGGCAGGCTCGTACGGATTGGACGGGAACCACTCAGAGTAAATTTGTTTCCAAGTATTTTGCATAGCATCCGGCATAGGGCCATGTACTTCAAACACAACCCATTTTGATGCTGGAACTTCCATTGCATTTAGTTCTTCCGGAACATTCCCAATATGATCCGTTGCAATCCAATAATCAATAAAACCATTTTTTTGTTCGCTGGCATTTGGTGCACAGACGCCAAGCACCCCTTTAATTTCTCCATTATTTAATGAAAATAATTGATGATCCATTCCCTTGCCGTTAATCTCATCCCAAAACTTAGGGATTTCTCTCGTATTCTCACCATTTTGACAATTATACGTTCTTTTTACTCCGACTACTTGAAACTTTTCTTTTTCTACGATTTTATACTTCATTGGTTCTGCTCCCTTCAGGCTCACCTGGATAACTAGGCGATTGTAAGATTGTAGTTGTCCTTGCTTCTTTCTTGCTTCACTAGGCGTTACGTGATGCTGCTTACGAAATGCCTTTGTGAAAGCTTCAGGAGAGTCGTAGCCATATTTGTAGGCGAGATCGATTACTTTCTGCTCTGTATTTATTAACTCCTGTGCAGCTAATGTTAACCTCCTCCGTCTTATATAATCAGCAATAGACATGTCCGTTAAAATCGAGAAAGTCCGTTGAAAATGAAAGACCGAAGAATTTACCTCCCGCGCGATTTGTTCCATTGTGATGTCATCTAATAAATGCTCCTCGATGTAATTAATTGCTTTTTGAATCGACTCAATCCAACTCATATGCCCTCACTCCTTGCTTATAGCATAAAACATCAAAATTAGTTATTCCTGTCTTTTTATGCTAACTTTGGACTGGTTAAAATGAAAGCTTTATTTTTATTGACTTATCTCCCAAAGTCGAAGATACATTTGTTAAAACCTATTCTATGCTTATAGATTGATTGGAGTGGAGACTGGCGACTCCTTGGGGATTAGCGGCTCATCGGACGCCCCCAGGAAGCTCTGCTCTGTGCGAAAGCGAAGCGACAGCAACAAATGTTTTATCTGTGCGAAAGCGAAGCGGCAGCAACAACAAATGTTTTAACTGTGCGAAAGCGTAGCGGCAGCAACAAAGCGACCAGTCGGAACGGAAATCAACCCCACGTTATGATTAGCCATTCGATTTATTTAACGGTATTTTTTGTTAATAATAGAGTTAAGAAATGGAATTAGATTGGAGGTTTTGATATTGGTTAAATGGCAAGGGGCTGCAGGAATATGCTTCAACGAAGACAATCAATTATTAATGGTTTTGCAAGGTACGAAGGAAGAAGCAAAAACATGGGCAGTACCATCGGGGGGAAAAGAAGCTACTGAAAATTTTGAGGCTTGTTGTATCCGCGAAGTGTATGAAGAAACTGGATATGTAGTAATCATCGTCAGAGAAATGTTACATAAAAATAATGATGCAGTGGAAGTTCGTTATTTTGAGACGATTATTACTGGTGGACAAATGATGATACATGATCCCGATGAATTGATTTATGAAATTGCATGGAAATCAAAAAATGATTTACTAGATTTAACATTAACCTTCCCTGAAGATAGGCAATTTCTTTTATCATTATTTCAAAAATGAAAATGTCATGACGTAGGAATGATGTAGACAATAATCCTCAGACTTACTTGGCATTAACTCAATCGCAAATATTTACCTTTATTCCGCGGGTATTTCACATTCACCCGCGGGTAAACTTTTAAACTATTATTTCATTTTTACCTTTTCAACAGCCGCTTCGTATATCAATTCGTCATCGATTTTAATATATTGATTTCTCGCTGCCTTACAATAGCCTTCTTTTTCTAGAAAATCCTTTAGTTCCGATTTCTTCGCAAATATTTTTTCAACGACATTCTGTTGCACTTCAAATTCATCCGTTTTTTTAGCAATGGATACCCAATATATTTTTGACATGTTATATCCCCCTCTTTGAACCAATTATTTATAAATAATTAAAGCTGAATGTATAACATTATGCTCTCCTATATATAACGTATTATATTTAATATCAACTATTAAATATTCGCTTAAATCTAATAAAGCGTTATTAATATCATGTTCAAATTGCACAATATCATTGTTTTGGATCGTCACTACTTGAGTCGCATGCGTCATACATTTTCCCCCTTTTCTTTTTATCATAGATTAAAAGGAAGTATTTGTCACAATAAATTATTTTCGATATAGGTAGGAAAAATAACAAGGCTTAGGTTCAATTCAATTATCCTTTTTTAAATCAAAAAAGAAGTGTCGGAGCCCTAAAGCCCCAACACTCCCCGTCTAATACATTCTTAAATATTCTTCCCGCTCCCAGTTATGGACACGTGTGCGGTAATTATTCCATTCTATTTCTTTAGCAGCAGTGAATTTTTCAAAAATATGGTCTCCAAGTGCTTCGCGTACGATATGATCCATTTCAAGTTCAAGGAGTGCGTATTCCAATGACGATGGGAGATTATCGATACCATCCAATTCACGTTCTGCTCGTGACATTTTATAAATATTTCGATCTACAGCATCTGGCGGTGTAAGATTTTTGCGAATTCCATCGAGCCCAGCTGCTAAAATAACAGCCATTGCTAAATAAGGATTTGCTGCTGGATCGACAGAACGAAGCTCGATACGTGTTGATAATCCTCGTGCAGCTGGAATTCGAATAAGTGGTGAACGATTTTGTGCAGACCATGCCACATAGCAAGGAGCCTCATAGCCAGGCACTAATCGTTTATAGGAATTAACAAGTGGGTTTGTGACAGCTGTAAAACCATGTACATGTTTTAGTATTCCTGCCATAAAGCTACGTGCTGTTTCGCTTAATTGCAATTCTGCATTTTCATCATAAAACGCATTTTTATCCCCTTCAAATAAGGATAAGTTGAAGTGCATCCCAGAGCCGTTAACACCAAATAGTGGCTTTGGCATAAAGGTTGCGTGCAGTCCATGCTGTGCAGCTATCGTTTTTACAACGAGCTTAAACGTTTGAATATTATCACATGCTTCGATAGCACTTGCATATTTAAAGTCGATTTCATGTTGACCAGGTGCAACTTCATGATGAGATGCCTCAATTTCAAAGCCCATTTCTTCTAGCTCTAATACGATATCACGCCGACAGTTCTCCCCTAAGTCAGTCGGGGCTAAATCGAAGTAACCACCACTATCATTTAACTCAAGCGTTGGATGCCCTTTTTCATCTAGCTTAAATAAGAAAAACTCCGGTTCTGGGCCTAAATTAAATGAGCTAAAGCCTAACTCCTCCATCTCCTTTAAAACCTTCTTCAGATTGGAACGTGGGTCGCCTTCAAACGGTGTACCATCCGGTCTAACAATATCACAAATGACACGGGCCACTTTGCCTTTCTCAGCAGTCCACGGAAAAATGACGAATGTATCACGGTCAGGACACAAGTACATATCTGATTCTTCAATACGTACAAATCCTTCAATCGATGAGCCGTCAAACATAATTTTATTGTCCAACGCTTTTTCTAATTGGCTAACTGGTACTTCAACGTTTTTTATTGTTCCTAATATGTCAGTAAATTGTAGGCGAATAAATTTTACATTTTCTTCCTTAACACGACGTTTAATATCTTCTTTTGTATAATGTTTCATTCTCCACCACTCCAATGTTAATTTAATTTACACAATTCTTTTATAACTGCTTTTAAAATACATCACAATAATGAAAAATACAATATCTATGTAAGGTTTTATTACATACATTTTCTCGAATATACTAATCGTTTTTTCAGATAAATAGAGTTATCCTCTCATTCTCCATAAAGTCTTCAGACTCTCCCGAGAGCGACATATGTTTTCTCTGTGCGAAAGCGTAGTGTTAACGTAGCGACAGCGACATATGTTTTTCCTGTGCGAAAGCGTAGTGTTAACGTAGCGACAGCGACATATGTTTTTCCTGTGCGAAAGCGTAGTGTTAACGTAGCGACAGCGACATATGTTTTTCCTGTGCGAAAGCGTAATGCTAACGTAGCGACAGCACAAGCGTTTTATTGTTGCCCAATAAAAAATAGGTTGCATTCCTTAAACAGAACGCAACCTACTACTATTAATATTGCAATAGCATATTTACAAACACGACAATAATTACCAAAGGCACTACTACTAGCATCAATAGACGATAAGTAGAATAGAACCCTTGCCCCAATTTACTCCCTATTAACAATTCCTTCTTCACAAATTCTTTATCAACTACATACGCAATAAAGATAGCAATCAATAAGTTACCCATCGGAAGCATTAAATTAGAAACTAAAAAGTCAGTTGCATCAAAAATTGTTTTTCCAAAGATTGATACATCCGCTAATGTACTTGATGAAAGCGCTGCAGGAATAGCGGCAATAAAGACTACTACGCCTAGTAACATTGTCAACGCAGAACGAGACATACGCCCTTTCTCAATAAACGCCGCTACGATAATTTCATATAAACTGAAGGAAGAAGTTAGCGTTGCGAATAAAAATAATAATAAAAACATCGCTAAAAATAGTTCACCAAATGGCATTTGACTAAATGCTGTTGGCAGAACCATAAATAATAAGCCTGGTCCAGATGCTGGCTCTAAATCAAAAGCAAATACAACAGGGAAGATGGCTAATCCCGCAAAAAAAGATACAAGCACAGTTAGAAGAACAACAGAGCCCGCAGAATTCGGTAAGCTTACATCCTTCTTTAAATACGAACTGTACGTCACAAGACAAGAAAACCCTACAGCTAAGCCAAAGAAGGACTGCCCTAATGCTTCTAATATAGCCTTACCAGTTATATTGGAAAAGTCTGGCCACAGGAAGAATTTAACTCCCTCCATTGCCCCATCTAATGTTAAAGCCCGCACAACAAGCACAATAAACATAATAAATAATAAAGGCATCATCCACTTATTGGCCTTCTCTATACCATTTTGCACACCAAGTGAAATGACTAGTACATTTACTAGCGTAAACAACCCTAAACCTAATAGTGTAATCCAAGGTGTCCCTACAATTTCCCCAAATAGTTTCCTAGGGTCATTAGCAGGATCAATAACAGCCCCTGTCACACCTAGGCCACTATATATAAATATCCAACCTCCCACAACACTGTAAAAAGTTAATAATAAAAAACAGCCGAGCACACCCATACGACCAACCCAAGCCCAGCCTGTTTTCGTCGGTGTAATTTTTTTATATGCAGTCACAGCCTCAGACTGTGTACCACGACCTAAAACATATTCTGATAATAACATCGGTAAACCAATCAACAATGTAAATAGAACAAAAATAAGGAAAAATGCTCCCCCACCACTTTGTCCAGTAACATACGGTAGCTTCCATATTGCCCCTAGCCCGATTGCAGCTCCTGCCGATGCTAAAATAAAGCCTAGTTTACTAGACCACTGACTCTTTTTTTCACTCATCTCTTCAAACTCCTCTAACATTCTAAACTCTTCCTTATTCTACATGAAAATTATAGTCTAGACTAGATTAATTCTATTTTTTTACTTTTGCACAATAATATCCAATATCTTCTTCATTCTATCCATCTCATATAAAAAACCTCGAACACTTAACTGTTCGAGGTCTTATCCAAATTATTTTGTTATATACATAGAACGCTGATGATGAATCCATTTACGCATCGTTGTGAATAGTAATGCCATGATGATAGTAATTAAAATACCTTTCACAATGTTAAATGGCAAAATACCAGCTACGATCATTTTATATAGTGAATCACCTACAACAGGCTCCATACCTAAAAAGTAAGTGTACATAGGTAAAAATACTGCATAGTTAAGAATACTCATTCCTACTGCCATAATGATTGTTCCAGCAGCTAAACCTCCGATAAGACCTTTAACTGTTTTGACGCGATTAAAAACAAAGCTAACTGGTAAAATAAATAAAATACCTGTTACAAAGTTCGCGATATGTCCTACCGGCACTCCCGTTGGCGTACCTGAGAAAATCCAGTCCAATATATTTTTAAAGAATTCTACTAAAATACCAGCTACAGGTCCCATTGTGATCGCCGCAAGTAATGCTGGCATATCACTGAAGTCCACTTCCAAAAACGCCGGAAATGGCGGAATAGGGAAATTAAAAAGCATTAACAAAAACGAAATACTGCTCAGCATGCCAATCGTAATAAACGATTGAAGTTTAACATTTTTCTTCATAGCAAACTCTCTCCTCTTTGCTGATTCAATCTCGCAAGAAGAAAGGTTACGACCTCATCAATTCTTATTATGAAAAAACCCTTATGCAAAATGAGCACAAGGGAGAATAGGCATGATTAAAAAACGCCATTAATTAACTATTTTTGAGCTTACATTGCGTAAAGACACAACGAAAAAACGCTCGTATATAGCTAAATTCATAACAATGAATGACGATCGTACCTCCATCTTCTCCCATCCAGACTTTAACTGTCGGCCTTGGAATTGCACCAAGTCAGCCATGCAAAAAATTATTTGCACAGGTCGCGGGCTGAAGAGTTTTTAGTAAATCATTCGAGCTAATGAAAGACATTAGCGATTTACAACTCTATTACCGCCGGTCGGGATTTTCACCCTGCCCCGAAGATGAATCAATATTTTTTTGTTTCATAGCCTTACTATAATGAATTATGAAGGAAAAGTAAATAGCTTTGCTTAAAAAATTCCGATTAAACTTGTATGTTTTACAAATACTCGCCAATAGCCATACAGTAAACTTTAACCGGTAAGGTTTTCTCCATCCCATTTGATTATTATTTTTCACCTATCGGGCTTTTACTGACCATTTATATCTTGCTGCTCGTAAAAGTGGGAATAAACTAACTAGAGCATTCACGCACGTACAGTGGCGAGAATGCTCTAAAAAATTCACTTATAAAATTGCGGTCGCTTATTTATTGTTACGCTATTTAGGCATATATCGTTTGTTGGCTCCTACAGGTTTTGGCAAGAAATTTTTCAAATCAAATCCTTCCCAACTCTCCTGTACAATATTGTCTAGACGTACTTGTTGATCAAAACTTGCAGCAGTAAGCATCATTGCTTCAATTAATTGTGTTGCACGTTTCACGTCCATTGCCGTTAAATCCAGCGGCACGTCAAATGTAACAATAACGCCTTCCGCTACCTCTTTTACAGTATATGTTATATGTTCAGGTATGACCGGAACGTATGCATTATCATTTTTAGCTCGCATATCAATAAGAGCTTCTGTTACAGTGGAAAAGGTTTTACGCGAATCGGGTGATAAATATTCAACTCCATTTTCATCTTTATATAAATAATAATTAAAATGATTTGAGCTTGTTAATGTCATAGGCTTACTAGCCTCTTCTTCTTTGGAAACCTCGGATGCTGTACCATTAGAATTTTTAAATTGTATATCTTTATACTCCGATTCTGAGAATGTATCCTGCAAAGTCCCTACATATTCTCCAGAGTCTTTAGAAGCGACATCATAATCATTTTTCTTCGGCAATACATGAACCAGTTGATCGCCCTTCTCCTTCAATTCACCTTTATACGGATGATAATTAGTAAAACCATTTGCTTCTTCATCAATTTGTGGTGCATACTTTTTATACATTTGTAATGTTGTAGGCTTTTTCTTCCCAAAATCAGTAGCCACTCGTTCATTTGGAATAATATACGTCATCGGTACGCTTTCCTTATCAC